>VAPK011003143.1_pt1 | contig 13874 bp, 13 predicted proteins | sample 3395031 | NCBI WGS metagenome assembly VAPK01 (sample SAMN08290443, study PRJNA428436) | hydrothermal vent metagenome | isolation source: Deep-sea hydrothermal vent chimney 1 | place: Pacific Ocean: Juan De Fuca Ridge | reverse complement strand
GAATTCGGGACTGAATTCTCTTCGTTTTGTTGTCATTGAACACCTCGTTGTAGTGGATTTTACCACCTAAGTTGGTGTCCGGAGTTAGTGAACCACTACAGTATTGGGAATTTCCAGATGCAAAAAATTGCTCATTTTGTCTAAATAGGCTATTCTTCCCAGTTCCTAGGAGAGGGGGAGCTAAAAATAAAAATATTAATAACTTACTAAAGGAAGGAGTTTCAAATGAAAACTAAAATATTTGCCTCTGTTGCTGTTCTAGCAATGGTATTGCCAGCGACACATGTTATGGCGGGTGCAACAACTGAATCCGCAGCGGATAGAATTGATGCGACGGATACACTACCGGATGCAAAGCCGGGCCAGTGTTTTGCAAAAGTCATTATTCCTGCACAATACGAAACAAAGTCTGAACAGGTATTGGTTAAGGCTGAATCGGAAACAGTTACCATCAAACCAGCGGTGTTTGGTTTAACTGAAAAATCTATTGTCGTTAAACCAGGTTACACAACTGTTAAAGCGATTCCCGCTAAATTCCGTGAGGAAATAGAGAAAATAGAAACTGCAGCGGAATCTACACAGTGGATGACGAGTTTGGCTAAACGTGCGGTGCCTGCAAGCCCGGGTTTATTGGCTGATGCAAAAGCAAAGGGTATTGATGTCGATAATGCTTTAGTGGGGGCTTGTTATAAAGAATATTATGTACCAGCAAGTTATTCAACAACAGAGAAAGATGTGTTAGTAAAAGAAGCTTTCGACGTTATTAACGTGACGGGCGCACAATTCAAAGAAGGCGTGGAAACGGTTGTTGTGAAACAAGCAAGCCAAGAAAAAGTGTATTTTGCAGCTGAATATCAAACTGTTGAAGAGACGATTGAAGTTGAACCAGCAAAAACAGTTTGGAAGAAAGGTGATGGCCCGATCACACGAATTGATAATTCGACGGGTGAAATCATGTGTTTGGTTGAAGTGCCCGCTAGATTTGAGACATTTAAAACAACGACATTAAAAACACCGTCACGGATTGATTTGGTTAATGTGGCAGAAGAAAGCAAATCAATTAAAGTGAGCATGCTTGCGGCGGATGCGGCCATTGAGAAAGTAGCCCAACCTGCGCAGTATAAAAAAGTAACGATGACGACGAAATCATCTGATCCGATCTTTTCATGGCGCGCTGCGGGTGAAAAAGGCAATGGCCAATTTACGGGTAGTCAAATCTGTTTGAAAGGGCAACCTGCACAACATGCGAATGTGAAAAAAATGGTGATTGCTTCTGCCGCTGCGGTTGAAGAGCAGAAGGTAGCAGAAGTAACAAAATCCGTTAGCGTGAGCAGTGTGGTGACAGAGGCGCAAGAAGTTAAAATAGTTGTGCCGGCAGTCTATGGCACCGTTGAAAAACGCGCTCGGGTAGCGAGTGAGCGTTTGGAATGGCGGAGTGTTTTGTGTAAAACAAACATGAATAAGAGCTTAAATAATGACATTCAGGTTGCATTGAAAGAACAAGGTTTCTATGCGGGCCCGATTGATGGTATTTGGGGTCGTGGCACGATGAATGGCATTGAAGCTTTCCAAAAGAAAAATGGCTTGGCGACGGGTGGGTTGACAATTGATGCTTTGGAAAAATTAGGCGTTATGTAAGCTTCCTTACCGACTAAGTTTAAGAGGCGCCGCGCTCATTTCTAGAGGGCGGCGTTTTTTATTTGTGGGGCCAAAATAGGAATGAAATCAATTTAAAAACAGATTGTTACGGTATGTTGTTGCGTTGTGAATAGCGTTTAAACCGCCTGCTGGCATAGCTTTTAGCGATGATTTCTGCTATGGTAGGGATCTTGTTAATCGTATTTCATTAAGTCGTGGCTGAGTGAGTAGCCAGTAAAAATGAATTGTTTTTAGAAGTTGGGAAATGGTTAGTTTAGAAACACCAGTATGTAATTTCGGCGAGCAGGCACATGATTTCTCATTGCCGGATACGGATGGCAAAATGTGGACGCTGAGCGATTGCGCGGGCGAAAATGGTTTGCTAGTGATGTTTATTTGCAACCATTGTCCGTATGTAAAATCTATCCTAGATCGCTTGGTTCGGGATACAAATGAATTAAAAGCTATGGGTGTAAATACTGTGGCGATTATGGCAAATGATGTGGCAGATTATCAGGAAGATTCTCCAGATAATATGAAGCTGATTGCCGAACAACAGGGTTTCTCATTCCCCTATTTATATGATGAGACGCAAGCGGTGGCACAAACCTATGGTGCGGTGTGTACCCCAGATTTCTTTGGTTATAACAAAGAGCTTGAATTGCAATATCGTGGTCGCTTAGATGAAAGCAAGAAACAAGCGGCAGCACCAGATGTTCAACGAGATTTATTCGAGGCAATGAAGTTGGTTGCACAAACGGGCCGCGGCCCAGAACATCAAATACCGAGTATGGGTTGCTCGATCAAGTGGAAAGCAGCCTAGACTATTATATTTTTGGCATGCGTATTTTGCATAATATAATCTGACCAGGAAACCTCGTGTTTCTAGTTGTGGTTACGTTGCGCAAAGTACGTTTAACTTTTAACGTAGGAGTAGATAATGGCTACACGTAGACATTTAGCAAACGCCATCCGTGCACTGAGTATGGATGCAGTTCAAAAAGCAAATTCGGGTCACCCAGGTGCACCAATGGGTATGGCAGATATTGCCGAAGTATTGTGGAATGACCACATGGATCACAACCCGACCAACCCTAAATGGGCTGATCGCGATCGTTTTGTGTTATCAAACGGTCATGGTTCAATGTTGATTTATTCTTTGTTGCATTTGTCAGGTTACGACTTGCCGATGTCTTCATTATCTTCTTTCCGTCAGCTTCACTCACAATGTGCGGGTCACCCTGAATATGGTTATGCGCCAGGTATCGAAACAACAACCGGTCCTTTAGGCCAAGGTATTACTAACGGTGTTGGTATGGCAATGGCTGAAAAGTTATTGGCTGACCAATTTAATAAACCAGGCCACGACATCGTTGACCACAACACATATGTGTTCTTGGGCGATGGCTGTTTGATGGAAGGTGTTTCTCATGAAGCATGTGCGCTAGCCGGTACTTGGGGTTTAGGCGGTTTGGTTGCATTCTGGGATGACAACAATATCTCAATCGATGGTCACATTGATGGCTGGTACACAGATGACACAGTGAAACGTTTTGAAGCATACGGCTGGCATGTTCAATCAGTAGACGGTCATGATGCAGATGCAATCAGTGCTGCGATCACAGCTGCTAAAGCAGTGAAAGACAAACCTTCTATGATTTGTTGTAAAACAGTGATTGGTTTTGGTTCACCTAATAAGCGTGGTACACATGATTGTCATGGTGCGGCACTGGGTGAAGAAGAAGTCGCATTAACACGTAAAGAATTAGATTGGGATGCAGCACCATTTGAAATCCCTGCTGATGTTTATGAAGGCTGGGATGCTAAGGCTTCTGGTGCTTCTAAAGAAGCCGCTTGGAATACTAAATTCGAAGCATATGCTAAAGAATACCCAGAGTTGGCTGCAGAATTCACACGCCGCATGGCAGGTGACTTACCCGCAAACTGGAAAGCAGCAACAGATGCAATGATTGCAGAAACTAACGAAGCAGCAGCTTCATTAGCATCTCGTCAAGCATCACAAAAAACAATTGCGGCTTTAGCGCCTGTTCTTCCTGAATTCTTAGGCGGCTCTGCTGACTTAACGGGTTCTAACTTAACCAGCTGTGATAGCTTCACACATGTATCTGGTAAGAAGCCAGGTAACTACATCTCTTATGGTGTACGTGAATTTGGTATGTATGCAATCATGAATGGTATGACACTACACGGTGGTTTAATCCCATTCGGTGGCACATTCCACATGTTCTCTGATTACGCGAAAAGTGCATTCCGTATGGCTGCATTGATGGGCATTCGTACTGTTGCTGTTCTTACGCATGACTCGATCGGTCAAGGTGAAGATGGCCCAACGCATCAACCAATCGAAAACACATCTGCAATGCGTTATATCCCTAATATGGATGTATGGCGCCCTGCTGATTCTGTTGAAGTTGCGGTTGCATGGACAGCGTCTGTTGAACGTGCGGATGGCCCTTCAGCGTTAATCTTAAGCCGTCAAGGCATTCCAGGTCGTAAACACGATGCAGCTGATTTTGATGCAATGCGCAAAGGTGCCTATGTATTGGTTGAAGCGAAAGGCAATGCAGACGTTATCTTAATCGCGACTGGTTCTGAAGTTGATTTAGCAGCGAAAGCGGCAGAAGCATTAGCATCTGACGGCATCAATGCGCGCGTGGTATCTATGCCATCTACTAATGTGTTTGATCGTCAAGACCAAGCATATAAAGATAGCATCTTAACACCAGGTGTTAAACGTGTTTCTGTTGAAGCAGGTGTGACTGACTTCTGGCGTAAATATGTTGGGCTAGAAGGCGGAACGGTTGGTATTGATACCTTTGGTGAATCTGCACCAGGTGGCGTATTGATGGAACACTTCGGCTTCACAGTTGAAAATGTGGTTAAAGTGGTTAAAGCAACGCTTTAAGAACTTCGTAGCTTCAATGCAAAATAAAAAGCCAGTGGACATTTGTTCACTGGCTTTTTTGTTTTCAGGGTTTGCAAGATTATTCTATAAGCAAAACTTATCAAGATGATAAAAACCTTTGAGTTCTATTTATAGTTGAGATCGCTTACACTGAACCTAATGCCGAAAGGATTAGGCGTGGTATTAGGCTAGGCGCAATGGCGCTATTTGATTAATAACAAATTTAAGAGAGACATTATGACAATTAAAGTAGGAATTAACGGCTTTGGCCGTATTGGTCGTATGGCATTTCGTGCTGCGGCAAAAGATTTTAAGAATATTGAAGTGGTTGCGATCAACGATTTATTAGAGCCTGAATATTTAGCATATATGCTGCAATATGATTCTGTGCATGGCCGCTTTGATGGCGATGTATCCGTTGTCAACGGTAACTTAGTGGTGAACGGCAAAACAATTCGCATCACCGCAGAGCGTGATCCAGCGGATTTGAAATGGGGAGACGTGGGCGCTGATTTAATTATTGAGTGTACGGGATTTTTCTTAACCAAAGATTCTTGCCAAGCGCATTTAGATGCTGGTGCAAAGAAAGTAGTGCAATCTGCGCCTTCTAAAGACGATACGCCGATGTTTGTTTATGGTGTAAATGACGAGCAATATAACGGTGAAGCAATTGTTTCAGCAGCATCGTGTACAACAAACGCTTTAGCGCCGGTTGCTAAAGTATTAAACGATAGTTTTGGTATCGTAAAAGGCTTAATGACAACCGTTCATGCGGCAACAGCTACGCAAAAAACAGTCGATGGCCCTTCATTAAAAGACTGGCGTGGTGGTCGGGGTATTTTAGAAAATATCATTCCATCTTCAACTGGCGCTGCAAAAGCAGTCGGTAAAGTATTGCCTGAATTGAATGGTAAATTAACAGGCATGGCATTCCGCGTGCCTACATCAGATGTATCTGTTGTAGATTTAACGGTTCAGTTAGATAAAAGCACTACATACGAAAACATTTGCGCAGTCATGAAAACCGCTTCTGAAGGTTCAATGAAAGGTGTGCTTGGTTACACAGATGAAAGCGTAGTTTCAACTGATTTCCGTGGCCACCCAGCACCATCAAACTTTGATGCAGGCGCAGGTATCGCACTAGACGGTACATTCGTTAAAGTCGTTGCTTGGTACGATAATGAATATGGTTATACCTGCAATATGATGCGTTTGGTTGAGTTGGTTGGTAAATAAGCTAACTTTCGAATAATAAAAAACACCCTCCTAGTGAGGGTGTTTTTGTTTGTACAAGATATTGTGTTTTTTGGGAAAGACATTAAGTCAATGCACCTTCAATCTAGGATAAAAGCTTGTGCGCCGACGTAACATGGTTCCTTATCACAATCCACGACCCTAATTTTTACAGTGTATGTACCAGACTCATCTGGCCGACCTTTTAAAATAGCAGTATCGTCGCCATCAGTATCTGAATCAACAAGATCGCCATCGTCATCGAACAACCAGACATCCACATCATCACAGTCATCGTCACATACGATAGAGATCATGTAACTTCGGTTTTTTTTCATATAAATTTCATTATATTCAGACTCATCTTCATCGAGTAGAAGAATTAAGGGGTCTACAACAGATTCATACCCCTCAAGTTCGTTAAAAAAGTTAAATATGGCGAGCTGTTCAAGTACATCCCCAATATCATCCCTGTCCGCATAAAGTGGCCCAGCAGTAAAAAATAAAAAAAATGCAAAAATAGGGATAATTTTAAATTTCATGTGAAGTCCTCGTATGCCTCTCTCTTTTCATCATCTTCAAAGAGAGAGGCAAGTTAAGTCCTAGTTCATTATTGTGTTTAATTTGGCGTAATGCCATTGATCTCAAATTTTTGTGACCCTGTATTCCAGCGCAGTAGGATGGAATATCTTTTTCCATCAATAAGAACGTTATCAATATGAGCCTGATAGTTCATTTCACCTTCTGTTGGCGCGCGATAGGTTGTGCCACGTAAATCTATTTTATTTGGATCTGGGAAAAAGTCGGTATTATTAAATTCAATAGTGGAAAATATGGAGCTAGTTTCTTTGATTTTACCGTTAACATCAAATACCCTTACTAAGGCGGTATGTTGACCAGGTTTAAATACTGCGTAATTCCAGGCCATAGAAAATCCCGAATTGTTCGAACCTGGGTATTGTGGGTAGATTGCACCCACATCTGCTCTCGTACCACCATGAGGTACGTTTCCAATTAATGCACCATCAACATAAAATTCAACTTTGGCAATACTTGCTTTGCTAATAACCCAGCCCTGTATATTTGCAATACCATTATGAACAAGGTTCACTCCAGGCGTTTCTAGTATGAGAATAATATCAGGGTCATTAGTATTGTTTGCAGGGGGGCCATATAAGGAAGCAACACCATTGCGATCATCTACTGTAGGAAGCTCAATATTCCCAACAGAAGGAAACATGATTGCCGTCGCTACTGTTTCATGGTTTAAACCTAATGCATGACCTAATTCATGCACTGTAACGCGCCGGAAATCATCAGGAGTATTAAGAGCTGAGCCTGAATAAATATCCCAAGTAAAGGCAGAGTTATAAAGGAGGTCTGTTTTAATGGTTACAGTGGGTGCATTGGTAAAAGAAGATTCTACTGTAACTGCAAGTGTGGTGTCACCAAAAGCAGAACCACAGTTATTAGCAGCAAAGGCAACATAATTTGAACCTTCGCCTTGACAGCTAGGCACACGATCGTTGGTTAAGATAAAAGTAAAATTGGTGGTGTTATTCCATGCCAAAGCAGCTTCAGTAAAGGCGCTTCTCCAGCTCTGGCCGCTGGGTGAGTTTCCTGTTAAATCGCCTAAGTTCATAGTTGTAGTTGGCTGAGGCCATTTAGCGGTATTAACGACAAATGCTTGTGCCGAAATAGAGAAAAAGAGTAGAGAAATAAAGATAGACTGGAATATTTTCATGTTATTTCCCTTTATTTAGTTGAAGTTGTGAACGGAGCGACGATTTGAACTGCTCTAATGTGTAGGGCGTTTTGAGTTCTGATGCCTTTACTAGTTTCACACCCGAAGCAGTACCGTTACTTATACTGAGAATTTCAGGTTCTGAGGAAACTAAGAAATCTATATTATGAATAGTTTGTTTGGTAGCTGTTTTAACCACTTTCTGTCCTGAATTAGCATCAGTTTCAACAACGAATAAACCTTGTTCCCAGCCATAGAAAGGATTAACTTGATTGCGGGATGGATTTTCAATAAAAAATACACCTTCTTGACCTAATTCAGGTAAGTGTTGGCCTCCCACCTTGACAGTAATTCCATTCAAGGAACCACCTAGAAAGCTAAGATCAATCGTTTGCTTATCCCAGCTTCCTTTAATTGTATCAACGATATCAAGCGTGAGGATTGTCTGGACTCTTTCTCCATAGGGTTGTTCGATACGTTGCCCTATAACGGTGCCTTGAATAACAAGTGTACTGCCATCTAGCATACGATCCATGTTGACTTTTTCCGCGGCTGCAAGGGCACAGTTACTACTAAGAAGTAGTCCGATAACCCCCCCTTTTAATAAAGTGTGAAATATTGTTTTAATCATGTTGTTTTCCTTTGAAAAATGATAGATAAAGTTGGTTTTTTTGTGAATCGACAGCAGTATAATTTGTATGAAAGATAGAAAATGTATCAAAATGTATTAATACCCCAATATCTCTCTACGCTCCTCTATAAAATCGTTCCCAAATGGCGTTTTATCGTTACTTGGTGGTAAAAAAGAAACGGTATTTATATTGTATTTCTTAATTTCCTTGTCCTTCATCCAATAAATGGAATCAGCGGGCGCAGAGTAAATGGTAAGCCAATAGAATTTATCATCCGCTAACATATCTTTTATGTAATCTGCGTTCAGTGTGTGGTCTGGGTGGTCACGTGGAAAATCTTTTGCTTGTTTTGAACCATCAGACCAAGAGTGAACTCCTAATTGTGCGCCGTCTTCTATTGTTCTATGCACCCCAGACAAAAATAAATCTACTGCCCCCGATGCAATAACAGACGTATTGATAAGGTGGGTATTCAACCCCTTACTTCTAATATAACGCCCCAATTTAAATGTTGTTTCATCATCTAAAGAGCCAGAATGAGCCGTCAATACAATCGTATCAATATTAGGGTTGTCCTCGATTATATTTTTAACCTGATCATGGGATTTGGAATTAAAGTCTCCCATGAGATAGAGTTTTTCGTCTTGCACAAATGTTTGGGTGAGGGTGATGCTGTTTAATGATGCAACCAAGACATGAGTACACCCAGACAATAATAATGTAAAGGTTACAATCGACATAAAAGTTATACGTTTTTTCATTTAGACATTCCTCAAATATTGGAACAATAAGTAAGCCCAAGTCGGGCATGTTCTCGTTATTCTTAGTGATGCAGCCATAATTTAAAGAATAAACAAGTAATTTGTATCATTTCAATGCTGATTTCTATTCGTCAGTTTGGACAAGCTTGAATTCAGGAAGATCAACATATTGATCTCTATTCACGTCAGCACTATTAAACATGCTATGCAAGGTAAATGAGGCGAACTCCTCTAAATCAACGTGACCACTGCGATCTTCATCGGCCAGATCAAACTCTTCTAAAGTGGCATCAAATTGATTTGCTTCATCAAAAGAAAGTAGCCGATCTTTATTGCGATCTGCTTGCTTAAATTCAAGCTGCAGCATTCTGATATCAGAATCCATCATAAAAGCATAGAATTCATTGAAATCAACTGTGTCACTCCGATTCTGATCAATAAAATTGAATTCATCAACTAGCATATCGTTTTGATCAATAGTACCTTCGGACCCGCTTGAATTATCAGCCAAAGCAAAGGCTGATACTGAAAGAGAGAGGATAAGTAATGTGCTTTTCATATTCATTGTTTTGTCCTTATATTTTTTAGTAAGGTTAATTATTAACCCGCGATAAGATGATCACGACCGCGCATACATTGCACAACAATGTTCTTACGTTCTTCCCGTGTTCCCCAGGCCGTACTCCCTGCGCCGATTAAGCTGCCAATAACAACGCCACCAAGTGAGTCATCCCAACTTCCAAGGCCGAGCACACCGCCTGTTACAGCGCCAGCAAGAGCGGCTGTTTTGACGTCATCATTAAGATAAGACCGCGATTCAGCTAATTTTTGACACTCAGCCAAGTCAGAGGAATAACGTACATTAGGTTGATCGACTACTGGTTGGTATCGTGCAGCAGTTGCACCACAGGCAGTCAAGGTGGCTAGTAGGGGTAGTAATAATAAAGGTTTATAGTTCATCGTTTTCTCCAGCTGTTAGTAAATTTAGGCACCTTCGAGGAGAGCAGTAAGCATTAAATATTTACGGAGAGAATAGTAAATGAATCTGAAACGTTTGCTTAGATCATCTCCCCAAGAAGGTGACACCATTCTAAATTCTGGCTAGATTTTAATCTGTAAGCAGGATGTGTCAGTGTGTATTGAAATGTACACAAGGTTTTTAGGGCTGAGAGATTGGCCAAATGAGGGTAAAGCGTGCACCACCGAGAGGGGCGTTAGAAATTGTAATTGTCCCATTATGGGCTTCGATAATGCGCTTGGCAATGGCAAGCCCGAGGCCGTGGCCGCCGCTCTGACGGTTTCGGCTATCATCTAACCGCGCAAAGGCATCAAAAATGCGTTCACGTTCTGACTCTGGGATACCGATGCCATCATCATCGATGTGAATAATGACATTATTTTGATCTGTTTTTAGGAATACTTGAATCTCTTGCTCGCTATAACGGCAGGCATTTCGCAAGAGATTATGAATGACGCGGGCGAGGTGACGTGGCGCGGCTTGAGCGGTGAATGCAGGTTGAATATCATTTTTGATACAACTTATCTTGAGTTCACCAGCATAACCACGGGCATTGTCGATAATGTCTTCTAACCAGGGGATGAGTTTAATTGTTTCTAAATCGGGCAAGGATTCAGTGCGTTCAAAACGGGCATAGTGCAGCAATTCATTCACTAGGTTTTCTAGATCATCAATATCCGTATGCAAGCCAGCGAGATAACGTGGTTTGGTATAGTCATCCGCATTTTCAAGCATATCGAGGCCAAATCGCATACGTGCGAGTGGGGTGCGAAGTTCATGGGAAACGGCATTGGTGAGTTCTCGATGGCCTGTAATCAACCCACTCACGCGACCTGCCATGGCATTAAATTGCTTGGCAAGGGTGCCGAGCGCGGCGCGGGGCTTTACATTAGCTCTCGCATTGAGCTCTCCTTGGCCAAAATCATCAGCGCTGCGACTGAGTTCATTCATTGATTTCCAGAGCGGCCGCACCCATAAAAAAAGTGCGAGGGCTAGACTGAGAATAAAGGAAAGGCCAATAATGGTGAGCAAGGTGGTTGCTGTGAAAGGCTGTTTGATGGGGCCAACCTGCACTACATAGGGGCTATTTTTAAGCTTTGCAGTGTAATGATCAAACGCACTTTCATCATGGTCTAGATCAATAATTCTGCCATCGAGTAGGCTTTGTTTTTCTGCGGCGCTAATATTAAGCTCATTAAACCGTGTCAGGGCAATTGGGAGGCTAAAATGGGTTTGTAATTCCGCGATAACGCCTGGCCATTTTTCTTGTGGCTGTTTGTTGAGTTCTTGCTGGACAAGATAAAAGGTGCCTTGTGCAGTCTTATGCACGCTGCTGCTGAGGCTTTCAGAAAAGCTGATGGCGATGGCATGGTCAGAATAAGGTGATTTTTTAATGTCGTATTCTGCGCCATCAATTTCTGTTGTTATTATGTCGCCAGATAAAATATGCTTCCAATCGGATTCATCAAGCGCCGAGTCGTGTGGTTTGAGTAGTTTAATTGGATAGCCGAAATGCGTTTGCAGTTGTCCTATTGCTTGTTGCTGATCTTCAAATCCTGAATCAGGGATCGTTTGTTCTACCAGATAAAATGTTCCTTTGGAGGCATCCTCTTCAGACATGCCGATTAGGTAAGTTACTGCCACCTCTGGTAGCACGGTAACCGCAGCAATAAAGCCAATAAAAAATACGGCTAAGATCAGATAGAGCGGTAAAAAAATCCGGAGCATTACCACGCATCCTTAACAAATAGGTAACCCTTTCCCCAGACGGTTTTAATCTTCTGTGGATGCTCTGCATCATCATTGAGCTTATTGCGTAAGCGAGAAATACGGATATCAACCCAACGATCTAAGCCATCATATTCAATGCCACGCACCGCCGTTAAAATTTGCTCACGGCTCATGATCTCGCCTGCATGCGTGGCCAATAACCATAGCAACTCAAATTCATTGGTAGTGAATTCAATTTCTTCGCCGGCTAATAACACTTGGCGAGAGGCTGGATTGATAGAGAGTTGATTAAATTCTAATGTATCGTGGCGTTTTGCTGCGGTGCTTGATCTAGATTGGCGGCGCAATAGATTATTGATTCGGGCAAGCAATACGCGAGGCTGAACGGGCTTGGTAACATAATCATCTGCGCCCAGTTCTAATCCTAAAACTTGATCTATATCTTCATCTTTTGCTGTGAGCATTAAGACGGGACCAGAAAACTGAGGTTGGATCTGCTTATATACTTCCAATCCATTTAAGCCGGGCAACATTAAATCTAAAATCACGAGATCAGCCTGTGATGCCAGAATGCGATCCACGGCCAGATCCCCACGGATTTCATGGCTGACTCGAAAGCCTTGTCGCTCTAAATATTCCTGAGTTAGGGCAGCAAGGCGTACATCATCTTCGACTAAAAATATATGGTGTTGGTCTGCATTCATCTCGAACTCTTAATAATTTTACCTGAAAACCAAGGTCGAACAGAGCGGCGGATATCCGCTAAGGCGCGCTCTTGAACTGTCCAATCGACAACCACCACTTTGGGGTTATGTTGAATTATATAGTCTATGGCTGCTTGTTTCGGCAATAGTTTCTTATCTGCATGAGTTTGTTTATTTGCATTGTGCTTTGGCACAAAGATAAAAAGTATGTTGCTTGCGGTCGCCATCATTTTCCCCTAACCCGAAATAGTTGGACATATTATGCAGGGAGAGCGGCATAAAAACTGTTGAGAAGTCGTGATGAAAATGTATTATTTTGTATCGGTCAATGGTTGTAGCGCAAAGCGCGGATAACGGGGTTCTGCTATACTGAGACGATAAAAAGTAACGAATTGAGAGGATAAAGCACATGGCTGTAATTAAAATGACTGATCTAGATTTGGCGGGAAAACGCGTATTGATACGCCAAGATTTAAATGTACCATTAAAAGATGGCACGGTGGCAGATGACACGCGTATTCGTGCCTCATTGCCGACAATTAAATTGGCATTAGAAGCCGGTGCGAAGGTGATGTTGATGTCTCATCTGGGTCGGCCGACTGAAGGCGAGTATGCGGATGAATTTTCGTTGGCGCCAGTGGCGGCACATTTATCTGATTTGCTTGGTCAGCCTGTTCGCTTGGAAAAAGAGTGGTTGGGTGGCGTTGATGTGGCGGAGGGCGAAGTGGTGTTGTGTGAAAATGTGCGCTTTCATATCGGCGAGAAGAAAGATGATGATGCGCTGTCTCAGAAGATGGCAGCATTATGTGATGTGTATGTGATGGATGCATTTGGTACGGCGCATCGGGCGCAAGCCTCAACCCATGGCGTGGCGAAATATGCGGCTATCGCGTGTGCTGGGCCTTTATTATCGGGCGAGTTGGAAGCATTAGGCAAAGCCTTAGATAATCCAGCACGACCCATGGTGGCGATTGTGGGCGGTTCGAAAGTATCCACTAAGTTGACGGTGTTAGAGTCCTTATCAAAAATTGTGGATCAGTTGATTGTAGGCGGTGGTATTGCGAATACATTTATTGCCGCAGCGGGTCATAATGTCGGCAAATCGCTGTATGAAGCAGATTTAATCGATACCTGTAAAAAACTGACCGCCAATGCGCAAGCGGGAGGTGGGAGTATTCCAGTGCCGACTGATGTGGTGTGTGCCAAAGAATTTGCTGAATCAGCGGCGGCGACATTGATGGATACGCCTAATGTGCAAGATGACGATATGATTTTTGATATCGGCCCGAACTCAGCAGCAGAGCTGGCAGAAATCATTAAAAATGCCGGTACGATTGTGTGGAATGGCCCGGTAGGCGTGTTTGAGTTTGACCAGTTTGGTGAAGGCACGAAGGCAATTGCATTGGCCATTGCAGACTCTAAGGCATTTTCGATTGCAGGCGGTGGTGATACGCTGGCGGCGGTGTCTAAATATGGCATTAGTGATG
>VAPK010810465.1_pt1 | contig 13886 bp, 14 predicted proteins | sample 3395031 | NCBI WGS metagenome assembly VAPK01 (sample SAMN08290443, study PRJNA428436) | hydrothermal vent metagenome | isolation source: Deep-sea hydrothermal vent chimney 1 | place: Pacific Ocean: Juan De Fuca Ridge | reverse complement strand
TGCAAGGCGGGTCAGTGATATGAAGTTTCATATGTTGTTAACTTGACGTTGAAGTTTTGTCCTTTTTGATCTTGCTTTGATGAATCGGGTCAGAGGGAGGAATCCCAGCAGCCCTAAGTTAAGGTTTAGGTGCTTAGAGGGTTGCAGAATTGAGGATAGTTGATTACCTCTATGTTGTGGATTTGAGCTGTCCGCTGGCTTACATTTTAGTTTTAATTTATATTGTTTAATATAGTATATTGGAGTATATGGGTTTTGGGAAAAAAGAAGTGTGTAGTTGAATATAGTATATTAGAGTATATAGGTTTTGGGAAAAAAAGGGGCCACTTCCAAACCTTTTTTAGGGGTCTGGAAGTGGGTTGAGGTTAGGATTTTCTTTTTCGTCGTCTGAGTCCGGCGAGTCCGACTAGTCCTGTTCCAAGGAGTAGCATGGTGGCGGGCTCAGGGACTGGAGAGGTTCCTTCCCGTCTTATGGTGTTTGAACTACCGCCCGTTTTGAGAGTGTATTCTGTTATTTTGGAAACATCGAATTCCCCCTCCCCCCAATATGCTGCTAGGAAATAGTAGCACTTCCCATTTTCTCCACATTTTGTGGCCGGCCAAATTCTGTTCTTATCATAATAAATGGTAACACCATTTATTACGGCTGAAGTAGAGATCAGACTCGTCTCGGTCTCCTCTTCCCATACCCACCCGGTTGCTCTATCTGGGCCTATCAAATAGTTGTCTTCCAGCCATACATCGGTGGGAAGTGTTCCCTTTACGTATTGATCGAGATATTCTGTCATGGGTATATCTTTGCTAAATAATACTGGGATTATCATTGTCGCCTGGGTCACTGATGCCAAAGTTAGTAAACCCACCATTGCCAGAACTACCATCTTCCACTTTTTCATAATTAAGTCTCCTTAAAATTTTATTTGGAATAGGCCTTACTATAAGGGTATTCCGTATATAAAAGAGGTTTCGTTAAAGATACCTCTATGTTTTTCTCTTTAAGAAATAGCTATTCCTTTAGAATTTTCATTTTCCATAGGTATTTCTTTGCTTTATCCACTTATCTCTTGTGTTTCGTAAAATTCAATAGTTTGAATTTTAGTAATTTAGTAATTAGTTTTTGTGTGGATTTTTGTGTATATTATACTTGATAGTGGTAACGTTTATTTTTAAAACTTTTGGTTTGGAATTTTCGCTAATTTTATAAACTAATTGGGCTTTGATTTGGTATGAATAAGAAGGGGCAATTTTTTTTGTTGGCGGCTGTGATAATTTCTGCTGTGATAATTAGCTTGGGCGTTGGTACCAATAAGGCAGTTGTAAATGATGAACCAGGTAGTTTTTATGATTTTAGTTATGATGTGCAAAGAGAGGTAGGTGCAGTTTTGGATTATGAAGTTTATACAGGATTTAATTCGAGTGTGAATTTGACTGAGTTTGTTGATTTATTGGCTAATGATATTAGTGAGAGGAGTCCTGGCTCAGATTTTATTTTTATTTATGGGGAAAATACAACCGATATGGAAGTTAGGAACTATGGGTCTAGTGATATTTATGCTAATGGAGATAAAATTAAGGGTTCTGAAGATTATAATTCTAGTACTATTTGTATAGAAGATATTTGCAAAAAGGTAAGTAGGGATTTATCATATAATAGTATAGGCAATACAGGTTTTATAAATAATGTTAAATCTAATAGTAATAATATTTCAGTCGAGGTAGGGGGAAATGATTTTGAATTTCCTATTACTGGTTATAAGCAGGTGATTTTTATTATGCAAAAAAAGGTTGGAGGAGATCGTCATGTTATCGTTGGCTAAGATTGAGAGAAAAAATAAGAGTGCTCTTAGTAATCTGGTTGCGTATGTGTTGTTGATTTCGATTACTATTTCTCTTTCGGTAATGGTTTATGGTTGGTTGAAGTTTTATGTACAAAAAGATGATGTCGCTAGTTGTCCTAGCAATATAAATATTATAATCAATAATTATAATTGTTTATCTGGGGCTAGTGGGAATTTGACAGTGACGCTGAAAAATAAGGGGTTGTTTAATGTTGATGGATTTATATTAAGAGTGCATGATAGTCCCGGGGCTAGTTTTGGATTTTATGTTTTTGATTCTGATGGTGTATTAATTAGTCCCGGTGAAAGTCTTACTAAAGTGTATGAGCTTTCTAATTCTAGCATTAATACAGAGAATATTACGAGTATAACTTTTATGGATGTGCAGCCATTTATAATAAAGGATGGCAAGAGAGTTGTTTGTGATGTTTATTCTTCTCAAAGGGTGACTTGCACTTAAGGGCATAGGGCATTGGGGAGGTCCTTTTGGATTCCACCAGAATTGAAAATTATAAATTTTCAAATATCCAATTTTTTTGGTTGCTTGGTATATTTTAATGTTTGAGTTTTGAGGTAAGGTGCCGTTTTTTAAAAATTGATTTATAATGAATTATGTAACTAAGAGTTAGTATTTTACTAGAGTCGGGTATAGCTACATTTATAAAATATAAAAACTGATAAATAATATGAAAGAGAGAGTGGGAAAAAGAGGATTGTCTCCTGTCATTGCAAGTGTTTTGATGATTTTGTTGGTTTTGGTATTAGCTGCTATTATTTTTTTATGGGCTCGTGGATTTGTGGGGGAGCAGATTGAAAAGTTTGGTAAGCCTATTGAGAATTATTGTCAAAATGTTAAATTTGATATACATAGAGATGGTAGTAGATTAGAAGTAGTTAATAAAGGGAATGTGGATATTAAGAGTTTAGAGATAAAGATGATTAAGGGGGGGAATTCCGAAGTTAATAAATTTAATTTTCAAATTGATGCTGGTGCTTCTGCGAGTGGATACATTACTTTTGAAATGTCTGATGGGATTATTCCTGATAAGATTATTGTCTATCCAGCTTTGATAGGTGAGATTAAAGGTGGCGGGTCTCATAGTATTTTTACTTGTCTTAATTCGGGGGTTACGTTATAACTAAATGAAATTTGAAATGAAATGAAAGGAGGTATGATTATGAAGAATAATAAAAAAGCTATAAGTGCTGTTGTTGCTACTGTTTTAATAATTTTAATTACAGTTGCTGCAGTTACTATTATATGGGCTGCTATAATTCCTATGATTAATAATCAATTAAGTAAGGGGACAGTTTGTTTAGATGCTGTTTCTCAGCTAACTATTAAAAATAAAGGTTACACTTGTATCGATGGGAATAACTTAAAAGTACAAATTGGACATGGTGCTGCAGATGTTGATTTGGCAGATATACAGGTTTTAGTTTATGCTTCTGGAGATACACAGTCTTTTAATCTTGTAGGGGATGGGATTATTACGGATTCTAGTTTACTTCCTAATGTAAATGAAGAAAAGACCTTTACGATTACTCCAACTAATGCTTCTATTGTAGACTCGGTTGCACTTGCTCCTATAGTCACTATTGGTGGAAGCACTCAGTCTTGTGATGCTATTGCTCCTGTTACAATAAAGCCTTGCGCTTAGATGCGTTAATTTTTTTTAATTTTTTTTATTTTAGTCCCTTTGGACTTATTTATTTTTTACAAAACTATATAAAGAATATTTTTGTTTTAGGATTATGAAAGAAGGGGTTTGTGATATATGTGGTTCTGAGAAAATAAAGAGTAAAAATGATGTTGTAAGAACATTACCTATTGTTTCTTTGTTCAGAAATAACCGAGGGCAGATTTGGGTTGAAACTGTTATTTATACTTTAATTGGTTTGGCTATTATCGGATTGGTATTGGCTGGTGCTTTACCTAAAATAAATGCGAAGAAAGACGAGATGACAATTGGTAGGTCTATTGAAGCACTTGGAAATATTGATAATAAGATTTATGAAGTACAAAGGGCAGCTGGGAATCGGAGGGTTGTTAATTTAGATGTGAGGAAGGGTACATTTATTATTAATCCAGCGGAAGATAGTATTTCTTGGATTTTGGATTCTAGTTTTGCGTATAGCCAGGTTGGAGTCACGGTTCCATTTGGAAATATAAATGTAACCACTACTGGAAATGGAGATTATAAAGTTGAGTTGAAGATAGGATATAAAATTAATTTAACATATGATGAGGGTGATATATCAGAGAGGCAGTTAGATGTAGCCCCAATTCCTTATAAGCTGGTTATTGAGAATAAAGGTAGGGATGAGAATGGCAATATATTGGTTGATCTTTTTGAGGCTTAGATAGATAAAGAGGTTTTATATAATCTAATTATTTTATAAAAATATGAGGTGTATATGGTTATTAAAATAAATTTAAATCCACAGGTTCCTGCTGTCTCTATGCCAGAGGATAAAACTAAGGTTGATGTTAGATATATGGTAATAGATCCTTATGTTTCTATTCATATTTATTATGATGAAAAATCTGGGGAGATAATTTATGATGTAGAAGAGCCAATTATTAGCGATGAAGAAAGGGTTCTTTTAGATAGGATTATGAATGCTATGAGAGAGGTCGTGAATGTTAACATGGTTGCTGATGATAGTTCTACAGAAGGATTGATTGATTATATTGACAAGACGTCTCGTTTGATTATTTCTGAGTTAGGAATGGAGGTTGAGGAGGAGGCATATTTCAGAATGTTTTATTATTTATTTAGAGATTTTATTGGGTTAAATGAGATTGAGCCTATGATGAGGGATTATTTTATTGAGGATTTGGAATGTAATGGTATGGGTGAATCGCTTTATATTGTTCATCGTGTTTTTCGTAATATTAGGACGACGACTAAATTTATGGATATGGACAAGTTGTCAAGTTTTGTTGAGAAGTTGGCACAGAAGACAGGACGTTATATTTCTTATGCGAGTCCGATTTTGGATGGGAGCTTGCCTGATGGTTCCAGGGTTAATGCTACATATACTAAGGATATTTCGTCTAAAGGTCCAACATTTACAATTCGTAAATTTACCAAGACTCCTTGGACTCCAACTCAGTTATTAGGATTCCATACTTTAAGCCCGGAGATGATGGCGTATTTTTGGATATTGTTGGAGTATCAATCTAATTTAATGATTGTTGGAGGTACCGCTTCTGGTAAGACTTCTTTGCTTAATGCTTTGGCGTTTTTTATTCCACAAGAGAATAGGGTTGTTTCTATTGAGGACACTCGTGAATTGAATTTACCTAGAGAGAATTGGTTGCCGTCAGTTGTCCGTACTGGTGTTTCCGTTGCTGGTGTTGGTGAGGTTGATATGTTTAGTCTGCTTCGAAGTAGTTTTAGACAGAATCCTGATTATGTTATTGTTGGTGAAGTGCGAGGTGAAGAGGCTAGTGTTTTGTTTCAGGGGATGGCTTCGGGGCACGCTTCTATTTCTACTATGCACGGTGATTCGGTTGAATCTATTGTTCGTAGATTAATGACTCCTCCAATTAGTCTTAGTCCGGTGTTGGTTAATGGTCTGGATGCTATGGCTATTATGACTCATGCTATTGTTAACGGGAAAGAGACTCGACGTTTGCGGGATATTGTTGAAGTTATTAATATAGATGCGGACGGAACTGCTGTTACGAATACTCCGTTTAGGTGGAATCCTGCTGATGATAAATTTTATTATGCAACAGAGAGTAAGGTTTTTGATAAGATTGGTGCTAGATATGGTTTTAATAAGGAACATATGCAAAAGGAGTTTGAGGCTAGGACTCGGTTGCTTTATGCGTTGTTTCAGAATAAGGTTTTGGAATATGATGAGGTTCAGAGGGTGATTAACGATTATGCTCGGTCGCCACAGGTGGTTTTGAAGAAGTATGGGCTTGCTTAATTGTGCGTGTTTGTTATTCTTATTGATTGAGGCACGCTGACAGATTGAAAATTTTTACACTTCGAATTAAATAGCTAAAAATTAAAATTGTTTGTATTGGAGTTAAAGTGTCATAATTTTTAAAGATTGGTTCGGGTTGGATAAATATGATAAAGAAACACTCTCTTCATCATTTTTTTGCGCCAAGATGTTTTTTAATAAAAGTGATAAATTTTGTATAGTTTTGGAAAATGAAAAAACTAGTGAGATATTCGTATCGGAATTTAAAGAGAAGCCGATAAGTGAATTAAAAAAGTTTGAAGATTTGTTTTTTTGTAGGTGATATATTTTAAAGAGGGAGAAGGCACCTTAATAAGATTAATAAACGTGACTTTCCTTCTTTTGTTGAGGTGATTGTATGGATGTAGAATTTATTGGGCAGTTAGTTGATTCGATGGAGGAGGGTATTTTGAAGCTAGAAAAGGCGATTGAAAAGAAGGATAATATTAGTGCAAATAAACTTAGGGTGTTTATTTTTGATGTACATAATAAAATTTCGGAGGCTTTAAGGTCTTAAGATGTTTGAAGATTTGAAAAAAAACCTATTACAGGAAAAAAAGATTGTTGTTGATATGAGAGCTATTGTTATTGGGCTTGCTAATGATTCTGCTAATCGTGATTTTTATGTTTCTGGACTGAAGGCGTTAGCCGAACAATTAGATTTATTAAATAATACTATTCCTGAGCTCTTGAAAGAGTGGTCCCCTTTTGTGGATAAGGAAGCCAGTCCTAGTATTCGTGCTATTGATAAATCAAATTCTGAGGTTGAGAAAAAAGTGGTTAGTCCGATGAAATATAAAAAGATGCCTTCTGTGTTGCCAACTAGTAAAAATGTTCCTGTGAGTGGAAAGTCTTCATTTTCTACTGATAAGGTAGTTAATGTGAGTTATGTTTCGCCTTCTACTAAAGAGAAAACTTTTGTTACGATTAATAAAAAAGATAGAAGTGAATTTTTAAAGAAATTAAAACTTAGTGAGGATTCTTTGAAAAGTATTAAAAATTTAAAGAATGAAAATTCGAGTAAGGCTATTCGTAAGCCCAATGTATATGCTGTTTTTTCTAGTAAGTATTTTGGGGAGATTAGTGACAAGCTTTCACGGCAGTTTTCTGAAGTGGGTAAGGATTTGAAAAGTGCAGATATTCCTCTTTTGTTGTCTAGTTATTTGGCTATGGCAATAATGAGTTGTGTTATTGCTTCGGGGGTTGGAATGTTAATTTTTATTATTATGTTAGTTATTAATTTGTCTAATTGGATTTTTATTTTTGTGCCTTTTGGACTTGTTGGGCTAACTATGGCTGGGTTTTATCTTTATCCTTCGAGTGAGGCGTCTTCTGTGCAGAAAAATATTTCCTATGAGTTGCCTTTTGCAACTATTCATATGGCTGCTATTGCTGGTTCTAATATTACTCCAGTAAAGATTTTTAAGATTGTTGCTGCTTCTTCTGAATATCCTAGTATTGGAGCTGAAATGAGGAAGGTTATTGTTCAAATTGAGATTTATGGTTATGATATAGTTACCTCGTTAAAGAATGTTGCGAAGAGGACTTCTAATAAGAAGTTGTCAGAGTTATTTTCTGGTTTGGCTACGAATATTAGTAGTGGTGGAGCGTTGAAAAATTATTTAGAGAAAAAGTCTCAGAGCTTTTTGGTCGATTATCGTATTGAGCGTCAGAAATATTCGGCTTTAGCTGGAACTTTTATGGATGTATATATTTCTATTTTAATTGCGGCACCCCTAGTCTTGATGATGATGTTTATTGTTATGAACGTTGCAGGACTTGCGATGGGGGGACTTAGTATTATGGAGTTGATGACTTTAGCTATCATAGCTATTGTTGTTGTGAATATTCTTTTTATAGTGGTATTAAATATGAAACAACCGAGAGTATGAAATTAGAGTTAATGCATTGGCTTGGGCTTGGTGCGGGGGCTATTTCAGTGGGAACTTCGTTTGGTTTTTTCTCTGGTGATTTAAGAAATTTTTTATTAGTTATTTCAGTTTTGATTATTGTTATACCCTTTATGGTTAGTTTTTTACTTTTGCAGTCTCGACAACGTGAGAAAGAGGAAAAGTTTTTGGAATTTACTCGTGATTTGGTTGAGATGGTCAGATCGGGGACTCCCATTAGTAAGAGTATTATTAATTTAAGAAAGAGGGTATATGGAACACTTAGTCCACATATTGTTAAGTTGGCTAATCAATTAACAATTGGTATTACATTAACTGATGCCTTGATTACTTTTGCCAAGGAGACTTCGAGTCCTGTTATTTCAAGAGCTGTTAGTCTGATTAGTGAGGCTGAACGAGCGGGGGGAAATATTGAAGTTATATTAGAATCAGTTTCTAATTCGGTTGCTCAAGTTGATAAATTAAGGAAAGAAAGACAAGCGTCGGTTTCTAATTTAGTGACTCAGGGGTATATGATTTTTTTTGTATTTATTATTATTATGTTGGTAATGGAGTTTAAAATTTTGCCATTGGTTTCGGATTTGCAGGGAGGGGAGGGTTTAAGTTTGAATGTTGGTAAAATGAATCCTGAACAGTTTTCTATGCCTCTTTTTGTTATGCTTTTAGTTCAATCTTTTTTTGCTGGACTTGTTATTGGGAAGATTTCTGAAGGGAGTCTTAAGGCGGGCATTAGACATTCTTTCATTTTATTGACAGTTACTTTATTGATTACTACTGGAGCTCGTGTTTTGTTTGGATAAATTTGTTTGGGAATAGTTATATAAATGAGAAGTATCTTTTATTATAATGCAATATAAGTCGGAGGAAATGGTTTTTTGGTTGTGTGGTTGTGAGAATCTCTCATTCAAAAAGATTAATATTTTTTGTTGATGAGAAGCAAAAGAGGGATGGGGCATTTTGAGATGATAATTAGTTTTATATTTTTTATAGGTTTTGTTTTTTTTATGTTTATGTTTATTAGCCCTTGGAATAACTCGGTTCTTCCTAGTTCGGCACTTAGTCGGCTTCATGATACTTTTATTAATCAGGTTGATACTCCTTTGTCTAGTGTTTTTATTAAGGCCAATTATACTGGGAGTGCCAGTTGTTTTTCTATTAATTTGCCAAAGGATATTTTTAAGTATGCCATTACAGATGGTAGTAGTTTTGTAACGTTACTTGGTGGAGTGGGTGTTGATTCTGGACTTAGTAGTGATGATTTAAGTTTGAGGGGTGATGATGATTTTTTTAGGGTTGCAATTTCTCCAGAGTTTAGTGATGAGGGAGTTTCTTCTTGTGATACATTGACTGATTTTGAATTAGGGGGAGTTGTTGAGTTGCAGGTTGTTTCTTATTCTAAATTGACTAATATGACAGCTAAATACTATAGCGACTATAAAGGATTGAAGAAAGATTTAAAGATTGCAGACATTTTTGATTTTGCCATTGTTCCAGATGAGATGGATGAGGTTGTAATGAAGCCTAGTGGTGGTATTCCTGATTCTGCTAATGTTTTAGCTAGAGATTATGTTGTTAAGGTTTTGAAGAGTAATGGTTCAGTAAGTAATGAAAGGTTTAGTATTAGAATTTGGTAATTAAACAATATTTTATTTTAAGGAGTTGCCAAACAAATAGATATTTAAAATGAGAAATATAGTTATTTAAATGAGAGGGAAAAGGGGTTGGATTCGTATTCTAGAGGCGACTATCGCCGTGTTAATTGTAAGTGCTACTATGATTGCGGTTTACTCAAATCAGTCTGTTAAAAAAGATGAAAGTTTAAATGATTATTCTTATAGTTTGCAGCGTGAAATATTGTCCGACATTGTGATTAATACTACCCTAAGGTTGGATGTCTTGAGTGTCAAAAGTGATTTCCCCGGGGATTCCAGTTATGATGCACTAAATGTTTTTGTTGCTGGAAAAGTTCCGGATTCCTTTGGATATGTATTAAGAGTTTGTGATTTGAATGATACTAATAATTTTTGCAAAATGGATGCTGGTTCTTTTATTTCTACTCTAGACAAAGATGTTCTCGTTGAAGAAACTATCGTTTCAGCAGAAATTGGTAATGGAAGCGGGGACCAAGTTTATTCTCCTAAAAAGGTCAAGTTATTTTTCTGGCAAGGGGGTTTTCCTGCGAATTTTTGTAGAGATGAGTGTAGTGTTTCGAAAAGTATTTGTTCTTCTGATGCTAAACAGGTTTTAAATAAGAGTTGTGGGGATATAGATAATGATAGTTGTTTAGAATACGGGGCTGTTCTTCTTGTTAGAACTTGTGGTAGTGGTGATATTTGTGTTGGTGGCGAGTGTGTTGGTGGCGGTTCTATGTTGACTTGCAGTATGAAGCAAATTCAGACTAGTGGATGTGTTTATAGTTATGATGATGAATGTAATAATTATGATGGTGGAGAGAAGACTGGAAGTTGTGGCTTCTTTGGTAGTAAAGATAAGTATGAGTGTTGGGATTATATAACTACTACGACTGGATGTTCTGCTAATCCTAGCTGTCCTACTGGATACACTTTAGTTAATTCTACGTCTTGTATTTCTAGTGTTGCTAGTTTGAGTGCTAGTTATGATTTGGGAGTTCATACTGGAGATAACTATTATTATGATGTTACCTTGAGTGAAAGCGGTGGCGTGGGTGTGACTATTAGTTCGGGGAAAAGGTGTTTTGTGGTTTCTGGGAATTGTTATTATTATACTCCTTCTTTTGTGATTCCTGCTGGGGGAAGTATAGTTAGGAGTAATCAGAATTTTGATTCGGATACGTCGGATACTGCTGTTTATACTTATTATGGAATAGATGCGAATGGTAATTCTGTTCAAATTGGTTTTAGTATTTCTACGAGTGAATATCCTTGAGAGGATTTTTAATTTTAATTTTAGTTTCTAGGTGTTTTAGGTAATCTTTGGTAACCGTATTTCTTAAAAAAATAAAAAAGGTTGCCAGACCGTGCATAGTTTTTATTTATGCACGGTCTGAACAGGATTAACCTTCGCTTCCTCCTTGGTGGTGAGGAGCTGGAGCTGGAGCAGGAGCAGGAGCTGGAGCAGGAGCAGGAGCAGGTTTTTGCGCTGGAGTAGTAGTAGTCGTATGAGTACTAGAACTATGAGTTAGTGCTTTGATCCCGATTACAGTAGCTGTCCCTCCAACTATTAATACAGATGTGCACGCAACTTTGTGGCCTTCGCACCAATTCCAGAACCCTTTGTTTACATTTTGTTTGTTTGAGGTGGGGTTATTTGGTTCTACCCCGTTTATTTTCATCCCCGAACATCCTGCTAATGTGAGAATACCTAGGGTACAGATGATTGCCAAACTTCTAATTACCTTTTTCATGGTTTTTCTCCCTTTGAGGTTTATAGTTGCATAGTTGCAACTAAGAGTTATTTATTGCCTCTAGACATATTCCGTCCACCTTCAGAGTATCTTTTCAGATATTCCGGGTACGAACAAAAAAGTCTAGTTACAAACTTTTTTATACAAATTTTTTGAAGTTTTCGCACAAAAAATTAATTTTGTGTGAGTAGTTAGTGTCGCTTTGTTTGATTTGTATGTTTTATTGTGAATGAGGTTGGTAATGATTATTTATAAATCTTGTTATCTTTGTCATTTTTTAGGGATGACAGATAAAGATTTGTGCTTTGTTTCAAGATTGTAGGTCTAATGTTGTATAATTTTTCTGCCTAGTGATTTTTGAGAAGGTTTATTAATTTAGATGTTGTTTTCAGATCATGCCGTTTGATTTAATTATAGGGAGAAATGAGAGTGATAAGAAGGATTCAGAAGAATTATCCCAAAATCACAATAATTCTTCCAGAAAATTGTAGACGAGAATAGTATAATTTAAAAATAAGGAAGATTGGTTTAAAATAAATGGTTAAAATAAATAAAACCCAAATTAAAAAAAAAAGATTAATAACTGCTGCACTACCGTATATTAATAATATTCCTCATCTGGGACATATAGTGGGATCTCATTTGCCAGCGGATATTTTTGCAAGATATTCCAGATTAAAAGGATACGATACTATTTTTGTCGGCGGAACAGATGAACATGGATCTGCTTCTGAAATAACTGCAGAAGGTCTTGGAGTAGACATTGATATCTATTCAGATAAAATGCACGAAGAACATGCTAAGATATACAATTGGTTTAATATCTCATATGATAATTTTTCAAGAACGAGCAGTCAGATTCACCATGAGACTGTAAGAGAATTCTTTAAAGTACTTGATGCTAATGGATTTATAGAAGAGGGGGAAATGGATGTTTTTTATTCCGTAAAAGATGATAGATTTTTACCTGATAGATACATTAAAGGCAGATGTCCAAAGTGCAATTATGAAGATGCTAACGGAGATCAATGTGAAAAGTGTACATCTGTTTTGGAATCAAGTGCACTTATTAATCCCAGGTCTACAATCTCTGGAGAAGCCGTTGAGGCAAGAAAAACTAAACATTTATTTTTAAGACTAGATAAAATAGCTCCACAATTAGAATATTGGATTAATTCTCAAAAACACTGGAGAAAAACTGTGTCTGGCATTGCAAAGGGATGGATAAAAGAAGGGTTAAGAAAAAGGGCTATAACACGAGATTTAAAACATGGTGTGAATGTTCCTATCTCTGGATATGAAGACAAGGTATTTTATGTGTGGTTTGATGCGCCTATAGGATATATATCATCAACTAAGGAAATTAGAAGTGACTGGGAGTCAATATGGAAAGGAGATAATTCAGAAATATTTAATTTTTTAGGGAAAGACAACATCCCCTTCCACACAATATTCTGGCCTTCTATGCTAATTGGACATGGTGGGATGAATTTGCCCAAGAATATTATAGGCTTACAATATCTTAATTATGAAAAAGAAAAATTTTCAAAAAGTAAAAATATAGGTGTTTTTTGTGAAAATTTGCCCCAATTGAATATTCCTGCAGATGCCTGGAGGGCTTATTTAACTCAAATAATTCCAGAGACAAACGATAGTGAATTTAAGTGGGCACAATTTCAAGAAAGAGTAAATTCAGATCTAATTGGAAATTTTTCAAATTATATTAATCGCTCTATGAGTTTTATATTTAGTAGGCTAAACGGAAAAATATATCGGCCTTCCAAAAATCAACTTACAGAAAAGGATAAGATTTTTTTAAATATTCTAGAGGAAAAAGTCGAAAAAATTTCTAATGACCTTGAGTTGTGCAAGATTCGAGATGCCTTTTCAGAAATTTTGGCCCTTTCAAGTGAAGGAAATAAATACATGACTGAATTAGAACCCTGGAAATTAGTTAAAGATGATTCAGAAAGAGCCAATACAGTAATGTACCTTAATGCTAATCTTGGGAGGTCTCTTGCAATCCTCTCGTCCCCCTTTATACCATCTGCTTCAAAAAAAATTTGGAAAACATTAAATCTAAAGGGCAATCCTGATGAACCTGGTCGATGGGAGACTGCAAAACAGATTTCTTTACCAAAATCACTTACAGTTAATAAGCCCGAAAAACTATTTTCTCCAATTGAAGATAAGGATTTAAAATATTTGAAGCAACAGGTGTCAAAATCAACAGATTTAAAGAAATTATTCAAAAAGAATTAAGAAAGAATTTGTTCTAATTCTTTGAGAAAAAGATTATTAATTTTCTTGTCCTTTATTGCAACTCTTATCCAACCTTTATCCAGATTTTCAAATCCCTCACCACTACGAACAACAAACCCCTTTATTAATAAATTTTTTATCTTTCAATAAAAGGGGAATAATCGACTGTGAGATAGTCGAAATATTATATGGTATTTGTTTGTTTTTTGTACTTTGGATTTGAAATCTTCGAAACTTGTGGTGGAAAATGTTAAATACGAGTGAGGTTTTGTCGATATATTAAAAAGTAGGGATGCACACTTTCATTTGACAGTCAACCGTTAGTGTTTATTATACTGTTTGATTGGGCCTCTTTTTAGAAAAAAGACCCCTGGGAGAAAAACTTAGGTGGTGAAACTAATGTTTCGTATTTAATGCAAATTAAAATTTCTTAACACTGCCGTCCTTTCCCTTCGGGCCGGACAACCTGCAGCTAAAATTTTAATTTGCAGACTTGGTGGCTTTTGC
>VAPK010266617.1_pt1 | contig 13890 bp, 12 predicted proteins | sample 3395031 | NCBI WGS metagenome assembly VAPK01 (sample SAMN08290443, study PRJNA428436) | hydrothermal vent metagenome | isolation source: Deep-sea hydrothermal vent chimney 1 | place: Pacific Ocean: Juan De Fuca Ridge | reverse complement strand
TCCCTTTCAGAGGCTGTGAAAAAATCATTCTTTTAGCCCCCCCCTTTGAAAAAGGGGGATTGAGGGGAATTTTATAAAAAACAACTCATTGAAACAAAAAGCTTTATTTTAAGATTCAAACCTCCTCTAATACCTCTTTGCTAAAGAGGGGAGTAAAAGTTAATAAATTCACAGCCTCTCAGGATCACTTACTTTTTCAATGCCTCAATAATTCCCCTATACTCTTGTTCTCTTGGCCGGTGTATGAACACCCCTAATACACCTAGCAGGCTGAATATATATAAAGAGTTTATTTCATCCCCCAGTATAAACATAATAAAACCAAACATACCAACCGTTTCGATACTGGCTAAAGTAACTATAGTGGTGGTTAAATATCGGTTTTTGGCTGGGGTATCTCCAGGCATTGTGCGATTAAGCTTAAGTAAAATATGACGTAGTAAATTTGTCAGAGGAAATAAAATAATAGTGATGAGGTATAAGATACTTCTAATAAAAACTCGCTGTTCTTCGGGCAGGTTAATGCGTATATCTGCTCCTATAGTATGACAAATAATATTGTAGGTAATTAGCATTATCAGCATAATACCAACAATCATCCAATGTATAGTTAAGTCAGCTTTTATTTGTTTTTGACTTATCATAATATTCCTAAAGTATTGTTATTGGGCATCTGGTTTTTAAGTTTTTTCAACATGGGATTTGCGGTAAATTTTCATAATAACTAAAAAAGCTAAAAAATCATATACAGCATGAATAACAATAGGTATTAATAGGTTGCGCTCACCACCATAATCTAAAAATAGTCCCAGATAAATACCGACACCAGTGGCTAATACGGCATATAAAGGTGTAATAGCATGAACCAGGCCAAATATTAGGTTACTAACAATTAGCCCAGCTGCCATACCCCATAAATTTTCCATCCAGGGTTGAATAACACCACGAAATAAAATTTCTTCCGAAATACCGGCAATAGCAGCAAGAATAAATAAGTCAGCCCATTTATAACGATACAAACTGGGGCCTAATGTATCTAATAAAATCTGGCGGATTTTTTGTACTGAGTTAAATTTCATATGATCCATTACAAGGAACATAAAAAATAATGGCAACGTACCAAACAGGCCATAAAGCACAGCATTTTCGGAATAATACAGATATTCAAAAGGGTTAATACCCACTATCCAGCCTAAAATAATAGCAACTAAAATAAGAGAGCTTTCAAAATAACAAGCTGTTTTAAAGAAATTCTCTGGTTTAATGGGGGAATCAGGCATAAGTGTTAAAATATATGAATTTAAAATAATTGGATTATTGTAATGCAAAGTTATATTTATAAAAGCCTTAAAAAAAATGAGCTGTATCTTTACCTGCAAAAGAAGGATGATTTTTCAGGTGTTCCAGAAGTTTTATTAAATAGTTTTGGTAAAATCGAATTTGTAATGGAGTTAGAAATAACGTCTGAGCGGAAGTTAGCGAGAGAAGATGCTACGAAAGTTTTAGCAAGTTTACAAGAAAAAGGTTTTTTTGTACAAGTGCCGCCAACAATTATTCCGAATATCTTGGTCCAGAAAAATAGCAAATTGCATTAAGGGCTGTAGGGCGGACTTGAGTCCGCAATTAGGGTGATTCTGGTATTGTAATAGTGGGCTAAAACCTCTCAATTAGGCTTTAGGCAGTGTTACACCTTCTTGGCCCTGGTATTTTCCTCCTCTATCTTTATAAGATGTTTCACAGACTTCATCACCCGTAAAAAATAACATTTGAGCCACACCTTCATTGGCATAAATTTTAGCGGGTAAAGGTGTGGTATTAGAAAACTCAAGAGTGACATGGCCTTCCCACTCGGGTTCTAAAGGTGTTACATTAACAATAATTCCACAACGGGCATAAGTTGATTTTCCTAAACAAACCGTGAGTACATCACGAGGGATACGAAAATATTCAACCGTACGGGCTAATGCAAAGGAGTTGGGAGGGATAATACAAACATCAGATTGTACATCAACAAAACTTTGTTCAGAAAAATTTTTAGGGTCAACTACGGCAGAGTTGATATTGGTAAAGATTTTAAATTCATCTGAGCAACGGACATCATAACCATAGCTTGAGGTGCCATAGGATATAATACGGCCTTGCTCTGACTCTCGGACTTGCCCTGCTTCAAACGGTTCGATCATCCTGTTTTCACTCGCCATTCGACGAATCCATTTATCTGCTTTAATACCCATAATCTATCTTCAAGTCGTAAATATTGTTAAAAATGAGTTGCATACCATACCACAATGCGTGCCAGCGCAGAATATGCGAGTGATTTTTCACAAAAATAAATTTAAGCATTGCAATTTAATACGACCGGTCGCATAATTCACACATGGCAATTCAAACAAATAAACAAATTAAGCGCGAAAAATTACTTGATCAAGGTGTAAGTATGCTAATGGATCAGGGTTATCATGGAACAGGATTAAAACAAATTTTAGATGTGGTACAAATACCTAAAGGTTCTTTTTATAATTATTTTGGCAGTAAAGAAAAGTTTGCTGCTGAAGCCATATCTCATTATATAGAACCCTTTATTGAATTATTAACTCAGCATCTTAAAACTCCCGATATAGACGGATTGACAGCACTTAAAAATTATTATGCTGAGCTCATTAGTGAGGTAGAAAAATCGGGTTATAAAGGAGGCTGCCTATTAGGTAATATGATGGGCGAAGTGGGGGATACCAGTGAAGAGTGTAGACATGCTTTATTAAAGACCATTAAACGCTATAACTTGTTACAAGAAACAGCTTTATTACGCGCTCAAGAAGAAGGGGTGGTACGTAAAGACCGTTCTGCAAAAAGTATGGTTAATTTATTGTTCAGTAATTGGCAAGGCGCACTTTTACAAATGAAAGTAGAAAAATCTATACAACCCTTACAGATATGTTGGGATAGTTTATTGGATGACTATTTTAAAGCTTAAGGAACTTGAGGCTTTGAAAGAGTCATTATTTTTACAGTCAGATCAAGACGACTGGTCATATACAGAAGAGGAAAGATATGCCAAAATATATTATTGAAAGAGAAATTCCAGGTGCAGGTGATTTAACTGCTGAACAATTACAACAAATTTCACAAAAATCCTGTTGTGTTCTTAACGAGATGGGACCTCAAATACAATGGCTTGAAAGTTATGTTACGGCTGATAAAGTGTATTGTATTTATATCGCGCCTGATGAACAAAGTATCCGAACTCATGCAGAAAAAGGTGAGTTTCCGGCAAACTCTATTGCAGAAATTAAAACCATAATAGACCCAACAACAGCCGAATAAAATATAACTATTGCAGAGACGAGGCATGACTTGCCTTGCTTCTACGGAACCACGGAGAGTGGCAATTAAGTTGCGGTTTCTATATTGCCATTTAAAACCAAAAAAATAATTAAACATGGCTATTTACACACTACAGGTTATTACTCTTAAGTTAAGAAATAAATGGTTTTTTGTAGGAGCGGCTTTAGCCTCGATGTCGCGGCTAAAGCCGCTCCTACGTAAGTGAAAAATCGTAAAACTTCATAACTTACTGGCACTGAGTATTTTAAAAAGTACTTTTGTAAGCTTATCTGTAATACCTTAATAGTCATGTGATTAAATAAATAAGGAAGGATAATGAATAAAACCTTTTTAAAAGCCTGTATTTTTAGTATGGGCCTAGTATCTATAACTGCCCCAGTACAAGCAGATGAAACCTGTCAATCACCCTATATGGCTAAAATAACTGGGCAGGAAGATTTTGTATATGTCTGGACTTTAGGTATGGAAGGCCTTGGAGATGAACAGGATAAACTGGTTACCGTTAGTGTTAACCCTAAATCAAAAAATTACGGCAAAGTGATTAACACCTTATCCGTAGGTGGGCGTAACGAGGCACACCACTCTGGTTTTACCGATGATAGAAAATATTTATGGGCGGGCGGCCTGGATACCAATAAAATTTTTATTTTTGATGTACATACAGATCCAGCAAAACCGGCACTAACTAAAGTAATTACTGATTTTGTCAGTAAAAGTGGTGGTGTTGTTGGCCCACATACAACTTATGCTTTACCTGGGCGTATGATGATTACAGGTTTATCAAATAATAAAGATCATGGTGGTCGTACAGGGTTGGTGGAATACAGTAATAAAGGTGATTACATTACAACTCATTGGACACCCACAGAAAGTAACTTGCAAGGTGCGACTAAAACCGGTTTATATGCTGATGGTTATGGCTATGATGTAAGAGTTCTGCCTAGAAAGAATGCGATGTTTACTTCTTCGTTTACAGGTTGGTCAAATTACATGATGGATTTTGGCAAAATGTTGGGTGATCCAGAAGCCATGAAACAATTTGGTAATACAGTGGTGCAGTGGGACTTACATGCACGTCAGCCTAAAAAAGTATTTGATGTTCCAGGTGCGCCATTAGAAATTCGCTGTGCTTGGGGGCCAAATCATAATTATTGTTTTACGACGACTGCATTAACTTCCAAGATCTGGTTGATTTATGAAGATAAGCAAGGGCAATGGCAGACTAAAGCTGTTGCAGATATTGGCGACCCTAGCAAAATACCTTTACCCGTCGATATTTCAATTCAAAGCGATGACAATATGCTGTGGGTGAATACTTTTATGGATGGTAAAACACGGGCTTTTGATATTTCTGACCCCTTTAATCCAAAGCAGGTTTTTGAGCAAAAAATTGGCACTCAAGTTAATATGGTTTCTTCCAGTTGGGATGGAAAAAGGTTGTATTACAGCTCTTCATTATTAGCTAACTGGGATAAAAAAGGGCAAGATAATGAGCAATATTTAAAACTGTTTAGCTGGGATGGTAAAAAGTTAACTGAACAGTTTTCTATAGACTTTATTAAACAAAAGTTAGGGCGCGCGCATCAAATGCGTTTTGGTGCTTATTCGCTTTATGCCTCAGAGCAAAATATTAAGCCTCAAAATCAGTTAGTATTGAAGTAATACTAAATGTAGGGCGGACTTTAGTCCGCCTTATTTATTCTAAGAAATGAGGGGACAATAATACCCGAAACTAAAACCTATAGGATGTGCTGAGGTACGAAGCGCATCTTACACTTTCCTATATTATTAATTTCTACTTCCTAACAATATGTTGTGGATAAATGTCCTCCCTACATCGCTATGAAAAACATAATAAGTATTTTAATAACAGGTTTAATCTATAGCCAAGTTATATTAGCCGCTTCCCCCGTTTTAGCACCAGGCTATAGTCCATTAACCTTTAAAGCCCCCATTGCAGGTAGCTATACTTTGCCTGTTATTGAGCCTGCTGCAGATGGGATAGTATTAAGTACAAGCAATCAAACTCAAAATTTACATGATTTAATGACGGATAAAATTATTTTACTTAGTTTTATCTATTCAACGTGCAATGATATTAATGGTTGTCCATTGGCAACAGGCGTGTTTCATAAAATAAACAGGCGGTTACAGCAAGATCCCGAAACAGCCAAGAAAGTACGGCTATTAACACTTAGTTTTAACCCTCTGTATGATACGCCTGAAATGATGAAACAGTATGCAGCAGGGTTTCACAATGATATTGTTGACTGGCAGTTTTTAACCACGGGTTCAGAACAAAAATTACAACCCATACTCGACCAGTATCAACAAAGTATACAAAAGATTTATGATGATAAGGGGCAATTTACCGGCACTTTTTCGCATATATTACGTGTATATTTGATTGATACCAACAAACAAATAAGAAATATTTACAGCGTTTCTTTTTTACATGCCGACACCCTGCTTAATGATGTAAAAACGCTAGTTAAAGAAATGGAAGTAAAAAAGCCACAAAACCCCCTATCTAAAAAAATAAAAAATAAGCATGCTCAAGTAACTTCCTTGGCAGAACGACAAGGTGTAGTAGCAGATTTATATAGTAATAGCTGGAAACCTCAATTGGGTTTACCTCTTGTACCAGAGCCAGAAGACAATCCAATCAATGCACAAAAAATAGTCTTGGGACGAAAGCTCTTTTATGACCGAAGATTGTCGCTTAATAATACTTTTTCTTGTGCAATGTGCCATATACCAGAGCAGGGCTTTAGCAGTAATGAAATGGCAACAGCGGTTGGTATTGAAGGTCGTACTGTGAGGCGAAATAGCCCCACTATATATAATGTCGCTTATGCAAAATTATTATTCCATGATGGTCGAGAAAATACTTTAGAGCAACAGGTTTGGGGGCCTTTTTTAGCCCATAATGAAATGGGAAACCCTTCTATAGGCTATGTGGTAGATAAAATAAAATCATTTGCAGATTATAAAGATTTGTTTGAAAAAAGCTTTGCTAAACCAGCCAATATGATGACCATAGGACAGGCAATTGCCTGCTATGAACGAAGTTTAAACTCAGCTAACTCTCCTTTTGATCAATGGTATTTTGGCAAAAAACCGAAAGTTGTTAAAGCAACTGTAAAAAGAGGGTTTAAATTATTTACCGGAAAAGCAGGCTGTAACTCATGTCATCTAATTGAAAAAAAATATGCCATATTGAGTGATAACAAGCTACATAACACTGGGGTAGGTTATCAGGATTCTATGGGAACATCGGCAGAAATGCAGAAATTACAAATTGCTCCTGGTGTATTTGTAGATGTGGAAAGAAAACGTTTGCAATCAATTTCAGCAATTAAACCAGGCGACCTAGGTCGCTATGAAATCACTCAAAACCCGCAAGATCGCTGGAAATATAAAACCCCATCCTTGCGTAATGTAAATTTAACAGCGCCTTATATGCACAATGGTTCACTTTCAACTTTAGAGGATGTTGTTAATTTTTATAATCAAGGTGGAATCAGTAATGAGAATCTTGATCCATTAATTAAGCCACTAGGTTTAACTCGAAAAGAAAAAAGTGATTTGGTTGGGTTTTTAAAATCCTTAACAGGAAGTAATGTTGAAGAATTAGTATCAGATGCTTTTGTAGCACCTATAGGTGATATGTAAAAAAAACAGTAGCCTTGGTGTAACGAAGTGGAATCAAGGTTTTATTAAGCCCCCTTTGATTCCGCCTTGCTGCATCAAGGCTAGGTTATAGCTTTATGTATTTTGAATAACAATATTAGGGAATTTACTGCTGTAATCTTTACCTTTTAAGGCAAGTTTTCCTGCCATTTTACGGGCGATAGATTTATAAATTTCAGTAGGGCGGCCACCTGGGTCGGCAACAACCGTTGGCCGTCCCGAATCAGCAAATTCACGAATTTGAATATCTAAAGGTAAAGAGCCTAATAGCTCAATATTATTCTTCCTGGCCATTGCTTCTCCACCCCCTTGGCCAAAAATTGCTTCTTCATGCCCACAGTTGCTACAGATATGCATACTCATATTTTCAACTATCCCTAGGACGGGTACATTTACTTTTTCAAACATACCTAAACCGCGTTGAGCATCAATTAAAGCAATATCTTGTGGCGTAGTCACAATCACAGCCCCCGTAACAGGAATTTGTTGAGCCAAAGTAAGCTGAATATCCCCTGTTCCAGGTGGTAGATCTACAATAAGATAATCAATATTATCCCAGTTAGTATCTTTTAGTAACTGCTGTAAGGCATTGGTTACCATAGGCCCACGCCAAATCATGGGTTGATCTTGCTCGATTAAATAACCAATAGAAATAGTTTGAATTCCAAAAGAAACTTTAGGGTTCATTCGTTTGCCATCATCGCTAGCAGGATACCCGGATAAACCAAGCATAGTAGGAATACTTGGGCCATATATATCAGCATCAAGAATACCAACAGTTGCCCCTTCAGCGGCCAGAGCCAAGGCTAAATTAACAGACGTTGTTGATTTACCCACGCCACCTTTACCAGAAGCGACAGCAATAATATTTTTTACATTAGGGATAGGCTGCAGGCTTTGTTGTACTGAGTGAGAAATAATATTAGAAGTGACATTGACCATAACACTTCCTACTCCAGCAAGCCCTTGCAGTTTTTCTTTTACTGCAGATTGCAATGTTTCGAGGTAACTTTTAGCGGGATAGCCCAGCTCAACAGTAACGCTAACATTGTTATCTTCAATCATAATATTTTTAACAGACTTAGCCGTGACTATATCCGTTTCAACATTAGGATCAATAAGTGTTTTCAGCAGGTCTTCAACCGCTGTTTTGGTAATTTGTGTCATTTAAGACTCCCATTAAATAATAACCTAGTAATTAAGTAAGGATATGATGCTGGTTGAGGCAATATCAAGTAATATCTGATTTTATATTAATTTATAACTTGAAGTGCTTTGATTATGCCGCTATTTTATAAAATTAGAGTTACGCCCTTCAAGCTTATGAAAATGATGCTGTTTTATGGCATAATGGTTGGTTCGTTTTTGTTGCGCTTATCATTTACCCATGTCTGAAAGAAAAATTCTTGTTACTAGTGCTTTACCTTATGCTAATGGCCCTATTCATTTAGGCCATTTGGTTGAATATATTCAAACTGATATCTGGACACGTTTTCAAAAACAACGTGGTAATCAATGTTTGTATATTTGTGCTGATGATGCGCACGGTACACCCATTATGCTTCGTGCAGATAAGGAAGGTATTACACCGGAACAATTAATTGCAGATGTTGAAAAACAGCACCGGGCAGACTTTGATGATTTTGGCGTAGCCTTTGATAATTTTCATAGTACGCACTCAGCAGAAAATAAAGAACTTTCCAGTTTAATTTATACTCGTTTACGTGATGGCGGGCATATTAGTAAGCGGACGATTACTCAAGCATACGATCCGGTAAAAAATATGTTTTTACCGGATCGTTTTATTAAGGGTGAATGTCCAAAATGTGGCGTAAAAGACCAGTATGGTGATAACTGTGAAGCTTGTGGTGCAACCTATTCACCAATTGAATTAAAAAATGCAGTGTCGGTGGTATCGGGTGAAAAACCTATTGAAAAAGACTCTGAACATTACTTTTTTGATTTAGGTGATTTTGCTGAAATGTTAGTTAGCTGGACCAAAGCAGAAGGACATTTACAAGCAGAAGTCAGAAATAAAATGGCCGAATGGTTAGATAATGGCCTTCACCAATGGGATATTTCTCGTGATGCGCCTTATTTTGGTTTTGAAATTCCCGATGCACCCGGCAAATATTTTTATGTTTGGTTAGATGCCCCAATTGGCTATATGGCCAGTTTTAAAAACCTATGTGATAAGCAAGGCCTAGATTTTGATGAGTACTGGGCTAAAGACAGTGATGTAGAGCTTTATCACTTTATTGGTAAAGATATTATTTATTTCCATGCTTTATTTTGGCCAGCAATGCTTGATGGCGCTAACTTTAGAACACCAACGGCCGTTTTCTCTCATGGTTTTTTAACGGTTAATGGCGAAAAAATGTCTAAATCACGCGGCACATTTATTAAAGCGCGTACTTATTTAGAACATTTAAACCCAGAATATTTACGTTATTATTTTGCGGCTAAATTAACTAATAGTATTGATGATCTTGATTTAAATTTTGATGATTTTACTCAGCGAGTCAATTCAGATTTAGTCGGTAAAGTAGTTAATATTGCCAGCCGAAGTAGTGGCTTTATTAAAAAACGTTTTGCTGGAAAATTATCGCCAACTTGTGCTGAGCCTGAACTCTTTCAACAATTTATTGATGCCAATAGTGTTATCGCTGAGCTTTATGAAAATCGTGAATTTGGTAAGGCCATGCGTGAGGTTATGGCCTTAGCCGATAAAGCAAATCAATATATTGATGAGAAAAAGCCGTGGTTAGTGGCTAAAGAAGAAGGCAAAGATACCGAGTTGCATGAAATTTGCTCAATGGGGATCAATTTATTTCGTTTATTAGTCGCGTACTTGAAGCCTGTTATTCCAGTTTTGGCAGAAAATACAGAAGATTTCTTAAATATAGAATCACAAGCCTGGCCGACTGAAGCTGAAGCAAAACCATTACTAGACCACGAAATTAAAAAATTCAAACCCTTAATGACTCGTGTTGAAGCAGATAAAATTGAAGCCATTGTTGAAGCATCAAAAGAAAACTTAGTCAAACAAGCTGAAGCCCCTGTTAAAAAGCATGAGCCGATTGCTGAGACTATTGAATTTGATGATTTTGCTAAAATTGATTTACGTATTGCAAAAATTATTAAAGCCGAGCATGTAAAAGGGGCTGATAAATTATTGCAACTAACGGTTGATATTGGTGATGAAACGCGTAATGTATTTGCAGGGATTAAATCCGCTTATGCTCCGGAAGACCTGGAAGGTAAATTGACCGTTGTTGTGGCTAATTTAAAACCCAGAAAAATGCGTTTTGGACTATCAGAAGGCATGGTTTTAGCTGCAGGGCCAGGTGGCAAAGAATTGTGGGTATTAAATCCTGACCAAGGTGCGCAACCCGGTATGCGAGTAAAATAGCAGCAAATATATTTGTAGGGTGGATTTAAGTCTGCCAAGTTTTTATTTGAATCACTGAAAAACTAAAAAGGCGGACTCAAGTCCGCTCTACATGTTTAATGATCCATCATTAAACAAGCTTAGAGAGATAAAAAATGTTTTGTTATCACTGCCAAGAAGCTAAAAAAAACCTAGTCTGCGATAAGACAGGAATATGCGGTAAAAAAGAGAATGTATCTAGCCTACAAGATATGCTGATGTTCAGCTTAAAAGGGCTAGCCTTTTATTGTTATCAGGCGGAAGAATTTAATCTAGTCAGTAATAAAACTAATCGGTTTATGGCTAAAGCATTATTCTCGATGGTTACTAATGTTAATTTTTCAGCCGCAGAGTTTGTTGCTCTAATTGATGAAGCGGTTAGAAGAAGAAACTCAATTCGCCAGCAATTTTTAACAGCCTATCAACAAAAAAATCAGCAAGAATTTAATCAGGAATTGGCTGAAGAAGTAACTTGGCAGTATGAGTTGGTTGATGAGCAAGCTTTTACCGATAAAGGCGCGACTATTGGGGTAGAAAAAGATAATGACTCACTGGATCCTGATATACACGCATTGCAGGAAACTTTGTTATACGCAGTAAAAGGCTTAGGCTCTTTAGCGGTACATAATTTAGCAGTGAATACTGAATCGACTGAGCAATATTATTTTATGTATCAGGCCTTGAGTTTTACTTTAAATAAAACCAATACAGTTGATGATGCATTAGCATTAGTTATTAATAGTGGTGAACTTGGTTTAGCCGCTATGACATTATTGGAAAAAGCCAATAGTAAAAAATTTGGCGCGCCTGTCCCCACAAAAGTACATCTTGATACTTTAGATAAACCAGGTATTTTAGTTTCTGGGCATGATTTACAGGATATTGAAGATTTGCTCGAACAAACAGCGGATACAGGAGTAGATATTTATACTCATGGCGAAGCCCTTTCAGCACACGCGCACCCAGCATTTAAAAAATATTTTAATTTAGTGGCTAATTATGGTGGTGCCTGGCAAGCTCAGAAAACGGAATTTCCAAAATTTAACGGCCCTATTTTAGTGACAACAAATAGTATCCAGCAGCCTAAAAAAACCTACCAAGACAAATTATTTAGTACTGGCATGGTCGCTTGGGACGGTGTAACTCACATAGCTGAGCGGAAGCCAGGGCAAGTTAAAGATTTTAGCCAAATAATAGCAATAGCTCAAAAAAGTGAACCCCCAATAGCATTAACAGAAGGTAGTTTTATAACAGGTTTTGGTCTTAAAGCTTTAACTGAACTAGTGCCTAAAATTGCTGAAGCGATTAAAACAGGTAAAGTAAAACGAATTATTGTTCTGGCTGGCACTGATGGGCGGCATAAAGAACGCAAGTATTACACTGAATTGGCTGAAGCTTTAACCGAAGACACGCTTATTATTACTGCAGGTGATGTTAAATACCGTTTTTTAAACCATGATTTTGGCCAAATTGGTGATATTCCTAGATTATTAGATGCTGGGCAAAGCAATGATTTCACAGTTATTATTAGTTTCCTGCAAGCACTTCAACAATTTTTAGGGTTAACGGATATAAATAAATTACCTGTTTCCTTTAATATTGCTTGGTATGAACAAAAAACTATTTTAATAATGCTGGCTTTGTTTGCTCTGAATGTAAAAAATATTCGAGTAGGGCCAACATTACCCCCATTTTTTACACCCACTATTTTAGAGTTGTTAGCTGAAAAATATAGTTTAAAAGGCATTGATACCGTAGAAAATGATATTGAATCTATGTTGGCAGGAAATTGAGTAAAAATGACTCAGTTCCTAGTCTCACAAATTGATGCCCTGTTACCCCAAACACAATGTACAAAATGTGGTTATGCGGGGTGCAAACCTTATGCTCAAGCCATTAGTGAAAATAAAGCGGATATCAATCAATGTCCTCCTGGTGGCTCAGCCGGCATTTCAAAATTAGCGGCATTATTAGGGGTAGATGAAAAACCACTGAACCCAAACTTTGGTATCGAACAGCCGAGAAAAGTAGCCTTTATTATTGAAGCAGACTGCATAGGGTGTACCAAATGCCTAGCTCCTTGCCCTGTTGACGCAATTTTGGGTGCAAATAAGCAGATGCATACAGTGATTGCTGCTGAATGCACGGGCTGTGAGTTATGTATAGCACCTTGCCCTGTTGATTGTATTATTATGCAAGAAATAGAACTTCCTTCTTCTTGGGATCAAACAGCCGCTAATCATGCTAAGCAACGGTATCAAAATAAACAACTAAGGCTACAAAAACAAGCTAAAGAAAAAGTAGAGCGACAAAAAAAACAAAAACTGTTATTAGCTAAATTAAAAGCCAAAAAATAAGCTGATTTTTAGTTTTTCCCGTATAATTGCACCTCTACACAATATGCGCCCGTAGCTCAGCTGGATAGAGTGTCGCCCTCCGAAGGCGAATGTCGGATGTTCGAATCATCTCGGGCGCGCCATTAACTCATTGAATTTGATTGATTTTTGTTTTTACTGGGGATTTATTTTCGAGTCGTTTTTATTTTAGTTGCCATCTAGTTGCCAACTGAAAAAAATTTCAGTCACCTTTTTTACAGTAAAGCACCCACTGCCATTTTTTCAGGTATAAAAGAACCAGTATTTAATGAGTGTTTTTTATACTTCGTGTAAAGAGTGCTTTAATCACTTCATAATCAATCGTTTTTAAGTCGTGATTAAATGAGCTTTCTTTAATCAGCAAAATTAGCTCCATATTTAAACAAAGCTTCTTCATTGCCGAACCCATCATTAAATCAATATGATTAATTCTGTTTGCAATGTCTAGCGTGTAGGGGTTTAAAGTTTTGATGTGATTCGAGCGGCTAAAAGGGTTAATAAATAATAATCCTGTTGGCTTGTATTGGTAGTTTTCTGCATAGCTTGGTGAAAGTCATCTAGTAAGTAAATAACATCAGGATAGGCACGCTGGGGGCTATTGGCATTGAATACGGCTATTTCTGCAATACACTTGGATTAGTCGCACCTATTCGACTCTTTTAGGGTATTGCAAAAGACTTGGCAGAATTTTGCCAAGTCTCTTACCGACCTGCTCAAAATCCCTGCTAATTCGCGAAGGCTTTTTCGCTATCAGCACACCTCTGCAGAATTCTACAGAGGTTATCATAGCTAGCCGCCCTCATTAAAAGCCACAATCATCGAGCAATAAGTCATCTTGACGCAATACACTTGGATTAGTCGCACCTATTCGACTTTGCTTAATCCTGTTTAACTCAATCACTTTTATAGCCGCTGTCAATCTATCCCTTGTAGGTGCGTCACTATCATCCGTTAATACTTCGTTTATCGTTTCCAGTGCTACCATGCTGAGCGAACGCATTTTATCGCTTGCCGCTTTATTATTAGCTTCTAATATTTTGTTGAGCT
>VAPK010494445.1_pt1 | contig 13893 bp, 9 predicted proteins | sample 3395031 | NCBI WGS metagenome assembly VAPK01 (sample SAMN08290443, study PRJNA428436) | hydrothermal vent metagenome | isolation source: Deep-sea hydrothermal vent chimney 1 | place: Pacific Ocean: Juan De Fuca Ridge | reverse complement strand
GATGTACATGTTGATATTATTTATTCAGTTGCTCACGCAATTCCTGTAATAGTAACCATTCGTCCGGACAACAATCCTTTACCTTATTGTAAATTTCGAGTACGACATCCTGCGGGTGGTTTTCCGTACGCAAAGTACCTGCCTGTTCGTATAATCTGAAAAGCTCTTTTTCCTGCTTTGAGTATTTTATTCTTTGTGTTTTTTCCTGTGGTGGTTGCATGCTGAATCCAAAACTATCCGGGTTGGCAGCACCACTGAATGCGGAAATGATTTTTTCACCCACAGCCATATCGTAAATTCCCCAGGAAGGCTCAAAAAGAGTTCTTCCGAGATGTGTTACCGTGCAATCCGTAAAGTGCATAAGCACAATTTTACCTTCTTTTCGGGTAACGCGTAACAAGGTCCCTGTCACCTGAACATCCGAGTCCAGGGTCAGACGGCAATGTTTTCCTTTTTCAATGCCGAGCCTGTATAGATCCTGGTCTGTCAGTAACCGAATAGGCTTTAGTGTATTTTTCAGCTTGCCGATGATTCCCCCGAATCCAGTGAGATGGTTTTCCGGTGCATGACCGGGCAATATTTTGTTTCCATAGCTTAATGCAGTGGGGCCGGTGGTGTTCATGTAAACAGCATTGCCTTCATGAATGAGAATATCAGTAAACGTCCCGGATACCTGAAGCCCTGAGCTGTAAACCAGCGTCCCCGTGTTGCCCGATGCAATGGCTTTCAGGATGCCTTCTACACCACCGGTATGCAAAGCCATCTGCCTGGCAAAGGCTTCCAGAACTTCGGTTATATGTCCGAAATTGGGTGTCACAAAAAGCTGCGGCTGTGGCCGGGTGATGTCAAAACTGTAATCCATAGCATCGAGTGTGTAGGGTATTTTTTCCACTGTATCGCTCAGTGCCAGTTTACTTTCTGCAATGGATGAGAGCAGCCCTGCTCCATAAATTTTTGGCTTTGTAAGTCTCCCGATTAGGCCATACTCCACTGTCCACCAATGCAGGTTCCGGATGAGTGCCATTTCAGAAGGTACTCCCATCGCTGGTTTTAGTTCATCAAGTGCATTTTCGGCTTGGTCTAACACTGCTTTGCTGCTGTTGTGATTGGCTTTTAAAATGGAGAGATGCCGAATAGCTTCGTAGAGCTTGTAATCTGTTTTTGATGAAAAGGCTCTGGATCCTATCTCCCCGAATTTCACGAGATAGCCGGCATATTCTTCATCGACAATCAAAGGTGCATGTCCTGCTGCTTCATGCAAAATGTCGGGAGCAGGTGTGTATTTTATCTGGTCTATTGAACGGATATCTGCTGCAATGGGCAATACATGATACTGCTGAAAAGCCATAAAAGCAGCCGGGGGGATAAAGCCATCCACACAGGTTGCTGCCCACCCGATTTTTCCAAGGTGCCGGTTCATCTCTTCTATGGTTGGGATGTGGTCTGTACCAATACCGGTTTTCGTCAAACCAACCCTGTATGCCGAATGGGCTCTGTTTTTTAAGAAAGTAATATTTTTTCGCATGACATAACGCCAAACAGCCTGATCACGCGGGGTATATAAATGATAGGGCTGTTCAATAATGAAGCTTTTTAAATAATGTGGTAGCTGCTGTAATATGAGGTTTTCAGACATGGATTATTTAGAATTGGTATGAATAACGTCAAAAGTAAAGATAATTTTTTACATCAGAGCCGGTGATTGATGAATTTTCTGTTAGTTTTGGCGGAAATGAAACAGCCACATCTGCATATTGCCCTACCGGTGCTGAAAGAGTCTTCGCAGCTCCCCGGATTTTTAAAATCTTTGGAGAGCCAGCAGCTTGCTAATTTTGAGCTGGTTGTGTGCGTCAACCAGTACGAAGAATGGTGGCATGACACTGCAAAAAGGAAGATCTGTGAAGACAATCAGGAAAGCCTGTCTTTGTTGCAGCAGCTGCAAAAATTTCCTGTAAAAGTTATCGACAGAAGTTCGCCGGGCAGAGGCTGGGCTGCCAAAAAAGGGGGCGTGGGTCATGCCCGCAAGACCATTATGGATGCCATCGCGGCTGATGCCGGTGACCGGGATATCATTGTCAGCATGGATGCTGATACGGCTTACCCCGATAATTACCTTTCGGTTGTCGATGCCTGTTTTCGGAAAAATCCAACATTTCTAGGCCTGGCATTACCCTATTTTCATAAGCTCACCGGAAATGAGGAAAATGACCGCCTGATGCTCCGTTACGAAATTTACATGCGCTATTATGCGCTCAATATGATACGCATCAACAATCCTTTTCGGTTCTCGGCATTGGGCTCAGCCATGGCCTTTCCGGTGTGGGCTTACCGCAAAGTTGGCGGACTTACACCTGTGCAGAGCGGCGAAGATTTCTATTTTCTGCAAAAGTTAGTGAAAAATGGTTCCATTGCTTACACGGCTTCCACCACTGCTTTTCCCTCTTCACGTTTCTCTGATCGTGTGAATTTTGGTACCGGCCCGGCGCTGATAAAAGGTCGCACAGGAAATTGGGACTCTTACCCTTTTTTCCCATCCCGACTTTTTGATAAGGTAGGAGAGTCTTTTCATTTGTTTCCCGGACTTTTTAAACGAAATTTTCCGACTCCTATGGATGACTTTCTGAAGGAGACTTTTAAAACAGAACACCTATGGGAACTTCTCCGCAATAATTACAAAGACAGTGGAAATTTTGTCAAGGCGTGTGTGAATAAAGTTGACGGCCTGCGAATACTTCAGTTTCTGAAAAAAAATTATTCCGGAAATGGAAAAAACCTGTTACCGCTGACTGAATTTGTTCGTATATATTTACCTTTTGCCGGTTTGGAAAGGGATTTGGCAGAACTGGAGCAGAAAGGATTCGAGCAAGTCGATATAAAAATATTGATTCGTCTCAGAGAGATGTTTTTTCAGTGGGAGACTCTGAAGCGAAAGGAAGAGAAATAAACAAGCCGAAACAGAGTATGATTTGCGTTGTCAAATGGTTGCTGGCTTTTGTGTTTAACAATTGATATTCAGACTTGTACGTTTTGCGGAAGGGATGGGAACGGCAGCGCCCGCCGGCGAAAGCGGATGTGGAGCAGCCGGACAGGAGCGACCGAAGCAAGCTCCCTGTCCGACGTGGCGGAACACCACTTTTGCCGGCGGGACTAAAGTGGACAGCCCGTGTGTGTCTGTGGGAAGGCCGCCCAAAAGATATAAAACCGGGAAAATAATGATCTATTTTAAGGATATTTCTTTATGAAAAGTGGCCTTATTTCAATTAATTCCTATTTTTGCAAGCCTTGAAACGCTCCTACCGGATATAAAGCCGGATGTGTAAAAAATGTATTATGGAAAAGAAAGATCAAATCAATCAAAATCCTGCCGGCAAAAAGCAGGAGGAGAAGCTCCGGGTTGAAGAAACGACCCCAACCAAACAAGACGAAAAAGGTCTTAGCGATGACGAAAAAAGCATTATCGTTAAAATGATTCGATCGACGGGTGTTGAGAAAACGCCTGAGATTGTTAAACCTAAGCCCCGAATCCAGCCTAAAGAACAGATTTCAAAGCCGCTGAAACAGAAAATTTTGAAGCTTATACGCAATGGTAAACCTGTTGCCAAAGCAGTTAAAAAAGCTGTTGCCCGGTCGGAAAAAAAGAAGGCGGTTATTTCAGAAGCAGACCGGGCTTTTGTGCTGGGGCTTATCAGAGACACGAATGCGAAAGTGGCCGCTAACGACAGCCAACCAGCTGATGACCAGGAGATTGATTTTGATCAAATGAATAAACAGGAGCTTGTGGAGTTGCTGGAAGAGGTGGTTCGCGAAAAAGATATTACAGTGATAAAAGGCCGTGTGGCAAAGATAAAGGGTGCCTTTTATCATCTTAACAGAGAGGAGATTAACCATCAAAAGCAGGCTTTTCTGGCTGGCGGTGGAAAAGAAGAAGATTTTGCACATGTTACCGGCCCGCTGGAAAAACGTTTTGATGATGCTTTCTCCATATACCGCCACAACAGGGCTAAATATTCCGAAGAGTTGGAAAAGGAAAAGCAACTGAACTTAAAGAAAAAATTCGAGATACTTGAGGAATTGAAACAGTTGATTGCCTCTGAAGAGACGCTCAAAAGGACTTATGATGAGTTCAAACGCTTGCAACAAGATTGGAAAGAAGCCGGTGTGGTACCTGTCGGGGAGCTGAACAACCTGTGGCAGAATTATCATTTCCTGGTTGAGAAATTCTTTGACAAAGTAAGAATCAACAAAGAGTTGCGTGATCTTGACCTGAAAAAGAACCTGGAACTGAAATTAGAACTTTGCAAAAAGGCGGAAGGGTTGTTAGAGGAGAAGTCAGCTTTGAACTCTTTTAAAAAGCTGCAACAGTATCACGACGACTGGCGTGAAATAGGGCCGGTACCACGTGAACAAAAAGACGAAGTATGGGAACGCTTTAAAGCGGCTACCGACAAGATTAATCAACTGCGTCGCGAACATTACAAAGATATTCACGAAGAGCAGGAGAAGAACTTCGAAGCCAAAGAATTGCTTTGCGCAGAAGCAGAAAAATTGATTTCCGAAGAGCATCCCGCCTCTGTAAAAGAGTGGCAAAAAGCAACGGATAAGTTTAATGATTTGCTAAACCGCTGGAAAAGTGTCGGCAGGGCGCCCAGAGTGAAAAATGATTTAATATGGAAACGCTTTAAAACTTCACTCGACAGCTTTTACTCTGACAAACGTTCTTTCTTTTCATCGTTGAAAGAGAGCCAGATGGAAAATTACAGTAAAAAGCTGGCACTGTGCGAACAGGCCGAGGCCATCAAAGAGAGTACGGATTGGAAAAAAGTAACCAACGATCTTATTGGCTTTCAGAAAGAGTGGAAAGAAATTGGCCCCGTGCCACGTAAATATTCTGATAAAATATGGAAGCGCTTCAGGGCTGCCTGCGATGAGTTTTTTAACCGGAAGTCAGCATTTTATAAGAATAACCACAAAGAAGAAGAAGAGAATCTGAAAAAGAAGGAAGAGCTTGTCGCATCCATGCTTGACTTTGGTGTTAAGGACGATAAAGAAGAGAATCTGACAGCGTTGAAGGAGTTTCAGCAAGATTGGCTTGCCATCGGTCATGTTCCGTTTCATGTGAAAGATAAAGTTTATAAAAGCTATCACGAGGCTTACGAAAAGTTGCTGGAGAAAATGCATCTTTCCCAGACGGAGTTGAGCTCCAGAGGTTTTAAAAATAAACTTGAAGTGTTTAAAAAATCTCCTGAAGGTGAGTACAGGTTGTTACACGAACGTTCGGTTTTGTCCGCTAAACTGAAAAAATTAAAAGAAGACATCTCACTGTGGGAAAACAATATAGGCTTCTTTTCAAGCTCCAAACAGGCCAGTACCCTGGTAAGCGACTTTGAGAAAAAGATCGAGCTGGCAAAAAAAGATTTCAATCTGTTGAAAGAGAAGATTAAACTGATTGACCGGGAACTGTAAGGCAATGGCAGACCTGCCTGCCTTATCCGTTTCCTGTTGGTTTAAAAACATTATCGTTTTGATTAGCCGTACATCATGAATGTCGTCTTCAATAAATCATGTCATCCTGAAATGCCGGAGCTGGCAGACGCATCAGTAGATATGATATTTACAGATCCGCCCTATTTTCAATATCGGGCGCAGAACGTGAAAAGGCTGAAAAATCACAAGGATGTGGTTACCGAGTTCGAGTTTGATGGCTTCCGTTCGGAAGTGGAATATCTGGCTTTTCTAAAAGATATTTTGAAAGAAACATATCGCGTAGCCAAACCCGGTGCGTGTGGCTATCTGTTTTGTTCCGACGATTTTGTCTCCTATCTGAACCGTATCATTGAAGCGGCAGGCTTCAGGGTACGCAAGGTAATCCACTGGCACAAAACCAATCCTTTTCCGGCCATTTCTTCACGAAAGATGTTTGCCAACAGCATGGAACTGCTGATTCACTTTTCAAAAGGAAGTCCGGCTACCTGGAACCACAAACCGGTAAACGAAATGCACAACTTCCGGAATACTGCCATTACAAAAACCGACATCGAAGACCTTATTGAGAAATATCGCGGAGAAAATAAAATCGGTCAATTACTGAAGTTAATGAAAGATGCTCTGCGCGATAGCACGCTGGAAAATATGATTGAAAGTCCCATCTGTATGGGTAAGGAACGTACCATGCACAAGACTCAAAAGCCACTGAAAGTATGTATCCCTTTTATTGAAATCAGCAGCAACCCCGGTGATGTGATTCTGGATCCCTTTATGGGTGCCGGCTCCACTGCCATAGCTGCCTTGCAAACAGGCCGTAACTTTGTGGGATATGAAATTGATAACGAATATTGTGACCTTATTCTTCGGCGTTTTGATGATTTCCTTATCAATAATCCAGGCTTTAAAGGAAAGAAACCGGCAATTGTAAGGTAGCACGAAAAGGGGGGAAGAGCAGCACTGGTTTTACGGTGAACAGTATCTTTTAATTACGTTGTAGGCATCGGAAATACCCAACTCTCCCGCTTTACTCAGGTCTTTGCAAGCCAGTTTGTTCTCTTTCAGGTAAAGTAAAATCAAAGCACGATTGTAATAGGCTTCGGCCATTTTGGGCTCCAGCCGTATGGCCATGGAATAGTCGTCAATAGCACGCTGATATTTTTTTAATTTGAGTTTCAGATTGCCACGATTATAATAGGCAAAACTCAGGTTGGGGTTAAGTTTCAGCGTCTTGTCGTAATCTTCCAGGCTTTTTTTGTAGTTGGGAGGCGGTAGCGTTTGCCTCAGTTTGCTTTGGCTAAAACTACTACGGCTGATGCCAATCTGTCCGGAATATAGTTTCTCGGAATAAGCTGTTTCGTTCCTCTCTGAACGGGTGGCAGCACGATTGAAATAGGCATAAGCTATGCTGGAATCATTCTTCAGGCAACTGTCATAATCAGATAAGGCTGCTGTATAATTCCGTATCATACTTTCTATGATCCCTTTGATAAGGAGAGCATTGGCCGGTTCTCCCAAAAGGTAAGCTTTTCGGGAAATAAATTGTAGTTTTCGCTGTATATCCTCTTTTTTCATTGGCCATCGTTCGGTGGTAAAAAGAAGCTTTATGCCCAGTTTGTTGCTGGCATTGAAAAGAGAGATGTTTTTGTCGAGATAAACGTCCTCATGGTATTGATCATAAATGGAAGGCGGGAGATTAAAGGCATAAATAAGATAAATATCGGGTCGGGGTTCGATATTGATTTTTTGAAACTGAACCCTCCCTTTTCTCATTTCACCATTCAGAAAGTCGGCTTCGAAAGCCATAATCTTATTGAAGTAGCTGGAGTCACCATATTGTTTATACAATGCGCGGCTCACCCTGCTGTTGCCCCTGGCTTTGGCAATAATGCGGGTAGCCGATTCGTGGTCGGCCAGGGCACCTGTTGTGTCGCCCAGTTGTTCACGGGCATAGGAGCGGTTGATATAAGCACCCACAAATCCCGGAAAGATAGTTAGTGCTTTGGTATAATCAGCTTCTGCCTGCTTTGGTTTGTGCATTTGCAATTCTACCACACCGCGGTTGTAATAAGCGTAAACATTTCGTGGATTTATCTCAACCACTTTATTATAATCAGCCAACGCATCTTTGTAATCTCTTTGCATCGATTTAATCAGTGCCCGGTTGTAATAAGTCAGGGCATTATTTGGATCCAGTTTCAGCACTTTATCGTAATCCTGCAAAACACGTATTGTGTCGCCAAGTTTCAGGTAGGTGAGTGCCCGTTGGAAATAGATATAGGGATAGTCGGGCCTCAGCGTGGCAGCATGGTTAAAGTCTTTTAGCGCATTTTGCAGACTATCCATTTCATAACGAATCATACCTCGCTTTATCCAGGCATCTACATTAAAATAGTCCAGCTTAATAGCTTTGTTGACATCCTGCATGGCAAGGCTGTCCTTTTTTTGCAAATGGTAAGCAATACCGCGGTTCAAATAGGCGTCGCTGGCTTTGGGGTCAAGCTGAATGGCTTTGGTGTAATCCTCAACAGCAGACTGGTAGTTAGTCATGTGCATTTTGGCATTGCCACGAGCAATATAAATTGCCGGGTTGAAAGGGTCGAGTTCCAGTGCTTTGGCAAAATCTGAGAGCGCACGTTTCGGATCATTCAGCTGGTCGTAACAGATACCGCGATACTGGTAAGCCCGTGTGTAGAGTGGGTGGATGCGGATGGTGCGACTGAAATCACCGGCAGCGCCCTTGAAATCCCCGAGGCTGTATTTGGCAATCCCCCGTAGAAAATAGGCTTCAAAACCATTGGGCTTAGAATTTAAAGCAGTATTAAAGTCATAAATAGCCTGGGTATAGTTGCTTTTTGAAAGCTCAGCCTGCCCTGCCCACAGAAAATGCTGATAATCTACCTGTGCCTTTGCCATCAGAGGGAACAGCAGAAGCCATAGGCCGGACAAAAAAACGATATAGCGGATTCTCTTTTTCAACAAGTGCAAAATTAAACGAAAATAAAAACGGGCAAGATTATACTCATAAGTTATCCTATATCGGTGCTACAAAGCTAAGAAAAAAGTGATGCTTATGGTTGCGGCTAAAAACATACTCTGCACGGATAACTACATCATAAAAAGTAACAAAGTCAAGTCCGGCACCGGTTCCGTAAAGAAATTTATTGTTCAGTGTGCTATCATCGTCTTTTGGTTGGGGGCTGACAACGTATGCCCCGTCAAGAAATATGTTTGCATACAACCCGAAAAAAAATCGATTAAATTTTTCTGTTTTTATGAAGTCAAGAATATATGGCTTTTTCGGAATAATGGCAAACTTTATGTTTGACCTGAATTGTCCAATCCAGTTACCTCTAACCACATACAGCTGGTACCCTCTGATTCCCATTGGGGAGTAACCCAAACCATTTTGGATGAAATAGGGTTGGTATTTGTTGGGGATAATCTGTGCAGCAAGTGAATAAGCGAAATACCATCGTTTGTACAAAGGGACATACTGGTCAAAAATCATGTACATACTAAACTGGCTAACCTCTCTGGAGAAAAGACCCAGACCATCCTCTTTCATATCAACTTCCGTATAAAAACCTTTGAGTGGATAGGGAGCATAATCACGAAAATCATATTTAAAGTTGTATTCCAGCGAGAGAAAGGAAAATTTAGATTGAGAATAAGCAAAATCAGGATTCAGTTTCAGCAGGGTGTCGGCATACTCCCGGTGGTCAAAACCTAATGAGAGGCTGTGAACAAAATAATACTTTGGCCGAAAAGTGACTTTCAGTTTGGCCAGGTACCATTTTCTGGAATAGCTTTTTTCCTCATGGTAATAAACCAGTTTGTTATCCAGTAGCTTATAATCTGTTGCATGATTAAAGGTGGCTCCGCCAAAAATTTCCACTCCCCATCTTTGTTTTTTGTTGATGTATGGAACTGACCAGTCAAATCGCAGCGTCTTGTCGTAGCCTCCCTGTAGTATGATATTCAGCTTTTCCATGCGCCCTCTGAAATTATTAATTTGAAGGTTTACACCAAAGTTTACCCTTGAGAAATCTTTATCTTCCCACCACACATTGAAATTACGGTCGGCATAGGTAAAAATTGGAACTGGCCAGATGTACCAACGTTCGGTTACGGCAACATAAAGATCCACTTTGTTGTAATCATGCCGTTTTGGCGTTATTTCCACCGTATTGAAAAGAGAGCGATTAATCAGGTTTTGCCGGCTCTTTTTTATTTTGTGCAATAGCTGGTGGAGATAGACTGTATCCCCTTTTTTAAGCTCAATTTCGCGTAAGATAATGTTGCCTTTGGTATGTTTGTTTCCGGAAAGGTAAATGTTATCAATAACAAATGTTGTGTCGCGTGCAGTTAGCCGGTATTGAGCATGGAGATGCTGTGTCCCCATCAGTAGCAGGAGAATAATCAGTACGTTACAAGGCTTCCGGTTAGACATTCAGATAATTCATTAACGAATTGTAGCGTTCTTTGAGGTCTTCCAAATCATCTTCTTCGCCATAGGAAGCTTTTACAAAATAGTCGAAACGTTCAAAGGTTTTCAGAATAGCGGAAATCTCCACTGTGTTTAATTTGAGAAAGACATCCAGACGCGCGGAATCTTCGTGGTTGATGATAAAAGTGCTGAGGATTTTTGCATCATTTTCTTCCACTATTTTGGCCAACTCCGTGAGGCTGTAATCGTTGTATGTCATCTCAAGTACAATAATTCCTCCGGGATTATCTACCGACAGTGACCGTGCAAAATATTTAACCAGGTTTTGCAGGTTGATGCTTCCCTCATAATTGCCCTTTTCGCTCAATACTGGTACCAGACTCAGGTTTTGCTCGTTCACCAGCTTTAAGACATCATAAATATGCTGACTGTCAAAAACATAAGGGCTTTTCAGCGAAAGCTTATGGTTGCCTAAAGGCTCGTCGAAATTGTCCAGGTCGTAGATGTCAAGTTCAGAGATAAGTCCCAGAAACTCCTGGTTGTTAACAATAGGCAAATGAGAAACTTTGTACTCCTCCATCCAGCTCAGGGCGGTTTTCCCTGTGTCAGAGGTTTTGAGCGGCATAATGCCATCGGAGATGAGGTTCTTGGCAATCATTTGTCCTAATATTAATGCAACAAAGATAACAGAAAGGTTAAAAACAAATAAAAATTTTGTGTTTTTTATGATAAAAATAGATTGAAAAAGAAAAAGGTGCTGAAAAGCACCTTTTTCGTACCTGAGGCGGGACTTGAACCCGCACGGCCGCAATGGCCATTGGATTTTAAGTCCAACGTGTCTACCAATTCCACCACTCAGGCATTATTTCAAAGAAAAATCCCGTCCCGAAGTTAACGGGTCCGGGATTTGCGAGCGGGAAACGGGACTCGAACCCGCGACCCCGACCTTGGCAAGGTCGTGCTCTACCAACTGAGCTATTCCCGCCTTTCAAAATTGGAGTGCAAATGTAAAACTTTTTTTATTTATCAAACAAGGAAATTAAAAAATTTCTTTGAAAATTCGGAATTTCGAAATCCTGCAGGCCATCGGTTAAGAAATCTGCTTTAGTAAGTTCTTGATTTCGTTTAACTTCATTAAGGCTTCCACCGGAGTCAGCGTGTCAATATCCGTATTCAAAATATCCTGCTTGATTTGCTGCAAAAGCGGGTCATCTAACTGGATAAAACTAAGCTGAAAATCGTCAGATACCGAAACTTTCCCCAGCCCTTCTTCCAGCTCTTTGTGTGAGTGGGTTTTCTCCAGTACTTTCAGTAACTCTTTGGCACGTTTCAGGACTTTGGCAGGCATCCCGGCCATTTCGGCCACATGAATTCCAAAGCTATGCTCGCTGCCGCCTTTCTTCAGCTTCCGCAAAAAAATCACCTTGTTACCCATCTCTTTTATTGAAATATGAAAGTTCCGGATACGCGAAAGGCTGGCTGCCATTTCGTTCAGCTCGTGGTAGTGGGTGGCAAACAGCACCTTGGCGCGGTATGCAGGATGGCTGTGCAGGTATTCCACAATAGACCAGGCGATGGAAATGCCATCGTATGTACTGGTTCCGCGGCCTATTTCGTCCAACAGTATAAGGCTGCGGTTGGAGATATTGTTCAGAATACTGGCGGTTTCGTTCATCTCCACCATAAATGTGGATTCGCCGGACGAAATATTGTCAGAAGCCCCCACACGGGTGAAAATCTTATCTACCAGTCCGATATTGGCTGAAGCAGCCGGAACGTAACATCCCATTTGTGCCATAAGAACGATGAGTGCCGTCTGCCGCAACAAAGCTGATTTTCCCGACATGTTGGGGCCGGTCAGGATGATGATTTGCTGTTTTTTGTTGTCAAGATAAACGTCGTTGTCCACGTAATGTTCGTCCTGTGGCAGGTTTTGCTCGATGACGGGATGGCGACCGTCTTTAATGTCGATGGCATATTCGTTGTTAATTTCCGGACGATGATAACCATTTTCCGTAGAGAGGGTAGCAAACGAAACCAGGCAATCCAGCGTGGCCATAAGTGTGGCATTTAGTTGAACCGGTTTGATAAAAGTGGCGGCGTATTGTACTAACTGCTCAAAAAGCTGCTGTTCCAGAACCTGAATCTTGTCTTCGGCACCGAGGATTTTTTGTTCGTACTCTTTCAGCTCTTCAGTGATATAGCGCTCCGAATTGGTGAGCGTTTGTTTGCGGTGCCACTCTTCCGGAACTTTGTCTTTGTGGGTGTTGGTCACTTCAAGATAGTAACCAAAGACATTGTTGTACCCAATTTTTAACGAAGAGATGCCGGTACGTTCGCTCTCATGTTGTTGTATTTGAACAAGGTAATCTTTACCTGAAAAGGCGATTTTGCGCAGGTCGTCCAGCGCTTCCGATACACCATCGGCCATAACGCTGCCTCTGCTGATTAAAACCGGCGGATCTTCTTTGAGTTCTGCTTCCAGTTTGTTGGTTAGCGAGCTGCATGGGTTGATTTGCTCTGCTATTTTCTTCAAAACAGGCAGTCCGCTTTCGGAACAAATTGTTTTGATCTCTGCCACCGAATGCAGGGAGCGTTGTAATTGCTTAAGCTCACGCGGATTGACGCGATAGGTGGCTACTTTGGAAATAAGGCGTTCCAGATCTCCCAATATTTTAAATTCCGGATGAAGTTTCTCCACCGTTTCCGGATGCTGTATGAGGTATTCCACCACATTGAGGCGTTCGTCAATGGCAGCTTTTTCTTTTAGCGGTAGCGTAGTCCATCGCCGCATAAGGCGCCCCCCCATTGGAGAATCAGTCTTATCCATAATGTCGAGCAACGAACTACCTCCCTCAAACAACGGGTAAATCAGCTCCAGATTTCGAATGGTAAACCTGTCGAGCCACACATATTTTCCTTCGTCGATACGACTGATCTTCGAAATATGATCCAGCTTGTCGTGGTGAGTCTCGTACAGATAATGAATGGCTGCTCCGGCAGCGATGATGCCTTCGGTAAGCTCTTCCACACCAAAGCCTTTGAGCGATGCGGTTTTAAAATGACGCAGCAAAATTTCGCGCCCAAAATCTTCACGAAAGACCCAGTCGTCAAAAAATGTCAGATAAAAACGATCTCCAAACTCTTCAAGAAACTTTACACGGTTCTGTCTCTGAACAATGATTTCGCTCGGGGCAAACCCCTGCAACAGCTTGTCGATGTAATCTTTGTTGCCTCGTGCAATGAAAAACTCGCCGGTAGAAATATCCAAAAGTGAGATGCCGGAGATACCGTTGGTCAGATGAACGGCAGCAAGGAAGTTGTTTTCCTTTTGTTCCAGCACATTGTCATTGAGCGATACCCCGGGCGTAACAAGCTCTGTAACACCGCGTTTGACAATCGTCTTGGCAAGCTTAGGATCTTCCAGCTGATCGCAAATAGCCACCCGGTAACCTGCTCTCACCAGTTTTGGAAGATAGGTGTCGATGGAATGATGCGGAAAGCCGGCCAGCTCTACAAACGAAGCGGAGCCGTTACGCCTTTTGGTTAGGACAATCCCCAATATCCCCGATGCTTTGATGGCATCTTCACCGAAAGTTTCGTAAAAATCACCCACACGAAACAGCAACAAAGCATCCGGGTATTTGGCTTTGATGGTATTGTATTGTTTCATTAAAGGTGTCTCTACATATTTTCCCATGAAGCGTTTTTGTTTTTACCGCACAAAGGTAATCATTGCGCTGTTTTATGAAAGTCCGTTTTAACCTTTCGGGTGGGCTTGCTCCCGAAAGGTTGGAAATGAAAATCGGCTGTTGTGGAGATTTCCAAAATAAGCTTGACAAAACTTTTAAAATATTGTATTATTGAGTCCACTCCGGAAACCCAATTCTTTCAAGTGTCTGTGAATACGATATTTTCAACATTTGATACATGGTATGGCAATATTGCGGTTACAAACCGTT
>VAPK010544827.1_pt1 | contig 13898 bp, 12 predicted proteins | sample 3395031 | NCBI WGS metagenome assembly VAPK01 (sample SAMN08290443, study PRJNA428436) | hydrothermal vent metagenome | isolation source: Deep-sea hydrothermal vent chimney 1 | place: Pacific Ocean: Juan De Fuca Ridge | reverse complement strand
AGCCTGTCGAGGGAAGTCCTTCGGCGTTGCTCATTGTCGAAAGTATCACTGTATGGATTCTTACGGAGACCGTGGGAGAAAACCAGTACGACTGAAGTCGTACCTTGCAAAACTTGCATTATTTTATATCTTCCACCGTATAGCGTTGTATGCGAATGCTGTCCGACCAGTAATCGGAAGGCAATCCAGATTTGACTTTGAGTTGTGCCAGAAACTGTCGGGGGGTGGGCAGGCTTTCCCACACCGAAGGCAGGAAGGTACCCCGGTGTCCCTGATCCTCGAGTACCAGACCGTCGATCCCCGGGCGTAATTTTTTCAGCAGATCATTTTCCGATTTAAAGGTAACAGGTTCAGCGGGATTGAGTATTGATATATGATATTCAAGCTGCTTAAATTCCGACTCGCGGAGTGCTGCAAAACGCGGATCACGAAAAGCGGCGGCAAAAGCATTTTCGGCCACATCTTCCACTAGTGGCCGGTAAGCTTCAAGGCTGCCGATACAGCCGCGCAATTGTTGATTGATGTGCAGGGTGACAAAACAGGCTCTCTTTGTTTGCAGCGGGGAGGCATAGTCGGTCAGCTTTACCGGCAAAGCGCAACTCTGTTCCAGACCATAAGCAATCGAGGCACGGGCAAGTTCAAGCAGATTGTGTTTATGCTCCTGTGTCAGCATGCTCAGGCCTGATTTTCAAAAAATAAATAAGCACCATAGCCCACGACCTGGTCACGGGAGCCGGCAGTATCACCAGAGTTACGCAAATCCACCGTTTCCACATGCATAGCGTGGCGTTTTGCAATATGTAGCAAACCATTGACCGGTTTGCGACCACAGGCATCTTCATAGTTAATCAATGTGGGGTTGAGCATTTCAATGGCCCGGGAGGTGTGTTGATCCCGCTGTTGTGCGCTGGCGTAATCCAGATAATGACTAAGATCGGAACTGATGACGATGAGGGTGTGCCGATCGCCCCAGAGCATTTCCAGTACCTCGGCAACGGCAACTTCATTGGCATCACCGACGAGCAGCGGCACCAGCACAAATTCATCCAGAATCGTTTGCAGAAAGGGCAGTTGTACTTCAAGGCTGTGTTCGGGGGTATGGGCATCGTCGTTGACATTGACCTGACTCAGTGTTCCCAGCGTTTCGAGGCTGGCCCGATCCAGTGGGATGAGTCCCAGCGGGGTGGCAAAATGGCTGGCACGGGAACTGGCCAGACCATAAAATGGGAGGTGGTGAGAGGGGCCAAGTAGCACCACGCGATTAATCAGGTGGCTGATGGAATTCAGGCTCCGGTAGGCACTGGCGGCTATTGGTCCGGAATAGACATAGCCGGCATGGGGGGCGATGATAGCCTTCGGCGCGAGGTTAAATTCAGGAGCCTGCCCAGCCTCGTTCAGCAGCTGTTCCAGCATCGGTTCGAGTTCGCCACGGCTGGCGGGATAAAAGCTTCCTGCCACCGCCGGCTGTCTAATGTATTCGCTCATAACCCTTAATTATAGATGTTATTGGGGAGAATCAAGTTGCGACAAGATATCTGTTCTGATGAGTGAATTTTTGAGGTGCATAAAACTGAATTTGGGTAAGATGAGGCTCGAGCCTAATTCAGCGTTGTATTTATTAACGAGGTAGTGATGACACACGTAACAATACGTATAGGTCTGTTGACCGTCTCTGACCGCGCAAGTCGTGGTGAATATGAAGATCTGGGCGGCCCGGCCATGCAGGACTGGTTTCAGAAGGCGCTGAGCAGCGAATGGGAAGTGGTTGCGCAAATCGTGCCGGATGAGCAGGATCAGGTGGAAGCGGCGCTGAAAGCATTGGCCGATGATGAAGGCTGTTGCCTGATTGTCACCACCGGTGGCACTGGGCCTGCGCGGCGTGATATTACTCCGGAAGCAACTGCAGCGGTATGTGATAAAATTCTTGATGGTTTTGGGGAACAGATGCGTGCGGTGTCGTTAAAATTTGTCCCCACGGCGATTCTCTCACGGCAGATTGCCGGGATTCGGGGTCAGAGTTTGATTATTAATCTGCCGGGCAAACCTTCGGCCATCGATGATTGTTTGAATGCGGTGTTCCCGGCTGTACCCTATTGTGTGGATCTGATTGAAGGGCCTTATCTGGAAACGGACGAGTCGGTGATTAAAACCTTTCGTCCCAGGCATGCGAAAAAGCCCAGCTGAACGAGTATGGAAAAATTAAATCTAAAAACGGCGGTTAGCTTGCGTGATGCCATTTTGGCTGCACAGATTTATTTGCAGGAAGCCGGCGTCTGGTTTGGTCACGGTACTGACAATGCGCTGGATGAAGCGGCCTGGCTGGTTTCTCATGCGCTGGGTTTAGCGCCGGATTTTGCTGAGGAAATATTACCGAATCCCCTCAGTGCGGCCGAGAAAGATTCGATTTCAGCTCTTCTGCAGCGGCGGGTTGAAGAACGACTGCCGGCGGCCTATCTAACCGGCAAGGCCTGGTTTGCCGGCCTGCCATTTTATGTGGACGAACGGGTGCTGGTACCGCGTTCGCCCATTGCCGAGCTGATAGCCAATGAGTTTCGTCCCTGGCTGGAGCCGGAGCGGGTTGAGCGGGTACTGGATCTCTGTACCGGTAGCGCCTGTATCGCCATTGCCACCGCCTTTGCTTTACCAGAGGCCGAGGTGGATGCCAGCGATATTTCTGCTGGGGCGCTGGATGTGGCTCTGCGTAATGTGCGTGAACATAGTCTGGAAGATCGATTACATCTGTTTGAGTCGGATTTATTCAACGGCCTGCCGGAACATCGTTATGATTTGATTATTTCCAATCCGCCTTATGTGGATGCTGAAGACATGGCCGCCCTGCCGGACGAATACCGGCGGGAGCCGACACTGGGGCTGGCGGCAGGTCAGCGGGGACTGGATCTTGTGATCCCCATGTTGCGTGATGCAGCGGAGTATTTACAGCCGGAAGGGGTGGTGATTGTGGAAGTGGGCAACAGTGCCGAAGCCCTGAGTCAGCAGTTTTCACAAGTCCCCTTTACCTGGCTGGACTTTGAATATGGTGGTGAAGGTGTATTTTTACTCGAAGCCGCCCAGCTTTGCGATTATCATAGTGCGTTTGCTGAAGCGGCAAAGATTTGTAAGTAATATCAGGAATTTTGGAGAATACGAGAATGATGAAGCGGCCTGCCACTATTGAAGCCTATACCGATCTGGTTGAACAGGGTTTATTTGAAGTTGAAGAATTACGTTTTTCAGTGGAGTTTGATGAAGAATTTATGGAAGGAGCACTTAATTTTGTAGGGGCTCTGGAAGAGGAATTGAAACAGATGATGGCGGCCTTAAAAGAAGACCGTTATGAATTTGTCGATGAAGATCTGGGCTTCATGTCTTTGGTTAAAAATCAGAGCAATATGATCCTGCCGTTTAAAGGTCTATTAAATTTGATTAATACCACCCACCGCAAGGGATTATTAGACACGGCAGCTGAGTAATTCGCAATACAGAAATTATGTTATATCAGCTGCTATAATTAACCACTTACTTTAGCCGAAGAACATCATGTCCGAATTAATATTTGATACCGATCTCATCCGCCGTTACGACAAGGCTGGGCCTCGCTATACTTCTTACCCGACGGCAGTTCAGTTTCATACTGATTTTACCGCTGACGATTATAAAGCGCAGCTGGAAGCCAGTAATGCCACAGGGCGGGATTTGTCGCTTTATTTTCATATTCCCTTTTGCGATACCATCTGTTTTTTTTGCGGCTGCAATAAAATTGCCACCAAAGATCGAAGTCGTGCCGAACCTTATTTGCGCCGGGTTTATAAAGAACTGGAAATGCAGAGTGCCTTGATCGATCCTGCACGACAGGTCAGACAATTACATTGGGGCGGTGGCACACCGACGTTTATCAGCCATGATGAGATGCGTGAGCTGATGAATATGACGCGCAAATTTTTTACTCTGGCAGATGATAGCGAGGGTGAATACTCGATTGAAATTGATCCGCGTGAGGCCACGGCTGAGACCATTAAAATTTTGCGGGAAGTCGGTTTTAACCGGATGAGCCTCGGAGTGCAGGATTTTGATCCTGCGGTACAAAAAGCCGTTAACCGGATTCAGCCTGAAGAACAAACTTATGCTGTTATTGAAGCCGCGCGTAAAGAAGGTTTTCATTCGGTCAGTCTTGATTTGATCTACGGTCTGCCGCACCAAAGCATGGCAACATTTTCAGCGACGCTGGAAAAAGTATTAGAGATGAATCCGGATCGCCTGTCCGTTTTCAACTATGCGCATTTGCCAGAAATGTTCAAACCGCAACGGCGTATTAATGAAGCTGATTTACCTTCTGCCGATGAGAAATTAGCAATATTGAAAAATACTATTGATACCCTGATTGGTGCTGGCTATGTGTATATTGGCATGGATCACTTTGCCAGGCCGGATGATGAATTAGCGATAGCTCAAGCTAATGGTCTGCTGTATCGAAATTTCCAGGGTTATTCCACTCATGCTGATTGTGATCTGGTGGCACTGGGCGTGACCTCGATTGGTAAAGTCGGTGACTGCTTTGCCCAGAACTTCAAACCCATGGATGACTACACCGCGCGTATTGATAATAATGAGCTGGCGATTTTCCGGGGCTTTGCATTGTCAGCCGATGATCGCCTGCGTCAGGAAGTGATCAATCAGTTGATTTGTAATTTTGTGCTGAATTTTGCCGAGATTGAAAACAAGTTCAATATTACTTTCGCTGATTATTTCGCCGTTGAGCTGGATGATCTCAAGGTCATGAAAGATGATGGCCTGATCGATATCAACGCAGAAAATATAAGCGTGAGTTCGGCCGGAAAATTACTGATCAGAAATATCTGTATGGTCTTTGATATTTACCTGCGCAATAAAACTGAGCAGCGTTTCTCGAAAGTTATTTAAGGATGTGTTGAATTATTCTGGCAGATCTTCCGTTATTGTGTTCGACTTCAGTCGAACAAGGTCGAAGCCACCCCCAGCGGTTTCTCTCGCCCCGTTCGATTGAAGTCGAACAGGGGAGGGCGATGCGGTTGTTGTCATAATGCAGGTTCGGTTTTAGCGGTACCTGCAGCTACTAACTGGCCAGACTTTTATTCTTACGGACTTCAGCGATATTCTTTGGTTTATCGATATGCATGCCCTGAGCATAATGAACACCGATTTCTTTTAGCATGAGCAGGGTTTCTTCATTTTCCACATATTCAGCAATTGTTTCTATGCCCATCATGGTGCCGATGCGATGAATGGTCTCGACAAAGGTTTTATCCATTTTGTCATGGCAGATATCGCGGACAAAGCTGCCGTCAATTTTTAGAAAATCTACCGGCATATTTTTCAGATAGGCAAATGAACTCAGACCATTGCCAAAATCATCCAGAGCAAACTTACAGCCCAACTCTTTAAGTGAGTTGATAAAATGTATGGCCTTACTCATGTTAGCAATGGCGGCGGTTTCAGTCACTTCAAAACAGAGGTGCTCTGGTGAGCAGTGACTATTCAGTATTTCATTACGGGTATATTCTAGAAAGCTGCTGTCACTAAGCGATTGGCCTGACAGATTGATAGCGACAAATAACTTTTCGTCTACATTGTCATTTTGATATTCTTGCAGGGTAATAAGGGCATTATGAATAACCCACTTATCAATATCAGTAATTAAATTATAACGTTCAGCCGCAGGCAGGAATGCCATGGGCGGTATTATTTCACCTTCGATAGTTTGTAGGCGAATGAGTAATTCACAAAAGCGTTTGTGCTTGCTGTTTGTATCAATAGGAATAATTTTCTGACAGTAAAGCAGGAATGAGTCAGTTGCGAGTGCATGTTGAATATCCTGCACCCAGCGTATTTCTGTTTTGCGTTTTGAATATTCCTTATCATTTTCGCGGTATGTTTGAACCTGGTTGCGACCATTTTCTTTTGCCGCATAGCAGGCGGTATCGGCTGCGCTGAGTATATCGGATACGCCACTGGACTCTGAGTTAATCGGAACGAGTCCGATGCTGACGCCTACTTCGAAGGTATTATTGCCCCAGGGGAAACGGGTTTCCTTAATGGTGGTACGCATGATATTTGCAATTTTATATGCCTGTTGTTCACTGCAACCTTCCAGGAGAACGCCAAATTCGTCCCCGCCGAGGCGGGCAAGCACATCACTTTTTCTCAACAATGGTTGAAGTTTTTGCGCAAGTTGTTTTAGTAACTCATCACCGGCAGCATGACCCGCGGAATCATTCACAACTTTGAATTGATCAAGATCCAGGTAACATAAGGCATGGGATGTTTTTTCATTGCGGGCATTCTGTATAGTTTGTTCCAGGCGGACTTCAAACTCATGTCGGTTTACCAGACCGGTAAGGCTATCGTGAGTGGCCTGATAGCTGAGTTTATAGGTCATCGTGCGCATTTCACTCACATCATGAAAAGTCAGGATGGCACCAAATATTTCATGCTCATCATCCATGATAGGGGCGGCGGTGAGCTCAATGGCAAACTCTTTTTTATCTTTTCTAATCAATACGATGTCATCTGTTTTGGAAAAAATGACGTGCTCGTTCAGGGCGATGCTGACCGGATTTTCCGCTTCTAAATGATCGCTCTCAGATATAATCGTGAATACATCCTCCAGAGATTGGTAGATAGCCTGTTCGCTGTTATAGCCGGTTAAATGCTCGGCCACCGGATTCATGAACTGGATATAACCCTGGTTATCCGTGGTAATGACTGCATCACCGACGGATTGCAGGGTGACCAGTGCCAGTTCTTTTTCCTGGATAATACTTTTTTCTATGCGTTTTATCCGGCGAGTCGTATAAATCGCGATACTGGTACCCAGTATCAGAGCCAGTGAAATTAAAATATAAAGAATGTTTTTAGCTTGCAGATTTGATTCATCGGCCAGTGCTTCAATTTCTGCAATTGAGTCATATTGCATAAGTTGCAGTTGAGTAATATATTCAATAACCTTGTTTTGGGCCTGAATAGTTTTGCCGGTCATGAGTTCTCTGGCTTCTTTCAACTTACCCTCCCAGGCAAGCTGGACCACTTCACGCTGGATGGGGACGGTATAGTTCGCGGCTTCAGTTTGTTGTTCGAGGAGACTTCGCTCTTTTGCACTTAATGGCATCGCAATGATTTTGTTGTAGGCTATGCTGAAGTCAGCTGCATTCTGGTTGTATCGCATAAAAGCATCGTCCCGTTCGAAGGGATCGAGTTCGGTCACCATTATGTAGAGATTAATGCTGCGCTCGCGAGCGGCTGTGTGCAGTGTTTTGAGCAGATCAAGTTTAAGACCTACTTTATCAATAACGGCTTCAAGATCATGATGAGCCTGACTGGACTGGTTAATACTGACAAAACCAATGCCGATACAGAGAAAAATCAGGCTGCTAAAGGCGATAGATAAAAGGGTGGGACTGATAGAATGTGAGGAATGAGATGCATTCCTGATACTTGCTCGGCTATCTTTTTTTATATAAGTCATACTGTGTTAGTTATTTTAACTTTTTCTGGCCTCGAGTATAATTTATAGTAATCATTTCGTAACAATAGTACTTATAGCAGCATGCCGGCAAGTATGTTGTGTAAGAAATCACCATTCCGAAGAAGATCATAATTGAGAAACATTTTTTATGTCAGGTAATAGTATAGGCAAGATATTCAGCGTCACAGGTTTTGGTGAAAGTCATGGTCCTGCGATTGGCTGTATTGTCGATGGCTGTCCTCCTGGGATGGCCTTGTCGGAATCTGATTTGCAGGCGGATCTTGATCGCAGAAAGCCGGGAACCAGTCGTCACACCACCCAGCGGCGTGAAGCGGATGAGGTGCAGATTTTATCGGGCGTTTTCGAAGGTCAAACCACCGGTGCGCCGATTGGCCTGATTATTCACAATACCGATCAGCGCTCGAAAGATTATTCGACCATTATGGATCGATTCCGTCCGGGCCATGCGGATTATACTTATCAGCAGAAGTACGGCATTCGTGATTATCGCGGTGGCGGGCGCTCTTCGGCACGAGAAACCGCGATGCGCGTGGCCGCCGGTGCGATTGCCAAAAAATACCTGAAAGAAAAATATGGCATTGATATTTACGGCTATATGGCGCAACTGGGGCCAATCAAAGCCGAAGTCTTTGACTGGAGTGAAGTGCGTAAAAATGCCTTCTTTTTCCCGGATGCGGCGAAAGTCAGTGAGCTGGAAAGCTATATGGATGCGCTTCGCAAAGAAGGTAATTCCATCGGTGCACGGATAAATGTCGTTGCCACCGGTGTCCCCCCAGGACTGGGCGAGCCGATTTTCGATCGTCTGGACGCGGAGCTAGCACATGCGTTGATGAGCATTAACGCAGTGAAAGGCGTGGAGATCGGTGCAGGTTTTGAATCGGTGGTACAGAAAGGCACCGAGCATCGGGACGAAATGACGCCGCAAGGGTTTTTGTCGAATCATGCCGGAGGGGTGCTGGGCGGGATTTCATCCGGGCAGGATATACTTGCCAGTATTGCCTTAAAAGCCACGTCCAGCCTGCGCCTGCCTGGGCGTAGTGTAAATCTTGCCGGTGAAGCAGTCGAAGTGGTGACCGAAGGCCGCCATGATCCCTGTGTTGGCATTCGCGCCACGCCCATCGCTGAGGCTATGATGGCCATTGTATTAATGGATCACGTACTGCGCCAGCGCGCACAGAATATGGATGTAAATTCAGAAACACCGATTATTCCCCCTGCAGTCAAACGATAGTGTTGTTTAACGCAGAGGCGCAGGGGCGTAGAGATACCGCAATTCAGAACATTCTGTTTTTACAGAAAAGCCTCTGCGCCTTTGCGCCTCTGCGGCCTCTGCGTTTTTCATAATGGCTCGGCTCGAACGCGTGCCCTATTGGCGGCTTTCTGGCTTCTATTTTTTTTATTTTGCCAGTCTCGGGGCACTGATCCCATATTGGAGTCTGTACCTTAAATCTCTGGGATTTAATGTCACCGAGATAGGCAATCTCATGGCCATACTCATGGCCACCAAAATTATTTCACCGAATATCTGGGGCTGGGTGGCGGATCATACCGGGCGGCGCATGGCAATTGTGCGCATGGGCTGTCTGATTTCCATGCTGGCTTTCGCCGGGGTTTTTTATAGCGAGGGCTTTGTCTGGCTGGTGCTGGTGATGGTGGTTTTCAGTTTTTTCTGGAATGCGACTCTGCCCCAGTTTGAGGCCACTACCTTTTCTCATTTGGGAAACCAGACCCATCGTTACAGCAGTATTCGGCTCTGGGGTTCGATCGGTTTCATTGCCGCCGTGTGGGGACTGGGCAGTATGCTGGAAGGTGACAGCATTCACCTGTTGCCGATGATCCTGCTTATCATGTTTGCTGGGATCTGGCTCAGCAGTCTGCTGGTGCCAGAAAACGCAGCCGGGCATTTGAGTCTGGATCACGAGCCTCTGCGCAAGTTACTGCGACGACCTGAGGTGCTGGGTTTGCTGGTGGCCTGTTTTCTGATGCAGGCCAGTCACGGGCCGTATTACACGTTTTATTCTATTTATTTGCAGAATTATGGCTATTCGTTACCCGCTATTGGGGGATTATGGGCGTTGGGTGTGGCCGCCGAGGTCGGGATATTTTTATTGATGTCGCGTCTGGTACCCCAATTCGGATTGCGAGGGCTATTGCTGGGGAGCTTATTACTGACCGCATTGCGCTGGTTAATAACCGCACTGTATCCTGAGTCAATGGGACTGATGGTCTTTGCCCAATGTCTGCATGCGGCCAGTTTTGGTATTTATCATGCGGTGGCCATCCAGTATATTCATAACTTTTTTAGCGGTCGTCATCAGGGTAAGGGACAAGCACTTTATAGTAGTTTGAGTTTTGGCGCGGGCGGTGCGCTGGGCAGTTTATATAGCGGTTATCTGTTTGACGGGTTGGGTGCGCGGAGCATGTTTTTAACCGCAATGGTTTTGGCATTGGCCGGATTTTTCATTGCCTGGCGCTATCTTCCCGCCGAGTCTTCGTCTATAAAATAAAAAAGGGCACGCTTAATTATTGAAACCTGATTATCCATCGGTTTGGTTGATCTGTCATGATTCAAGCCATCCCTTTTATGGTCGATAGATGGGGTATTCTCAGGTATACAGGAACAAAATGGAATGAATGGGCGAGCAGTTTGTGATGTGTTAATTATTGGTGGCGGGGTGTCGGGCACCGCTCTGCTATATCAACTGGCGGCGTTTACCGATTTAAAACGTATTACCCTGCTGGAAAAATATGCCCAGGTTGCGGCGGTTAATTCTAATGGCCGCAACAATAGTCAGACCCTGCATTGCGGTGACATCGAAACCAACTATACCCTGGAAAAAGCGCAGCAGGTTCAACGCACTGCTGCGATGCTGGTGAATTACACCTCCCATTTAGCGGATCGTGAGCAAATTATATTCAAGCACCAGAAAATGGTGATTGGTGTTGGTGAGCACGAAGCAGCAATACTGGCTGAACGTTTCAAACTTTTTTCCCCCCATTTTCCGGCCATGCAATTGCTGGATGAACACGCCATTCAGAAGCTGGAACCCAATGTGATGAAAGGGCGCAAGGAGGCCATTAATGGTTTGGGGATTGAGAATGAATATACCACCGTCAATTTTGCGGCTTTATCGGAATCTTTTGTTGAGCAGGCGCGTGAGTATAAAGATAAAGAGATCGAGGTTTCCTTATCAACTATCGTGAATAAAATTGAAAAACAGGGCGAACTGTATCAGCTAAAAACCAGCCAGGGTGATTATCAGGCGCGCTTCGTGGTGGTCTGTGCCGGGGGCCATAGCCTGCTGTTTGCCCATCGTATGGGTTATGGCCATTATTACTCCTGTTTGCCCATGGCAGGCAGTTTTTATTACGCGCGAAAATGCCTGAATGGCAAAGTGTATACCGTGCAAAATGACAAACTGCCGTTTGCTGCGATTCATGGAGATCCCGATATTCTGGTGACAGATAAAACTCGTTTTGGCCCCACCGCTCTGGTGATACCGATGCTGGAGCGTTATAACATTAAGACCCTGCCCGAGTTCTTTCAGGTTTTGCGTCTGGATCACAAAGTGTTACAGGCCTTCTGGAATTTGTTGCGGGTAGCTGATATTCGTAATTATATTTTTCGTAATATGTTGTTTGAAGTACCGGGTATTCGACGCCGTTTGTTTTTGCATGATGCGCGTAAGGTTGTCCCGGCAATGCAACTGGCAGATTTACAGTTTGCCAAAGGTATCGGCGGCGTACGCCCGGTGATGATCGATAAGCGTGAAGGCAAGCTGCATCTGGGTGAGGCTAAAATTGATACCGGCGAGGGTATTATTTTTAATATGACTCCTTCACCCGGTGCCACCAGTTGCCTGGGCAATGCCGAGAAAGACATGCGAATTATTGCTGAGCGGCTTGGCTGCCGGATTGATGAGACTCTGTTTCAAGAAAAACTGAATTAGGCCAGTACCTCAATCATTTTCTTAGCCGCATTCGACAGCGTGCGCCGCGCATGCCAGACCACACCGAGTTCACGCTGTATTTTTAATTCATCGATGTCGATCACCTGTAATTCATTATCCAGCATACTACGTGGCAACACGCTCCAGCCCATGCCCACACTCACCAGCATTTTGATGGTTTCCATATAATTGGTCGACATGCGTACCTTGATGGTGTCACTAATGGCTGTTTCAATCAGTTCACGGGTGTAGGTGCCACGTTCCGGCAGTATCGCGGGATGGGCTAGCAGCTCAGTCAGACTGTCAGGATGATGACGATAAAGGGGATGGGATTTTCCCACCACCAGCGCAAGAGGATCCGGCCAGAGAGCCTGTATATTCAAATCGGCTTCAGCCTCCAGTGGCAGGGTAATTACTCCCAGCTCCAGATCACCGTGATGTATTGCTTTGCAGGCTTCTTCCGATTCCATGAAATGCAGATCCAGCTCCACCAGCGGATAGCGGGCATTAAATTGCCGCAGCACTGGAGGCAGATGATGCAGACCGATATGGTGGCTGGTCGCCATTTTTAGCGCTCCTCCAACCTGTTCGGATAGATTGTGCAGAATGCGGCGGCTATCCTCAATTTCGAGCAAAATATGGCGCGCGCGGGGCAGCAGTACCCGGCCCCCTTCGGTGAGTGAAACCTGTCGACCAATGCGGTCAAATAATTTTGTGTTCAGCGTCGATTCCAGTGCGGCGATACGTTTGCTCACCGCAGGCTGGGTTATGTGAATGTGTTCTGAGGCACGGGAGAAGGAGCCGGTTTCGGCCACCGCAATAAAGGCCTGTAAGCTGGTGATGTCCATGCTATGTATTCCTATATGGAATATTAAATATAAAAATAATGAATTTGTGTAATAGCATAGACGAGACTAGACTTCCCGCACAAGTTGAATGATGCAAAAACAGGATGAAGAAAATGGCTGGCAAGACCTTATACGACAAATTGTGGGATGCCCATGTAGTGCGCGACAGCGGTGACGGCGCGGTATTGATCTACATCGATCGGCATCTGGTGCATGAAGTGACTTCTCCGCAGGCCTTTGAAGGTCTGCGTCTGGCCGGGCGCAAGCCCTGGCGGGTGGCGGCCAACCTGGCCACCCCGGATCATAATGTGCCGACCACGACAAATGAACGTCTCAGTGGCGTGGACGGTATCGCTGATCCTGTTTCCCGTTTGCAGGTGCAGACCCTGGATAAAAATTGTCAGGAGTTCGGCATTACCGAATTTACGATGAATGATCCCCGTCAGGGTATCGTCCATGTCATCGGTCCAGAAGAAGGGGCCACCCTGCCGGGGATGACCGTGGTTTGTGGTGATTCGCATACCTCCACCCATGGCGCGTTTGGTGCCCTGGCCTTTGGTATCGGTACCTCCGAAGTGGAACATGCCCTCGCCACGCAGTGCCTGTTGCAGAGCAAATCCAAAGCCATGTGCATTCGTGTCGAGGGTGCCGCGCCGAAAGGGGTGACGGCCAAAGATATCGTGCTCGCCATTATCGGTGAAATTGGTACTGCGGGCGGTACCGGCTATGCGATTGAGTTTGCCGGGCAGGCAATTCGTGATCTTTCCATGGAAGGCCGCATGACCCTGTGTAATATGGCGATTGAAGCGGGTGCCCGTGCGGGCATGGTGGCGGTGGATCAGATCACCGTCGATTATGTTAAAGGTCGTCCCTATGCGCCGAAGGCGGAGCACTGGGAACAGGCAGTAGCTGACTGGCAGAGCCTGCACAGCGATGATGATGCGGTATTCGATAAAAATATTGTGATCGAGGCGGCCAGTATTAAACCACAGGTGACCTGGGGTACTTCACCAGAAATGGTGGTGGCGGTGGGGGAACGGGTGCCAGATCCGGCCAATGAGCCCGATAGCGTTAAACGCGAGGGCATGTCAGCAGCACTAAAATATATGGGGCTGGAAGCCAACACGCCGATTACGGCGATCCCGATCGATAAAGCTTTCATTGGCTCCTGCACCAACTCGCGTATCGAAGATTTACGTGCAGCGGCAGTCATCGCCAAAGGTCGCAAGGTTGCAAGTAATGTCAGTCTCGCGCTGGTGGTGCCGGGGTCAGGATTAGTGAAGAAACAGGCCGAAGAAGAAGGTCTGGATAAAGTTTTCATCGAGGCCGGATTTGAATGGCGTGAGCCGGGCTGTTCTATGTGTCTGGCCATGAACGCGGATAAACTGGAACCGGGCGAACGCTGTGCCTCGACGTCCAACCGTAATTTCGAAGGCCGACAGGGGCAGGGCGGACGCACCCATTTAGTGAGTCCCGCCATGGCCGCCGCAGCGGCTATTGCCGGGCATTTCGTTGATGTGCGGGATTTATAAAATCTGCCACAAAGGCGCGAAGGCGCAGAGGACGCAAAGAAGTTAAATT
>VAPK010678026.1_pt1 | contig 13901 bp, 10 predicted proteins | sample 3395031 | NCBI WGS metagenome assembly VAPK01 (sample SAMN08290443, study PRJNA428436) | hydrothermal vent metagenome | isolation source: Deep-sea hydrothermal vent chimney 1 | place: Pacific Ocean: Juan De Fuca Ridge | reverse complement strand
CAAAAGAATGGTGAAAAAGTATTAATCAAAAATCCTCATGATTTAACTACAAACTATGTGGACGAACATAAATACGGAACGGTTGGGGCTGTGGCGATTGATAAAGATGGAAATATTGCCGCAGCAACTTCTACCGGAGGAATGACCAATAAAAAATTCAATCGTATTGGTGATTCTCCAATTATTGGGGCTGGTACTTATGCTAATAATAAAACCTGTGGTATTTCATCTACAGGAACTGGTGAATACTTTATCAGAACACTGGCAGCACATGAAACATCTAATTTGGTTCAGTATAAGAATTTCTCTTTAAAAGATGCTTTACACGAAGTTATTTTTAATGAGATTGAACCACTTGGTGGTGATGGAGGAATGATTGGTTTGGATAAAAATGGCAATGTGGCATGGGATTTCAATACGGCAGGAATGTACAGAGGCTATAAAAGATCAACAGGTGAGAATGTTGTTAAGCTTTATAAAGATTAATCAAATAACTTTATATATATATGATTATCAAACAAATTACGGATCAAATTGAAAAACTTGCTCCGTTATCCTATGCAGAGGATTTTGACAATGTAGGCTTGTTAGTCGGAAGTTTTCAGACTAAAGTGAAAGGAATTCTCGTAACACTTGACACTTTGGAAGAGACGATCGATGAAGCCATCGAAAAGAATTGTAATCTGATTGTTAGTTTTCATCCAATTGTATTTAAAGGGTTGAAAAGATTCAACGGAAACGATTATGTGGAAAGGGTAGTAATAAAAGCCATAAAAAATGATATTGCAATTTATGCAACACATACGGCATTAGACAATACTTATCTTGGAGTTTCTGCAAAAATGGCTGAGATGATTGGATTAACAAATACAAAAGTATTGATTCCTCAAAAGGGGATTATTAAAAAATTAATAACTTATGTTCCTGAAAAAGATGCAGATAACCTGAGAAAAGTATTATTCGATGCTGGAGCTGGAAATATTGGCAATTATGATCAATGTAGTTTTAACATACAAGGTAAGGGAACTTATAGAGGTAATGAGAATTCGAATCCATCCGTAGGCGAAAAGGGGAAACTGCATGTAGAATCAGAAACGATGATAAGTGTTATTTATGAAAAGCACCAGGAAGAGAATATTTTAAGATCTCTTTTTGAGTACCATCCATATGAAGAAGTAGCTTATGAGCTTGTAAGTTTAGATAACGCACATCAAAATATTGGTATGGGAATGGTTGGTGAATTTGAAAAAGAAAGAGATATTGAAACTTTTTTTAAAGATTTGAAGCAATTATTTGGATTGAAAATAATTCGTCATTCAGTCTTATGTAAAAACAAGATCAAAAAGGTTGCAGTTTTGGGTGGATCGGGTGCGTTTGCCATAGAACAGGCAAAAAGAGCTGGTGCAGATATTTTCATTACAGCCGATCTGAAATACCATGATTTCTACAGGTCTGAAAATCAAATAGTTTTGGCTGATATCGGACATTATGAAAGTGAACAATTCACAAAAAATCTTTTAGTGGATTATCTTACAAAAAAAATCACTAATTTTGCAATCATTTTATCGAAAAAAAATACAAATCCTATCAACTATATTTAGAAATGGCAAAAAAGAAAGAGGTAACTGTTGAAGACAAATTAAGAGCTTTATATGATTTACAATTGATTGACTCAAGAATTGATGAAATCAAAAATACCAGAGGTGAATTACCATTGGAAGTGAAAGATCTGGAGGATGAGATTGAAGGTTTGCAAACAAGACTAAATAATTTCAATACTGATATTGAAAATTTGGAAACTGCAATTGCTAATAAGAAGAATAATATCAAGGAGGCTAATACACTTTCAAAGAAATATTCTGAACAGCAAAAAAATGTTCGAAACAATCGAGAATTTGATTCTTTGTCAAAAGAGATTGAGTATCAGGATCTTGAAATTCAGCTAGCAGAAAAACACATTAATGAATTTCAGGTTAAAATTGTCCAGAAAAATGAAATTATTGATACTGCAAAGCAAAAAATTGACGATAGAGCAGTGCATTTAAAGCATAAACAAGATGAGTTAAATTCTATTTTGGAAGAAACTGAAAAAGAAGAAACACTGTTGAATAAAAAATCTGAGGAGCTTGGAAAATTAATTGAAGAAAGGTTGTTAAAAGCTTATACCAGAATCAGATCAAATGTAAGAAATGGTCTGGCAGTTGTTACTATTGAAAGGGGTGCATCAGGAGGTTCATTTTTTACAATTCCGCCACAGCGCCAGGTTGAAATCGCAGCACGTAAAAAAATTATTACAGATGAGCACAGTGGTAGAATTTTAATTGATTCTCAATTGGCAGAAGAAGAAAAAAAGAAAATGTCAAAATACATTTCTTAATTCTTTTAAAATATATTTCCTGAAGCCTTCATTTTTTGGAGGCTTTTTTTATGCTCCAAATAGTAATAAAATAGCTAGCCAGAATATCGGTATTGCTTCCACCCAAAAACTGCTATAATATTTGCTTTGGTATTTTCGGGCAAAAAGAACAAATACAATTGAAATAGCTGCAACAATTCCGGTAAGGAAAACAGTGTTTTTAATTGCAGATATTTTTGAGTAATCCAGTAGAAAGAACAAGACCAATGTAATTATTCCAATAAGCTTAGACGCGTTTATCCCAATAAGTTGTGGTAGGGTTTTGATTTCAGGTTTGTCATAATTATAATCTCTAATATCAAAAGGAATAGTGATGGCAAAAATGAATAAAAAACGTTGTACAAGAATTATTTCTATATTTTTTGAGAATACAATGTCGTTTTGTACTAATGGAAAAATGACTGTAATAACAGCCCAGGAAATCGTAATTAAAAAAATCTTTAGGCTAGAGATACTTCTTAAATTTTTCTTGCTAAAATGGAGGGGAACTACATAAAAAAATGTAATCAAAATAAAGGGTAATAATGTTAAAATTGCCTTCATCTTCAATTGAATAAAAAGTGTGATCAAAAGAGTCAGGCTTACCATGTTTAATACCAGAAGACTGATGTCGTGTCGGTTGATCCATTTAACAAAAATGAGATCAATATCATAAGTTTTATAATATTTAATAAAATTATAAGATACAAGAGTTGCAACAAAAGTAAATAGTGGGGTACTATTTTCATGAATATCATAAGTAAGTAATGTTATCTTAGTCAAACTGAATGCAACTAATGACACATGCAAACTGCTAAAAATGTAAAATTTAAAAAGTTTTCCAAGTTGTTGCATTCCTAGAATTTTAGTACATTTGATAAAGTTAATATTGTATCACTTTAGAAAGTAAAAATAGTATTATTTCAACTCAAAATTACTTTTTTTAACCCTTATCTTTATGAATTTTAAAATGATAACTATTTCTATTTTTTTGATAATTTCCATATCAGTAAGCAGTCAAACTATTGGAATAGGTGAAGCAGGTTTTATTGATGGAAAACAAGCAAAACTCGATAAACCTATTCGATTTTCACCCTATAAAAATAACTCTTTTCTTTTTGTTGATTTCAATAATTATGCAATCAGATCAGTTGATAATACAGGAAAAGTAACCACTCTTTTTGGTAGTCCTCAAAAAAAAGGATTCAAAGATGGAACAATGGAAAATGCACTTTTTGATGGAATTCACGGTGTTGCATATGATAAAAAAAATGATATTATCTACATCGCAAGTGCTTCTAATAATGTAGTAAGAAAGATTACTAAAAAAGGAAATTCTTTTGTAGTGGAAACCATCGCAGGTACACCTCAGGAAAAAGGATTTAATGATGGAGACGCAAAAAAAGCCAAATTTAATTCTCTCCATCAGATTCTGTTGAATAAAGATGGGAGTATTTTGGTTTTAGATATAGGGAATGCAAAAATCAGAAAAATTGAAAACGGACAGGTAACAACTTTGGTTGGAATGGATGATATTTCTCCAATAAAAGTAGAATGGAAATACCCAATTGATATGGCATTTGATGGTGATGATATTGTTATATGTGATGCTGGAAACAGCAATATTTACAGATTTACCCCAGGTAAAAAAATAACAAAACTTATTCTGGATCAGGAGATAAAAATGCCGCATGGAATTACATCTGATAATAATGGAACACTTTATATTGCAGATATGGGTGATAATGCGATTTATAAAATTGAAAATGATAAAAAAGTAACCAAAATAAAAGCAACACAAACCAATGGTTTTGATAAATTAAATAAACCGGCTGATATAATTTTGATCAATAATATCCTTTGGGTAGCCGATTTGTATAATCACCAGATCAAACAGCAAAAATTGTAAAAATTATAACATTCCGTTCTTTAGATAGGAGAAGATTTTTATTAATTTTGTGGCACTTAAAAATAAATTTATGCAGACAGACTCATTTGTTATTCGTCATCTTGGTCCACGAAAGGATCAGGTGCAGGAGATGTTAAAATCTCTAAGTTTGAAATCAACTAAAGAATTAATATACAATACAATACCGGATGATATTTTATTGAAAAATCCGTTAAATTTACCCGAAGCAATGAGTGAAAATGAATTTGCTTCACATATTCAAAAACTAGGTTCGAAGAATAAATTGTTTAAAACATATATTGGATTAGGGTATCATGCTACAACTTTACCTGCAGTTATTCAAAGAAATATTTTTGAAAATCCGAGTTGGTATACTTCTTACACACCCTATCAGGCTGAGATATCACAAGGGCGGCTGGAGGCTTTATTAAATTACCAGACAGTGATAACAGATCTTACGGGTTTACCTCTTGCCAATTCCTCTTTACTTGATGAAGGAACAGCTGCCGCTGAAGCAATGATTATGTTATTTAACGGTAGAAGTCGTAATCAGAAAAAGGCAAATGCCAACCGATTTTTTGTTTCGGAAGAAGTGCTTCCTCAAACAATCGATATTTTAAAAACAAGATCAGAGCCTTTACAAATAAAATTGGTTTTTGGTAATCATGAAAAGATCCAGCTTGATGAAGCTTTTTTTGGAGCACTTGTTCAATACCCTGCCAAAGAAGGGGAGATTTATGATTATACTGATTTTATAGGAAAGGTCCATGAAAAAGAAGTAAAAGTTGTGGTTGCTGCAGATATTTTAAGTCTTGCAATGTTAAAATCACCTGCCGAAATGGGAGCAGATGTTGCAGTTGGAACAACGCAGCGTTTTGGAATTCCTTTAGGTTTTGGTGGACCGCATGCAGGCTATTTTGCAACAACAGATGATTATAAAAGATTAATTCCTGGAAGGATTATAGGTATCACTGTTGATGCAGATGGGAATCGTGCTTTGCGAATGGCTTTACAAACCCGTGAGCAGCATATCAAACGTGAAAGAGCTACTTCAAATATTTGTACAGCACAGGTTTTACTGGCAGTGATGGCAGGAATGTTTGCTGTTTATCACGGTTCGGATGGGATTAAATACATAACGCGTCAGATTCATTCTTTGGCCAATATACTGAATACTGCCTTGTTGAAGTTAGGATTAAAACAAACGAATAAAGTATTTTTTGACACCTTAAAGATCAAGGTCTCTGATGTTAATAAAGTGAAAAGGATTGCAGAAGAAAAAGAGGTTAATTTCTTGTATATCAACAAAAAAACTATTGGTATTTCTATTAATGAAACAACTACATTTTCTGATATCAAAGAGATCATTGATATTTTAGCACATGCTGAGAATTTATATACGCACAAAATAATTGATTGTCTGGCAGATGTTACCATTCCTGAGAATTTACAAAGAACATCAGAATACCTTAGCAATGAAGTTTTTCATAATTATCATTCTGAAACCGAAATGATGCGTTATATCAAAAGGCTTGAGCGTAAAGATATATCGTTAACTGATTCCATGATTTCATTAGGTTCCTGTACAATGAAGTTGAATGCAGCAACAGAGATGCTGCCATTGAGTATGAGTAACTGGAATTCTATCCATCCTTTTGTTCCTGTAAATCAGGCACAGGGATATCATGAAATGTTAAAAGGCTTAGAAGAACAATTAAATGTAATTACCGGTTTTGCAGCAACATCCTTACAACCCAATTCGGGTGCTCAGGGAGAATATACTGGATTGATGGTAATCAGGGCATTTCATAAATTTAATGGAGAAACAGAAAGAAATATTTGTTTGATTCCGGCATCAGCACATGGTACAAATCCGGCATCGGCTGTGATGGCAGGTATGAAAGTAGTGGTTACAAAAACTTCTGAAAGTGGAAATATTGATATGGAAGACCTAAGAGAAAAAGCGATTAAATATAAAGATAACCTTGCAGCTTTAATGGTAACTTACCCATCAACCCATGGTGTGTTTGAATCTGCAATTCGTGAAATAACGGAGATAATTCATAGCAATGGCGGACAGGTTTATATGGATGGTGCAAATATGAATGCGCAGGTGGGGCTAACAAATCCGGCAACTATTGGTGCAGATGTATGCCATTTGAATTTACATAAAACTTTTGCAATTCCACATGGAGGAGGAGGACCAGGAGTTGGGCCAATTTGTGTGGCACAACATCTTGCAAAATTTTTACCTTCCAATCCAATTGTTAAAACAGGTGGTGCTCAGGCAATAACTGCAGTGTCAGCAGCTCCTTTTGGATCTGCTTTGGTAGATTTGATCTCTTATAGCTATATTAAAATGTTGGGAAGCAAAGGTTTGACAAAATCTACTACCTATGCAATTTTAAATGCAAATTATTTAAAATCGAGGTTAGAAAAGCATTATAAAATATTGTATGCAGGCGAAAGAGGGTTTGCAGCGCATGAAATGATTGTTGATTTTAGAGAGTTTAAACAAAAAGGAATTGAAGTTACCGATATTGCAAAAAGATTGATGGATTATGGTTTTCATGCCCCAACTGTTTCTTTCCCGGTTGCAGGTACGCTGATGATCGAGCCTACGGAAAGTGAAAATAAAGCCGAAATTGATAAATTTGCAGATGCACTGATACATATTAAAGGAGAAATTGATACGTTTGATGCTGAAAAAGATTCTGTTCTTAAAAATGCACCGCATACCCAGGCAATGATTACAAGTGATGAATGGAATTATTCATATACCCGAAAAGAAGCAGCTTTTGCTTTGGATTATGTATCGGAAAATAAATACTGGCCAAGTGTTAGAAGAGTCAACGAAGCATATGGAGACAGACATTTGGTATGTTCCTGCATTCCTACGGAAGAATATATAGAAGAATAGCAAGTAATAAATGATTCTAAAAAAGGCAGACTTTATCTGCCTTTTTTATTGCGAATAAAAATTGCCACAAGAATTGTGATGTTAGTCAAGTTTCATTTTATTTAACTTTGTATTAAATCAAAATATTGTATTTTCGCATTTCCTAAAAAAATCAGAAATTGCCATTTATATATGATTTAGTTGGCTAATGTAAATAGTAATAATCAGCGTATTTTTCAAGAGGATTTAATTGGAATACCTTTAATAAGAAATATATAGAACATATGAAGAAAATAACAAAACAAACTTATATAGACTGGTACAAAGACATGCTGTTCTGGAGGAAATTTGAAGATAAACTGGCGGCAGTTTATATCCAGCAAAAAGTTAGAGGTTTTTTACATTTGTATAACGGACAGGAAGCTGTGCTGGCAGGTGCTTTACACGCTATGGATTTAAGCAAGGATAAGATGATCACTGCTTATAGAAATCACGTTCAACCGATAGGTATGGGTGTAGACCCTAAAAGAGTTATGGCTGAACTATATGGAAAGGTTACAGGAACTTCCCAGGGAATGGGTGGGTCTATGCATATTTTCTCAAAAGAAAAAGGTTTTTATGGTGGTCATGGTATTGTTGGTGGACAGATTCCATTAGGTGCTGGTATCGCTTTCGCAGATAAGTATCATGACAGAAAAGCAGTTACATTGACTTATTTTGGTGATGGTGCAGCACGTCAGGGTTCGTTGCATGAAACTTTCAACATGGCAATGTCATGGAAATTACCTGTAGTTTTTATTGTAGAGAATAATGGTTATGCAATGGGAACATCAGTAGAAAGAACGGCAAATCATACTGATATATGGAAACTGGGGCTGGCATATGAAATGCCATGCGAGCCAGTTGATGGGATGAATCCGGTGGCAGTTGCAAAAGCAATGGATAAAGCCATTTCACATGCACGAAGTGGAAAGGGACCTTACTTTTTAGAGATGAAAACTTATCGTTACAGAGGTCATTCCATGAGTGATGCTCAAAAATACAGAACAAAAGCAGAGGTGGCAGAATACAAAAAAATTGACCCGATCTCTCAGGTTTTAAAGGTGATACAAGATAAAAAATACCTTACAGCAGATGAATTACAGGCAATCAATGAAAATGTAAAAGCACGAGTTATCGAATGTGAGAAATTTGCTGATGAGTCGCCTTATCCAAAGAAAGAACAATTGTATGACATGGTATATGAACAGGAGAATTATCCGTTTTTAAAACATCGTCTTTAAGTTTTTAAATTATTAAATTATTTCAAAAAAGAAAATTATGGCAGAAATTATAACCATGCCCAAATTAAGTGATACAATGACCGAAGGTGTTGTTGCAAGCTGGCTTAAAAATATTGGTGATACAATTGTTGAAGGTGATATTTTGGCTGAGATTGAAACAGATAAGGCTACCATGGAATTTGAATCCTTTCATGAAGGTACATTGCTTTATATTGGAATCAAAGAGGGAGAAACTGCCAAAGTAGATACTTTACTTGCTATTATTGGTGAAAAGGGAGAAGATATTTCAGAGTTGATCAAGAGTGACAATAAATTATCTTCCGAAAATTCAGAAAATAAATCGGACAAAATTATTGAGGAGGTTGAAAAAGAGGAGCCAAAACAAGAAGAAGGGTCTTCGGAAGTTTCCATACCAGATGGAGTAGAAATCATCAGTATGCCTAAACTGAGTGATACCATGACGGAAGGAACTGTTGCAAAATGGTTGAAAAATGTAGGTGATCCTATTGAAGAAGGTGATATTATTGCTGAGATTGAAACAGATAAAGCCACCATGGAGTTTGAATCATTTCATAATGGTACTCTTTTATATATTGGTGTTGCTGAAGGAAATTCTGCTGAAGTAGATGCTGTTTTGGCAATTATTGGAGAAAAAGGGAAAGATATTTCTCAATTTGTGACTGCATTGGGTAAGGCTGTTACAAAGATCGAAGAACCTAAGCAGGAAAATGTAAGTGCGCCTCAGAAACAATCAACTCCTGTGGTTGAGAACAAAGCTGTTGCCACAGTAGTGAAAAGCTCCAACCCAAATGAAAGAGTTATTGCATCTCCTTTGGCTAAAAAACTGGCCAATGAAAAAAATATTGATTTACAATATGTGCAGGGTTCAGGTGATGGAGGTAGAATTATCAAACGCGATATAGAAAATTATGTTGCTCCAGTAGGAAATGCATCTCAAGGTGTGTTTGTGCCAACTGGGCAAGAAAGTTTTGAAGATATTCCTAATTCCCAAATGAGAAAGGTAATTGCTCGCAGGTTAGGAGAATCAAAGTTTACAGCACCTCACTACTATTTGAATGTTGAATTTAATATGGATAATTCCATTGCGTTCAGAGAACAGTATAATTCAATACCTGATACAAAAATATCTTTTAATGATATTATTGTAAAAGCAACCTCTTTGGCATTGAAACAACATCCACAGGTGAATTCACAATGGTTTGAAGATAGAATGAGACTGAATCATCATGTGCATATTGGTGTTGCCGTAGCTGTTGAAGACGGCTTGGTTGTTCCGGTACTGAAGTTTGCAAATGAGCAAAACTTGACTCAAATAAATACTCAGGTGAAAGATTTTGCAGGACGAGCAAGAGATAAAAAATTAGCATTGGATGAAATGGAAGGAAGTACTTTTACTATTTCTAATTTAGGAATGTTTGGTATTACTGATTTTACTTCTATTATCAATCAGCCAAATTCAGCAATCTTATCTGTTGGTGCCATCGTACAAAAACCTATCGTAAAAGAAGGGAATATTGTTGTTGGCAATACCATGAAACTTACTTTGGCGTGTGACCATAGAACGGTTGATGGAGCAACAGGTTCATTGTTCTTACAAACACTAAAAGGATATATTGAAAATCCGGTTACAATGTTGGTCTAATTGACCGTTGATTATATAAATGTTAAAAACCATTCATTTTAAGTGAATGGTTTTTTTAAGGGGACTATAGAAAAATTTACCGAATTCTATTTGCTTATGGCAAAAGCATCCACAGGATTTTCAAATGCAATAAATATAATACAAGGATCTTTGCTAATACATTTTGCAGTGTGAGGTTTTTTTGAAGGTCCGTATCCATATGATCCAACTTTCATAATTTGTGTTGTTTCATTTTCATAAGTAACCTCTAATTCTCCTGATAAAAGGATCATTCTCTCCGGAGAATTGTGCCAGTGGTTTGGAATATTTGAATTGGCTTTCACTTTAAATAAAACATCTACATTTTGTTTTGAAGGATCACCATGTAAAATAGCAATATTACATCCATCTGGCATAAAGGATGGGCAGGGACCCCATTGAATATCTTTGTCATAAATAGTTTTTACGACAGATTTTTCAGGAACAAGATCAAGAGATTGTTGAGAAGAAACCGTAAAAGATATGGTTAGAACTGCAATAAATAATAAGGTTTTCAATTTAGATTTTTTTAGTTTTTTCATAACAGTAGTTTGAAGGTTAAAATATTTAGTATAGAAATTATATTAGTTTTTATTGTTTACAGAAAAGTTAAAAATATCTGGTCTGGCATAATGTCCAACCACATCAAATTTTCTTTTGGCTGATATAATTTCATTTAAATCAATATCTGCATAAATTATTATTTCCTTGGAGTCTATTGGTCCAGCTATAATTTTTCCTAAGGGGTCAATGATACAGCTATTTCCTGTACTAATCCATTCTTTGTTTTTAGGGTATATTTCTTTCAATTCTTCAGGTAAATCATCAATATGTAAGGTCATGCAACAGCTAATTACGAATAGCCCACCTTCTCTTGCAATGTATTGCATGCTACCTAGCCAGTCATCTCCTTTGTCCCAGGTCGGAGAAACAAGTATTTGTGTTCCTGATTCATAAATTGCATTTCTGGCTAAAGGCATAAAATTTTCCCAGCATATAAGTCCTCCAAGTTTACCCGCAGAAGTTTTGTATGATTTTAAACTACTTCCATTTCCCTGTGTCCAGATTAGTCGTTCACAGTTTGTAGGCATTAGTTTTCTGTGTTTTCCAATCATTTTTCCATTGTCGTCAATAAAAAGAATGGAATTGTAAAGACTAGAATTACTGGTTTCGGTATTTCGCTCATTCATTCCCATTACTACATTTATTTTTGATTGTTTTGCAGCTTTGCAAAGTCTATCAGTAGCGTTATCGGGAATTGAAACTGCATTCTTAACAAGCATTACATATAAGTTGTTTAATTCCTTTGATTTATGAGGAGGATAAAGCCAAACCCAGTCTGGGTATCCAGAAATGAAAGCTTCAGGAAAGACAATCAATTTGGCTCCATTTTTACCAGCTTCGGAGATTATGTTACATGCTTTATCAATTGTTTTTTCTTTATTTAAAAATACAGGAGTTAATTGAGCAGCTGCAATTTTTATTTTATTCATCATATCTAATTGTTTGACAGAAGTGAAATAGTATTAGAGTTCTCAAGTATCATATAATATGCAATAATTATTCTAAATTATTTGAATCGTTAAACTCGATTATTAGTTTGAAATTGATCTTGATTATCTTATCAAAGAAAATTACACTTTAGGTTTTATGTTTTGATTTACTTTGAATAAATTATTTGGGTCATATTTTCTTTTGATTTTACTTAATCTTTTATAATTGTGTTTGTAACTTGCCTGTACACGTCCCTGACCTTCATTCATCATAAAATTAGAATAAGCGCCTCCTGAAGAGAATGGATGTGTTGCATCAAAATAATCTTTACACCATTGGGTAATCTTATTTGCATTGGCAGGATCCGGATCAACTCCAACAATAACTCCTGCATATTTGGCGTCTCTGTATGCCCATGGAGTTTCTTCTTTTCCAACCCTACTTGCAGCTCCACTTATAGGATACATATGCATTTGTGATAGGGGAGTAGGAATTTTTGTTCCATATTCTTTATGAATTTTTTGAAGTTCGGGTATCAATTCATTGAAGAAATCTGCTCTCCAATACCATTGAAAACCAGGTGGTAATAAGCCATCAAATAACGTTTGAATGGTTGGGTAAGGCATTTCAAAAACATGTTCAAAGAAAGGATTCATTTCTAGTATTGGTTTGAAAATCTCTTCAGCTTTTTCAAGATCCCCTACATAACACCAAACTATTCCACAAAAATGTTCATTATGTAAATGATCAGGGAAAGGAGGTCCTGGAATTACCATGGTCGTAATAAAACCATTCAATTCATCCGGAGCATTATTTATAAAATCATGGTACCAGCTCATTATATCTTCTGTTTTTTCGATAGGCCAAAGGGTTGGGCCACCAAAAACCATTTTTACATCATGCGCCTGAAATTTAAATGAGGTAACAATTCCAAAATTTCCACCACCTCCTCGAATTGCCCAAAAAAGATCTTGATTTTGATTAGCACTAACGGTAACAAATGATCCATCCGCAAGAACCATATCTGCTTCTAATAAATTATCAATGGTAAGTCCATATTTTCTTGACAAATGACCTACACCACCACCTAATGTCAAGCCTCCAACTCCTGTTGTAGAAATGATACCGGCAGGTACAGCAAGACCAAAAGGATGGGTAGCATGATCTACTTCACCCCAGATATTTCCGCCGCCAACTCTTACTGTTTTATCTGTAGTATTTACCCGTACAAATTTGAGTCCGGATAGATCAATTACCAATCCATCATTACAAAGTCCGAGTCCACCACCATTATGTCCACCACCTCTTACTGCAATTAATAAATTATTTTCTCTTCCAAAATTTACACAACTGATCACATCAGCCACATCCACACATTTTACAATGAGACCCGGATGTTTATCGATCATTCCATTGTAAATTTTTCTTTCTTCATCGTAGATTTCATCTATTGGAAAAACCATTGCACCTCTAATTTGAGATGCAAACTCTTCCAGTGTAGATTTACCTAGGGTTTTTACTGCTTGTTCCATAATTATTTTCTTAGTTAATGTAACTGCTTCAAAACTACATAAATATAAAAAATAACAATCCCATATTTAGTTCAAATAATCATAATTTTGATTCAACAGTACTGAAATGGTATCATTTGAAATCCAGAAAAATTGGACATAAAATGCAATATAAAAAATAAAAAAAGAGTATAGTAAACTTTATTTCATATAGTTAGATGGAAGAATGCCATAGGTTTCAAGAAAGCATTTTGAGAAATAGGACGGACTGTTAAATCCGGTTTCAAATGCAATTTCTGAGATATTGTTCTCATTTTTGTTCAATAAAGAAAGAGCCTTATCCAACCTGTATTCCTTAATAAATGTATTTGGAGATTTACCGGTTAATGATTTTAGTTTTCTATACAACTGAGATTTACTAAGTCCTAAATACTTCCCGAAATCATCAACCTTTAAATTAGTTTTGCTCCATGTTTTTTCGATAAAATCCATCAAATGATTTAGAAATTTCTCTTCAGTTGGATTTAATATATTTATCATTTCTTTGTCTATCGAAGAATTTAAATTTTCAATCTCATATAGGTCATTCACTTCTGAGGAAACAACAATTACTCCTCTGGCAACATCGCACATTCTTTCAGCCAGACTGATCGTATCTACAAAAATTCCCTCTTTATCAGTCACAGGAACCCCGCTGTTCAATCCAATATTTAAACTAATTCCAGAATT
>VAPK010526658.1_pt1 | contig 13905 bp, 9 predicted proteins | sample 3395031 | NCBI WGS metagenome assembly VAPK01 (sample SAMN08290443, study PRJNA428436) | hydrothermal vent metagenome | isolation source: Deep-sea hydrothermal vent chimney 1 | place: Pacific Ocean: Juan De Fuca Ridge | reverse complement strand
CGCCGTTACCGGCGCCGGCGAATCTATTCGCACGGGGGTATTCACCACCAAAGGGGTGGTCGGGTTTGATCTCACTCGTCTGTTAATCGGCTCCGAAGGCATGTTGGCAATTATCACCGAGGCCACCCTGAAACTTACCCCCCAGGCCGAAGACAAGCGTATTCTGCAGGTTATTTATCGGGATATTGAATCAGCTACCCGCGCCGTGGCGGACATTATGAAACAGCCGATCATCCCCTCTGCGCTGGAATTTGTCGATGGCACGGGTATCGATCTTATCCGCCAGAGTTCAGCTATTTCATTTCCAGATACAGCCGGTGCCATGCTCATGATCGAGCTAGACGGCGCCCGCGAACATCTGGACGGCGATGTGAAAAAAATAACCGAAGTGGCGACGAACAGCGGCTTGTTGTCTCTCAGCGCGGCAAAGACAAAAGAAGAAGCCACCGCCCTGTGGAATGCACGCAAAGCACTGTCCCCAGCTCTGCGCAATGTGGCGCCTAACAAAATCAACGAAGACATCGTCGTACCTGTTTCCAATATTCCGGCGCTGATCCACGGGCTCGAACAGCTATCAGAAGAACATGCCATCCCCATCATCAACTTCGGCCATGCCGGCAATGGCAATATTCACGTCAACCTGCTCTATGATCCTGATAATCCGAAACAGGCAAAGAATATCGACAGCTGCCTGGAACAAGTGTTCGATTTAACCCTCAAACTCAAAGGCAGCCTCTCCGGCGAACACGGCGTAGGCATCAGTAAACAGGCATTTATCGACCGCGAACTCGACGCTACCAGTCTGCATCTTATGCAGCAGATAAAAGATGACTTCGATCCGAATAATATTCTCAATCCGGATAAGCTGTTACCTAAATAAGTTAAACAAAAAGACACTGAAGATGACAGAGCTTGTTACTGAACCGGACTCGAATAGCCCAGGCTAAAAAGTTCAGCGCTTAGCAGCTTTCAGTACCCGTCCCATCAAGCACCAGCCGGATACGTTGAGCCAGCTCCCCCCTGCGGTAGGGCTTGCTAAGTAAGTAGCTGGAAAATCGAGCCAGGCCATTATGCGCAATGGTCTTTGAGGTAAAACCCGAGGTCAACAATACCTTAATAGTTTCCTCTTGCTGACTGGCCTGTTGCGCCAACTCATAACCGTTCATACCACCCGGCATTACGACATCGCTAAACAGTAAATCAACATCACTGTGCCTGGCCAACAATTCTAAAGCTTGGTTGGCATTTTCAGCCAGGTAAGTCCGGTAGCCCAGTTCAGTCAAATATTTGTCCGCCAGATGTAATAAATCAGTTTCATCATCAACTATCAGGATCGTCTCATTACCGCCAGGAATTTCTACCTCATTCATGTGCTCATTAATAATATCGGTTTCAGAGGCGGAGGAACGGGGCAGATACAAGCGCATGGTCGTGCCAACATTAACTTCCGAATAAATATTGATGAAACCATCAAAACGTTTTACAAAGCCGTAGACCATCGACATCCCCAGGCCCGTACCCTGCCCCTTGGCTTTGGTGGTATAAAAAGGCTCAAAAATATGTTCCTGTATAATTTTATCCATACCGCATCCGGTGTCGCTAAGCATTAACTGCACATAATCACCCGCCCGAGCATCCGGGTTAAGTGCGGCATAGTCTGCATCCAGTGATTTATTGCTAGTTTCAATCAATAGCTTGCCGCCATCGGGCATGGCATCACGCGCATTAAGCACCATATTCAGGGTCGCGTCCTGGAATTCACCCGGATCTATATCCGTTAGCCATAATCTGTCAGATAGAAAATACTGAATATCAACTTCAGGGGTAACCGATCGAGCAAACATCGTTTGCAACTCTTTAAGTTTCGAGTTGATATCCACCACGGCCTTTTCCTTGCTCTGAGTACGTGAAAAAGACAGTAATTGGCGAGTCAAATCGGTACAACGCAGAGCCGCACTATTAGCGGTTTTTACCCATTTTGCAGGACGCGCATCATCAGCAACATATTCTTCAAGAAAATCCAGATAACCAATAATAATTCCCAGCTGATTATTAAAGTCATGCGCAATACCGCCGGTAAGTTGACCGATAGCTTCCATTTTCTGAGAGCGACGCAGAGCCTCTTCCGTTTGATATTGCTGAGTAACATTACGAAAGACTAGAACAACACCCAGCATATCATCGGCAACACTTCGGATAGGGGCCGCGCTGTCAGCGATCTGATACTCAGAACCATCTTTATTAAGCAATACTGTATGGTTTGCCAGGCCTATAATTCTGCCTGTAGTCAGGACCTTATCAACCGGGCTATCCACCGGCAATCGACTTTCGGCATTGATAATATTGAAGATTGTAGTCAGTGGTTGACCATGTGCGTCATTAATTGTCCAACCAGTGAGCGTTTCGGCAACCGGATTCAGGTGCGTGACCATACCCGCAGCATCAGTGGTAAGTACCGCATCACCGATTGAGTCAAGGGTCACCTGAATGCGCTCCCGCTCCTCCGCCAGGTGTTGGTTGACCAGAAGCAGTTCTTCACGATTACGCTCCAACTTAAGTATGTCACGGTAGGCGCGCAAGCTTGCAACTACAACGGTAAACAGTTTTTGTGCCGAAAGTTCCGATTTTTCCGTATAGTCATTGATATCATAATTAGCGATAATATCCCTTTCCGGCGCTTCACCAGGTTGCCCGGTCCGCAATACGATTCGAATCAAATGATTTTTAATTTGCTCGCGTATTTTCTGTACCAGATCAAGCCCAGCATGATTGGTTTCCATCACCACATCAAGCAAGGTCAGGGCAATATCCGGATTCGATTTTATAATCGGCAAGGCTTCCTCTGCACTGTAAGCATGAAGAAATTCGAGACCTTTGTTTTCAAAACTGAACTTTACCAAAGCCAGCTTGGTGATCTGATGAACTTCAGGCTCATCATCAACAATCAACAGTTTCCAGCCGCCGTCTTCATTGGCTGCCCGGCTTATTTCGGTGCCATTATCAAACAACAAATCATCCTTTTCATTCATGGCTTAACACCTGTTTATTTTCAAATTTAACCGGGAAACTTATTTCAAATTTCGTCCCCTTGCCCATTTCGGTATAACATTGAATGCTGCCGCCAAGCGTTTGACTCACCAGATTAAAAACGATACTTAAACCAAGGCCGCTGCCACCGGAAGCTCGACGAGTAGTAAAAAAAGGTTCATACATGCGCGCTCTTATCTTTTCGTCCATACCTTTTCCATCATCGGAATATTTTATAATCACGTTGTTACCGATGTTTTCAACTTGAATCTGAATTTCCCCCACATCGCCATCTTCTTCGTAGGCATGAGTAAGGGAGTTTATAATTAGATTGGTAATAATTTGTGCTAATGCACCCGGTACTGTTTCAACGCTTAAATGTTTATCCCCCTTAACTATTACCTTATGCTGGGTTTGCTTTAATTTAGGCTGCAGGCTTATTAGCACTTCCTCTATGTACTCCAGAAGTTTGAATTGCCGGACTCCTTGGCTTGATTGATCGACCGCCACCTGTTTGAAGCTTTTTATCAGCGAGGATGCACGCTCAAGATTTTTTTGTACGATTGCGGCTGTTGGCATCGCATTATCTACAAACTCTTTAAACTCTGACTTTTTCAATACCCCCCGATCAAAGTTTTTTTCAAGCTCACCAATCTGGTCCTGCAAATGTGAGCTGCCAGTTACCGCAATACCAATAGGCGTATTAATCTCATGCGCCACACCAGCCATAAGATCTCCCAACGCGGCCATTTTTTCAGCCTGAATAAGCTGGGCTTCAGTTTTTTCCTTACGCTTGAGAATAACCTCTTTAAAGTTTGAGATAGCCCGGGCAATCTGACCAATTTCATCCTGTTTTAATACCAGAGGCACATCCACATCATCCTCTTTAGCTAGTCGATTAATAACTTCCACCAGATTTTGGATCGGTGTAGAAATACTATTGGTGAGCATCACGGCTGCAACAACCCCAAGAATCAGTGCCAACGATAATGTGACAAGAATAATTGTTACTGCCGTTTCTCTGGATATATTGGCCTGCGTTTGTGTTTGATTGCGTATATCACCGGCTAAAGACTCAATTTTACGCGCAGCATTAACCATACGTCCCTGCTGTTGAACTTGTTCTGTCTGCGCGACAACCACATCATCAAACTCCCCCAGATAAGTCTCCGCTGCCAAAATTATCCTACCCGCAAGCTGGCGGTTTTGTATATCCTGAAAACGTCTGCGCAAGCGTTGCGCCTGATGCACCGATTTCCCCACCAGGCTACGCGTAGCATCAGCATAAGTTAGTTCTCGCCGCAATAAAAAGTTTTTTTCCTGTTGCCGGGCTTCGCCCATAAGCTTGATTATACGGTTAGCCGCATCTGCTTTAACACGTTTGTCGAGCCGTTGTTTTGATGAGCGGGTTGATAATAGCTCCAAACGCTGAAGTTCCTGTTTCTGATCACTGCGTAATTTCGAAGCTAGTTCACCCACCTTGCGACCCAGCGAAGCCATCACGTCCTGCGCGCTAGTATTTATATATGTGACACTTACTACTTTATTGAATTCTTTCAAGTATTGTTCGGCCGCCTGAATAATTTGTGCTGCAAGGGCACGATTTTGCCGATCATTAAATTTTCCGCGTAAATTATTAGCCTCTTCAATCATTTTCGACACCAGTGAACGCGTTATTTCTACATAGGATTGTTCTTTGCGCAGTAGAAAATTTTTCTCCTGTTGCCGCGCTTCGCCCATCAATTTAATGATACGATTAGCTGAGTCTGCTTTTTCACGTTTATCAAGACGCTGAGCTGAAATCTTATTAGATTGTTGTTCAAGATTAAGCAACTCCTGTTTCTGATCTTCGCGCAATTTCATGGAATAATCTTCCACCAGACGACCCAGATGAATCATACTTTTTAGCGCTACATTGCTTTTCTTTTTCCCATCTACGACTTTGTTCAGTTCATTGCGATACTGTTTTGCCGTCCGAATAATTTGCTCGGCCAGAGCCTTATTTTCTGTGTCGCTAAAATGTGATTTAGTGGTTCTAGTCTGGCTAATTAGTTTATCAACCAGATTTGCGGTCTCTTCTGCATAATGGGAATCGTTGCGCAGGAGAAAATTCTTTTCCTTCTGCCTAGCCTCTCCCATCAGCTTTATCATACGATTTGCATCATCCGCCTTCTTACTTTTTTCTTGGCGTTGATTCGATGAGGTAACCGCCAGTGTTTCCAGTCGTTGCAGTTCGTTTTTCTGATCATTGCGTAGAATCAGCGCTGCGTTTTCTAGCTCTCGTCCCTGGCTCACCATTTCTTGTAGACTCAATTCTTTTTTTCTGTTGAGTTCGACAAAATCTTCAAATTCATTCTGATAATTATCACGTTCGACAAGTAACTGCGTAAGCTTTTTACGCTTTTCTTCTGATAAGGCGGATTTAAGTATTTGAGCATTTTCACGGATGTTTTCGATGGCATCCAGCGTTTCTTTAATATGCCGGGCATCACCGCTCAACATATAATTTTTCTCATCCTGCCGTGCCGCACGTAAAGCACTCACCAGATCAATTGCCTGATTGGCCAAAACTTGCGAATGGGCCTGTGATTCCAGAGTAAACCAACCTACCAGACCTACAACAAGAGTAAGGAATAAAATGATCATCACACCAATCGTCAGGCGCGTACCGATACGCAGATCATTCAATATTTGTATTGGCTTCCTTAGCATGCGATCTTTTATCTGGTGTGTGTGTTTGGTTGCTACATACAAGCAATAGCAACGACTGCTGAACTGCCGTATTTATTGTGAATACTCCACCGGCTAAAAGTCGGTGGCTTCGGGTTACGACTGACAGCCGGATGGCTCCCTCTCCCAGGAGCTGGGAAAGGGCTGGGGAGAGGCTTCAAGAATCTGCCACAAACCGCGCCCCCTCATCCCAGCCTTCTCCCCCCCCTCGGGGGAGAAGGAGCAAAACCAAACTTCCGCCTGAAGGCTGGGGATTGTCAGATCCCTATCGGAGACTTTAAATACACACTAAAATTACCGAATAAGCGACTCTACTAATGCCTAAGTATAGTTGATGTTTGATCGAAACTGGAACAGGCATGAATACGGCTGTTGAAGCCTTATAGATAAAAAACCGATGAGGCCAGGAGGAAGGATTATGCGAAAAATTATATTAAATACAGCAACTAAATAAGTGTTCCGAATTCCTTCCAGTCAAAACCGTTCACCCTGAGCTTGTCGAAGGGAGCTTGTCGAAGGGAGCTTGTCGAAGGGGGAATAGCTTTAAATATTGATATTTAGCTTTAGGTTCATGGTTCGACAAGCTCACCACGAACGTAAAGATCAGCATAAACGTAAAGCTAACCACGAACGTAAAGCTCAGCACAAACCTAAAGCTTGCTCGTGGACAGAAATTCGGAACACTTCTTTAGTCCCCTACTTCGACAGGGGAATACAGCACGGTCTCGGCGTCAAAATGAATCAGAAATATTTTCAAACAAAATTTAGCAGTCCGACACCTGTTCTTATTTCACCAGCTTAAGATGCGAACCTGGCGAAGGCTTGTCCGGTTCTGGCGCAGGCGGTGGTTCATTACTGCTCTCATTAAACACCATACCCTGTCCGTTTTCCTTTGCGTAAACGGCCAGCACTGCGGAAACGGGAAAACTGACATCGGTAGGTTTGCCGGAAAAGCGTGCATTGAGCATGACGTAATCATTGGCAAGCTCGAGTGAACTCACGGCGGCTGGACTGATGTTTAACACGATCTTGCCATTATCAATATATTGGGAAGGCACATCGACCTGTTCGGCTTCAGCATTTACCAGCACATAGGGCGTCATACTGTTGTCTACAATCCAGTCATACAATGCACGCAGCAAATATGGCTGGTTAGAACTCATGTCCATGCTTCAGATCTCTGAATTAAAATTCATCAGGTTCAAACCTGATGAATTTCCTTTTCTGACTCTGACAGGCTCTGCATGAAGGATTCTCGTTCAAACAGGCGGGCTGCATAGCCCATCAACGGCTTGGCCGAGGCTGGTAATTCGACCCCAACCTGTGATAAACGCCAAAGCAGGGGTGCCATGACACAATCAATGAGGCTGAACTCCTCGCTCATAAAGTAGGGTTTCTGCTCAAAGATAGGCGAAATAGTCACCAGACTGTCGCGTAGTTCCTGGCACAGTTTTGCACTATCCTTGTCATTATTGCGAAGTTTACGATACAGAGAATACCAGTCGCGCTCGATTCGCTGAACCATTAGACGGTTGCAAGCCCGGGCAACGGGATCAACCGGCATCAGTGGTGGATGGGGGAAACGCTCGTCCAAATATTCCATAATGACTAGATGTTCATATAACACCAGATCACGATCTACCAGGGTCGGCACTTCATTGTAAGGATTGAGATCTTTCAAATCCTCAGGCGTGTTATTAGGATCCACACTGAGGGTTTCAAAGTTAATACCTTTTTCTGCAAGCACAATACGCACCATGTGGGAAAAAGGACAAAGATCACCTGAAAACAGGGTCATTGCGAGTCGTTTATTCGTCACTTGCGCCATCATGCAGCTCCAAAACTTAATACCTTAAAAACAGATAAAGGGGGATAAAGTCCCCCTTTTGTCTGCTACTTAGAAAATGTAAGAAAAACTAATATAGAAATTGTCGAATTCAAGGAAGGCTATTACAAATAGCTTACTAATTTATCCCTTTAAACCCAAGCACTTCCTCATCGAGAGAAACTGGACTTGATTCAACCTTCCCCTTTGCGGGGGAAGGCAAGCAACTTCACAAAATAATGGTCTGTCTATAAACAGACCGTTATTTCTGACGTTGCTAATGAATGTCTTTCCAGAACTCCTTCTTAAGCGCGTAAGCGAAGACAAAGAATATCGCCAGGAAAATAAGTACTTTCACGCCCAGACTATAGCGTACCATTTTTGCCGGCTCGCCCATGTAAACCATAAAGTTCACCAAATCGCGCACCGTATTGTCATATTCTTCCTCTGACATGGTGCCCGGAATGACGGTTTCATAGCCGGTAATGACTTTGATATCGTTACCTTCAGCATCTTTGTGGACTTTAAAGTGGGCTTTTTTCAGGCCCTGTAATTTCCACAACACATGCGGCATACCCACGTCCTTGAAGGTAGCGTTATTGACGCCCCAGGGACGCGAACTGTCCTTATAGAAAGTGCGTAGGTAGGTGTAAAGCCAGTCTGCACCACGCGCGCGCTCAATGTCCGACAGATCCGGCACTGCAGTACCGAAATACTTCGTGCCTTCGGCTGCGGTCATGGCGACGGTCATGGTTTCACCCACTTTATCACCCGCATACATATAGTCTTTCTTGAGTTCCTTTGTACTCAGACCGATGTCTTTCCCCATGCGATTGTAGCGCATGTAGGAAGCGGCATGACAACTCAGAAAGTAGTTTACAAATATGCGAGCACCATTTTGTAGGGACTTCTGATTGCTCAAGTCTATCTTGACCTTGTCCAGGTGCTCACCACTATTGGCACTTGCCAGCAACGGTAGCACGGCAAGCAAACATGTTACTAATATCTTTTTCATCAGCCTGTCACCCTCTCTGGAACCGGTTTGGTTTTATCAATCGCAGTGTACCACGGCATCAGAATGAAGAATGCAAAGTACAGTATGCTAAACAAGCGTGCGAAGTTTGTCATAACCGGGGTTGCCGGCTGGGTACCCAGGTAGCCCAGAGCAATAAAGCTGACAACGAAAATCGCCAATGCCATTTTATAAATGCCGCCACGGTATCGAATGGACTTGACCTTGCCTCGATCCAGCCAGGGCAACAGGAACATCACAACAATCGCAGCACCCATCGCCATGACCCCGAAGAATTTATCCGGCACCGAGCGCAAAATAGCGTAGAAGGGTGTGAAATACCATAACGGTGCGATATGTTCCGGAGTCTTCATGGGGTTGGCAGGAATGAAGTTATTACTTTCCAGGAACCAGCCGCCGACTTCGGGAGCAAAGAAAATCACCGCCGAGAAGAGCATCAGGAAGACCACCACGCCGACAATATCCTTCACCGAATAATAAGGATGGAATGGGATGCCATCTTTTGGAATACCGTTTTCATCCTTATTCTTCTTGATTTCGATACCATCAGGGTTATTGGAACCCACTTCATGCAGCGCGAGGATATGCGCCACTACCAGCCCCAGAAGAATCATAGGTACGGCAATGACATGGAAGGCAAAGAAGCGGTTCAGGGTAACGTCTGATATTACGAAATCACCACGAATCCACAGAGCCAGATCCTGTCCTACTACAGGGATAGCGCCAAACAGGGAGATAATCACCTGCGCACCCCAATAGGACATCTGTCCCCAGGGGAGCAAATAGCCCATGAAAGCTTCCGCCATCAGCGCCACATAGATCAGCATACCGATAATCCACACCAGCTCACGCGGCTTACGGAACGAGCCGTACATCAGGCCGCGGAACATATGCAGATAGATAACGATAAAGAAGAACGACGCGCCGGTTGAATGCATATAGCGAATCAGCCAGCCCCAGTTTACATCACGCATGATGTATTCCACCGAGGCAAAGGCCAGACCGGCATCCGGCTTGTAGTTCATGGTCAGAAAAATACCGGTCACAATCTGCAGCACCAGCACCATCAGGGCCAGGGAACCGAAGTAGTACCAGAAGTTAAAGTTTTTTGGGGCGTAATATTTGGAAAGATGATCTTCCCACATTTTGGTAGCAGGGAAACGCGCATCTACCCAGCCCATAAATTCCGTCATTTTACTCATTATGCGGCTCCTTCATCTTTACCAATCAGCACACGTGTCTCATCGAGATACATATACTTCATTATTACCAGATTGGTCGGAGCAGGCACCCCTTTATAAACCCGAGCGGCCAGATCGAAGCGGGAACCATGACAGGGACAGAAGTACCCCCCTTTCCAGTCAGGACCCAGATCAGGCGGAGCGATTTCAGGACGATAGGTGGGTGAACAACCCAGATGGGTACAAATACCAATAACAATCAGATACTCAGGCTTTCTCGAACGATATTCATTCTTACAATAAGGAGGTTGATGATCCACTTCCGAATTCGGATCCCGCAACTGGCTATCCAGCGTTTTCAGATCCGCCAAATTCTGCTTGGTACGGTGAAGAATCCACACGGGTTTACCGCGCCACGCGACGGTCATCATACTACCTGGTTCAAGTTTACTAAAATCCGCTTCTACGGGTGCGCCTGCAGCCTTTGCGCGTTCGCTAGGCTCCATAGACGAGATAAAGGGTACAACAACGAACCCGGCACCCACAGCCCCGACCACCGACGTAGCGGCAGTCAGAAAGCGGCGTCTGCTAGTATCAACGCCATCGGTACTCATTCAACATCTCCACATAAGTTAGTAAGAAAAAAGCCGCGTCATGCCGTTGCAGACCCTCAGGGCAAGCTGCCTTAAACAACATCTAAGTGACTGATTCTTTATGGTAAAATATTTAACCGCCTGAACTCTTGGTATTTCAGGATATTAGACTACCCTTGTAATCCAGGGCGCGCGTATTGTCTATGATTCCATTGCTGCGGTCAAGGAGAAGCTAGATAAGATCCAGCAATTCAACACCTTAGACTGGGTTTAAGATGTCAATAAATTCACTCTTAAAATCGAATTTCTGGGCCAAATGTTGCGCCAGCGCCTGTACACCATAACGTTCGCTGGCATGGTGACCAACGGCAAAGAAATGAATATCCCTTTCATAAGCAAGGTGAAATGTTTGTTCAGAAACCTCGCCGCTTAAATACGCATCCACTCCAGCATCCGCCGCCGCTTCAATATATCCCTGGGCACCACCACTGCACCAGGCAATGGTTTTAATCTGCCGCTTATTTGGCGCGAAATATAGCGGCCGACGTCCCAACACCAATTCAATTTGAGAAGCAAAGGCTTCCGCTGCCCGTGGCTCAGCCAGTTGTCCCAGCAAACCGACTGCCGCCTGGTCCTGAGCAGGAAAGCGCCCTTCTGTAATCAAACCCAGTCTTTGCCCCAATTGCGCGTTATTACCCAGTTGCGGGTGGGCATCAAGCGGCAGATGCCAGGCCAGTAGACTTATTCCTGCATCAAGCAAAGTCTTGATGCGCCGCATTTTTATTCCTGTAATTGGTGCCGCCTCGCCTTTCCAGAAATAACCGTGATGCACCAGCAGGGCATCGGCCTGTGCCGCAACGGCGGCATCGATCAGAGCCTGACAGGCGGTTACGCCACAAACCAGCTTGCCTACTTCAGTCGGCCCTTCAACCTGCAGACCATTCGGACAGTAATCATTAAAACGCTCCACTGCCAGCAGCGAATTAGTGTAATTTACCAGCTCGGTCAGTTGTACCATGCGCAAATTATCCTCTTGGGTTAATATAGCAATTACAGTATCTAATATTTTTATCCAGAATGCGTATAACTAAAACTATTAAATTTATTATCCAGTTTGTCACTATCGGTCTGGCATTTGCCTTTGTTCTGCTATTTATGTTTCCGGCGCTACGGCCTGATCTGAACTCGCAGCAGAACCAAAATAAAAAGCCGATAGTCGAATTCAGGCAAAGCTTGCCCGGACCACATGCCAATACCGGTCCGATTTCTTATGCCGATGCTGTCGCGCGAGCTGCTCCAGCAGTGGTTAATATTTACACGCGTAAAGTTATCACCGAGACTAATCGGCCCTCTGCCAATGATCCCATCTTTCGCTATTTCTTTGGTGAGAAAGCCCTCCGCCCGCACCAACGCACCGTATCCAGCCTGGGTTCTGGCGTTATTGTCAGCCCCCAGGGTTATATTCTCACCAATAACCATGTGATTGCCGCCGCCGATGAGATTCAAGTCGCGTTGCAAGACGGACAAACCACACAGGCACAACTGGTGGGCGCCGATCCTGAAACCGATCTGGCGGTGCTGAAAGTCAACCTCAAGAACCTGCCCGCTATCACGCTGGGCAATGCCAAGGCTTTACGCGTCGGCGATGTAGTGCTGGCTATCGGTAATCCCTTCGGCGTCGGTCAGACGGTCACCTCAGGCATTATCAGCGCCACCGGGCGCAACATGCTGGGCATTAATACCTTTGAAAATTTTATCCAGACCGATGCGGCTATTAATCCTGGCAATTCTGGTGGCGCGTTGATTACGGCTCATGGTGAACTGATTGGTATTAACACGGCTATTTTTTCCAAAAGTGGCGGCTCTCAGGGAATCGGCTTTGCTATTCCCATGAGTCTGGCCAAAGATGTGATGACCCAGATCATCGAGCACGGTGAAGTTGTTCGCGGCTGGCTGGGCGTGGTGATTCAGGATCTCAGCCCTGAACTGGCTCACTCTTTCGGCCTGAAAAGCAGTACCGGTGTCATACTCAGCAACATTATGCTTAATGGCCCGGCAGACAAGGGCGGACTCGCCGTTGGCGATATCATTACCCGGATTAACCAAGACAAAATTAATAATGTAAAACAGGCGCTGAAACTGATCAGCAAGATCAAGCCCGGCAACGATGTGCATCTGCGCGGCATACGTCAGGGAAAGGACTTTGAAACCACCATCAAGGTTGGCACCCGGCCACATGAAGGTTCTCAAGCAGAGTAGCTGCAAAGCATATTGATTGAAGCCAGAGCAGGCCAAGGCGTGACCGAAGCGCAAAGCCCAGAGAAAAAACCGTCAACTTTCTCTGTCTAGCAAAAGTTGCTCAAGCTTGCCGGCGGGAATCGCTTTACTGATCAAAAAGCCCTGCACCATATCACAGCCCATTTCCAGCAAACGTTGATAGGTCTTTTCTGATTCCACGCCTTCCGCCACCACCTTCAAACCGAGGTTGAAGGCCAGTTCAATGGTCGAAAGCACAATAATTTCATCATCGGCGCTTTTATCCATATCCATGATGAAGCTGCGATCAATTTTCAGTTCGCTTACCGGCAGCTTCTTCAGTCGTCCCAGCGAAGAATACCCGGTACCGAAATCATCGATGGAAAGTGTGATACCCAGCTGGCGAATGTAACTCAAAGTTTCACAAAGCCGCTCATAATCGGACAGGAACAGATTTTCGGTAATTTCAAACTGCAGATTACTGCCAATATCCGCGAGCGCGTCCAGCTTTTCAAGGTAGATCTTGAAATCCGGGTTCATCAGTGTCTGGGTTGATATATTAACCGCAATACGAATATCCCGCTGTTGCTTTCGCCATGTCCTGATTTGCTCAATCGCCGTTTCAATCACCCAATGCGTGTAACGATCGATCATGCCGTTCTGCTCTAGCACATGAATAAAAAGACTGGGAGGGACCTGACCTCGTACTGGATGGTGCCAACGTCCCAGGGCCTCAACACTGTCAATACGCCCATCTTCCAGATGTACCTTGACCTGGTAATACAGTTCGAACTCATCGTCTTCCAGCGCCTTGCGTAAATCTGCAGTCATGGTCAACATGCTGGGAGATGAATGATCGGCAAGGGGATCATACAAACTGATCCCTTGTTTTCCACTCTTGGCTCGGAACATAGCCAGATCAGTATGCCGCAGCAAAGTGCTGATATCATTGCCATGCTCAGGGAAAAGACTTATGCCGATGTTGGCGCTGACGGCAATCGGCATGCTATCTATATCAAACGGTGCATCCAGCTGCTGCAACAGACGCGCAGCATGCTCAAGACTCTGGCTACGATCTGCATCCGGCAAAAGCAAAGCAAATTCATTGCCCCCCAGGCGGCTGAGTATATTTTTCCCCTCAAGATAGACCTGAAAACGACGAGCGACATCCTTCAGCACCTGATCGCCGCGTTCATGTCCCAGGGTTTCGTTAATTTCTTTGAAATTGTTCAGATCAATGAGCAGCAGGGCAAAATGCTG
>VAPK010887691.1_pt1 | contig 13913 bp, 11 predicted proteins | sample 3395031 | NCBI WGS metagenome assembly VAPK01 (sample SAMN08290443, study PRJNA428436) | hydrothermal vent metagenome | isolation source: Deep-sea hydrothermal vent chimney 1 | place: Pacific Ocean: Juan De Fuca Ridge | reverse complement strand
GTTAACGTATTCCATGAGGGTAGCATAACGATTTTTGTTACTCTTTCAAATAAAATTTGGCATCATGGAAAAGTTGCCGAGCCATAGTGAGGCTTAATTTAAGTACGTAGCCATGGATAGTTTAAATTTCGCAGGTATTCTTCTCGAGACTTTATACCAAATCCATTAAATAAGTACTCATTTAAAAGGTTTACTTACTCGTAAAAATGTCGAGAAAAGTAAAATGGGTTTTGGTCATTATTTAATGGAATGGGTATAAACACCGGAAATTTATATGGTCTTATTGAATATAATATCCGCGGCACTTTTTTATTTTTCCTTTCCAAATTATTTTTTTCCTTCAGGGTTTCCAGCGCTATCCTGGTTTTTTGCTATCCCATTATTTTTTGCTCTGGAAAATCAAACATTTTTTCGGAGGGTTTGTTCCGGAATTATTTTAGGCTTACTATCCTATCTTCCCCTCATTAGTTGGGTGGAGCCCATTCATACTACAGGGTACTTGCTTTTTGTTTTTGTTCTATCGTTGCAGCCAATCCTTTTTTGTTCATTATTTTTCCCTCTCCCTCAGGGAGAGGGCCTCTGTCGAAGGCAGAGAGGTGAGGGAAATTCTAGGAGGCTGTCCGAGAATGATCTTTTTATCCAGACCCGCGTTGCAAGACTCAAGAAAATCCTCAACGACATGTACGCCTCCGGTATTTCTTTCGTCTCGCGCCTTGTTCTGAATAAAAATTTCCTTCTCGGGCGGCCTCCTAGTAGAACAATTTTTTTTAATTTAATTTATGTTCCGGCCTTGTGGGTTTTTACGGAATTTATGCGCGCCTGGCTTTTGGGAGGATTCGCGTGGACCCTTGGAAACTCACAGGCGTTTATGCCAAGCTTGATTCAAATAACAAATATAACCGGTTCCTACGGCGTTTCATTTATTATTATTTTGGTTAACAGGTGTTTATATCAGATTTTTTTTGGAAAGAAAAATAAAATTTATTATGGGGGGATTATTTTTTTAATATTTTTTGTAAGTTATGGGTATGGGCAGATTTCTTTTTTACGAGGGGATCAAGGGGGGAAAACTAAAATAACAGTTTGTACGATTCAGCCCAATATATCAACACGGGATAAAGCAAATCCGGAGTTGATTGACATTGTTTTTGATCGACATATTACGTTAAGTCAGCAATGTTTTTTGGCCAAAAAACCCGACATCGTTATTTGGCCGGAGACGGCAGTGACAGATGATGTTATTCGTGATAAAATCATCAATAAAAAAATAATTAATTTTGTACAGGAAGTCCAAACGCCGATACTTGTTGGATCGGCACTACTTATTGATGGAAAGGATTTTAATAGTGCTGTTTTGTTTGATAAGATGGGAAAAGTAAAAAATTTTTATCATAAGCAGAAACTAGTTCCTTTTATGGAAAAACAATTCAAATTTGGAAAAGCAGCAGGGGTGTTTCAGTTATCAGAAAAAAGTAATTTCGGAGTATCGATTTGTTCAGAGGACGGCTATCCGAATGTTTTTAAAAAAATGAGTAAAAAAAATCCAGAATTTATTGCTGTATTATTAAATGACGCGTGGTTTAATCAGAAGGCAGGGTTTATGATGCATTTACAGAATTCGATCATGAGGGCAGTAGAGTTCGGGTTTCCTATTGTCCGTAGCGCCAACACAGGGTGGAGCGGGTATATTGATGAATTTGGTAGAATAGAAAATTTAAATCAAGGTTTAAACCGCAGCAAAATATTTAAGATAGACATTTTTTCTTCCGAAAGAAAAACGTTTTATGGAAAATTTGGTGATATTTTTGCAATCCTTTGCGGACTTTTTGTTATAATTATATATTCCGTTTACAGACTCAGGGAGTCTGTAAAGTAAAAAATAACGGGGCAGGAGGTCGAGACCTGAAACCATCTTGACTGCTTGCCCCTGTTCGTTTATCATCACAAATAATATGAAATCCAGTATTGGTATTTTTTTAATAGTTTTATTTTTTTCTCAAAAGATATGTTTTGCGGGTGGTGCAATGTTACGCCGTAAACAGCAACTTGAGCAAAGAAAACAACAAATTGAGCAGCAATTGATTCAACAGAAAAAAGAAGAATATCGTCAAAAGGCTCTTCGGAAGCAACAGGCTTATCGTCAGCAGGCACTTCAACAACAGAAAGCGGCTTATCGCCAACGCGCGCTTCAACAGCAGCAACATGCTGTTCAACAAAAAGCAACTCAACAGCGACAACAACAGATTGCCAGACAAAGAGCGGTTCGTCAGCAGCAGGTAGTGGCACAGCAACGGGCTGTGGCTCAGCAGAAAGCAATTCAACAAAGACAAGCCATACAGTTAGAAGGGACTCAACGCGTGGCACGTCAAAATATCAGCATCTCCAAACAGAGGGAGGATGCAGAGGTTAAAGATATTGTAACAATTGCTCAGATTTGGGAATCAATGGAAACGACAAGTGAAGTCTGGGCATTGATGCTGGATGTAAATCCAAAGGTGGCTACTGTTGATAGATATATTGAATGGTATAAACAGCGTGGGATCGTTATTCAAAATCCTCCCATTTATTATGTGCAAATGATTGATGCGATGTCAAAGAATAGCTCCGCTATGTTAAAAAGTCCTTTTGAAGAGGTTTTGAAGAAAGTGGCGATTATTGAATATGATTTTGACAATGGTCGGGATAAAGATTTGATGGCCAGGGAAATTCTTGGAGAAGAGGCTTTTCAGAAGAATAAGGCGCGTTTAGGCAGGTGATAGCAATTTCATTAAATAATGTCCTATTTATAGGGTTGCTATTCTCGCAAAAACGTCGAGAAAAGCAAAATGGATTTTGGTCATTATCTAATTAAGAGATTGGCCAAAAAAAATATTCTGCCAATCTTTAAACCGGGTTTAATTCCCCGAGGCTTGCCGCGTTTGTAAATGCTTAGGTCAATACCTCGTGGGCTTGCTTCGAGGTAGTTTATTGGAATTGCTTCACAAAAAACGATTGCAATGACACGCAAGGGGGAGAGAACTTTGGATGTTGACAGGAAAAGGGAAATGTATGACAATAGGGTCTTTGTTAAGGTAAATTAGAACGGATAACAACATGAAAAAATATTATTCATATAAAATAATAATTTTATTATTAATATTTATTCCTGCTTTTGGCTATGCTCAGGAAGAGGGAGATGGTCAAATTCAGGAAGAAACATTTAATAAAGTTGAGTCAGAGCAAGAGATTGCTAAAGAGGCATATATCGATCCAGAGGTCGATCCTGAGGAAGAATTTATTGAAACGGAAACAAAGACTTTTGAATTAAGAAATATCCCTGTGGAAAAAGTCGTGGGAGAGGTTGGAAAAATTTTAACAGAGGAAATAGGGAAGGTCCAGTTGGATAGTAACGCTAATCATCTGGTGGTAACAGATATTCCTGAAAAAATTCAGGAAATTACAGAGCTTGTTGAGAAGATGGATAAAGAAGAAAAAGAAGTGCGCATTAAAGTAAAGGCCCTGCAAATTGTATTAAATGATGAGCATTTAATGGGGGTGGATTGGGAAGCGATTGTATCGAATTATCAAAAGGTTAGCGCGTCAAAAAATATGTCGGAGAAAGGATTTAAAAAAAGTTCAAACAACATAAACAATAGTCCGTTAAGCGTTGGAACCGTTTCCAATGAGGATTTGCTTGTGCTTCAAGAGGCTCTGGATACGGTTGGGGAAATTAACGTGATTACAGATAGTAAAACAAAGATGAAAAACAATCAAAGATCCAAAATTGTTATTGGTCCGGCATTTTCTATTATTGTCAATGAAGAAGAAAGAGAAGAAATAGGCAATGTGGCCCTAAAAAATCAATTAATAATACTTTCTTTGAGCCCAAAAATTGAAGAGGGAAAAAGTTTATTAAAAACACATATTGTTTCAGAAATAGGTTATCCCGCGCAAATTTTTGATGTTGCTGTTAATGTTGAGGAGAGTTCAACAATGGTTTTGGGTGGGATTTTTAAAGAAGTTTTAGTTCCTTCTACCAGAAAGATTCCTCTTTTAGGTGACATCCCTTTCCTGGGTTTTGCCTTCCGTAATCAAGGCCAACGCAAACGCCTTAGTGAAATTATTATTTTTGTTACACCGAAGGTAGAGAAATAGATTTATTTTTTTATGGCTTAGGGGGCGATTTTAAGTGCTGGGTCGTTTAAAGAGTCGGTTACAGAATCTTCCCAACCTTTCATTTGAGCATTCCAACTACGGATAACGTAGGGGCCCATAATAATAATGCCGACCATTACCAGGACCAGAACAACAGCGTATTCAATGGTATGCTGTGCTTTTTGATTGAATTTTTTAAGTAAGAAATGCATAATATAAAGTATACAGTATCACTGTGTAAAAATCAATTTTTTAAAAAGAAAGCGAGATGTCAAAAATTGTATATTGACAAAAAGGTGCTTGATGATATATTGATTCAGGCTTCGGAAGTGAATCCCGCCTAAAGATCCAAGCAAAAAAAGAAATTATTCTTATTTGAATCCTGGTTACAATTAAAAATTAGTTGAAAATATAGACGGATATTTTAAAAATAGTGAGCAAAGCTGTATTATATCTTGAGGACGGAACTAGCTTTTCAGGGCAGTCTTTGTCTGCTTCCGGGGATACGGCCGGAGAGGTTGTTTTTAATACCTCTATGACGGGTTATCAGGAAATCCTTACTGATCCTTCCTATGCCGGACAAATTGTCATCATGACGTATCCATTGATCGGTAATTACGGAGTTAATGAGGAAGATGTTGAGTCTTCCAGGGTGCATGTGAAAGGTTTTGTTGTTAAGGAATTTTGTCGTACGTATTCCAATTTTCGAGCTACCCAAAGTCTTATTGAATATTTAAACGCGCATAATATTATTGCCATTGAAGGCGTTGATACACGCGCTTTAACCCGCCATTTGCGGGTTAAAGGTTCCATGAAGGGGCTTATTTCGACAAAGGATTTTGATTTTAAAAGTCTGCAAGCAAAGATTGATCAATCTCCTTCGATGGAGGGAAGTGATTGGGTTAAAGAGGTTACGACGAAGGAAAAATATATTTGGAAGGAAAATAAAAATTTGGGGGCAGGTACCTTTAAAAATATTTCCGATACATGTCTTCGGACTCCCCGGACTTTTAAAGTGGCCGCTATTGATTGCGGTATTAAATATAATATTTTACGCATCCTTACGAGTTTAGGCTGTGAGGTTCATGTATTTCCCGCCAGCGTAACTGTTGAGGAGATCAATGATATTAATCCCAATGGTATTTTTGTTTCTAATGGTCCAGGGGATCCCGCAGCTGTTGGGTATGTTGTTGAAATGGTTAAACAATTTTTAGGGAAGATTCCTGTTTTTGGGATTTGTTTGGGGCATCAAATTTTAGGGTTGGCTTTGGGTGGAAAAACATATAAATTGAAATTTGGTCATCATGGAGCGAACCATCCGGTAAAAGATTTACTCAACGGACGAATAGGAATTACATCCCAGAATCATGGTTTTTGTGTGGACGCGAAAAGTTTTGGCACCGATGAGATCGAGGTTGTTCATATTAATTTGAATGATCAAACGGTTGAAGGCATTCGGCACAAAAATTGGCCGATTATTTCCTTCCAACATCATCCCGAAGCCGCTCCAGGCCCCCATGATGTGCAGTATTTATTTAAGCAGTTTATTGAGATGATGAAAGTTGAAATTTCATAATGAAGAGTAAATCTGACCAGTTGATTTCTATAAAATTAATTGAAAATAAAATATTTTTATTTCGTGGTGAGAAGATATGCTTGATAGAGATTTGGCAGCGTTTTATGGAGTTGAAACAAAGGTTCTTAATCAGGCTGTTAAACGGAATATTGATCGTTTCCCAAAGGATTTTATGTTTCAGCTGAGTAGGGAGGAGGCGGAATTTTCAAGGTCACAAATTGTGACCTTGAAGAAGGGACAAAATATTAAATATCTTCCGTATGCTTTTACAGAACAAGGTGTCGCGATGCTTTCCAGTGTTTTAAGAAGCAAGCGAGCTATTCAGGTGAATATTGTGATCATGCGCACTTTTGTTAAGTTAAGAAAAATATTATTTTCGCATAAGGAACTCGCCCTTAAGTTATCTCAGTTTGATCCTCAAGTAGAAAAACATGATAAAGATATTCGTATTATTTTTGAGATTCTCCGAAGGTTGATGGCAGAGTCGGAAAAGCCAAAACGTTCTATAGGATTTCATCCAAAAAAATAAAGGTTATGCCAAAGCGTACCGACATAAAAAAAATTCTTCTTCTTGGTGCTGGACCGATTGTCATTGGACAGGCCTGTGAATTTGACTATTCAGGGACACAAGCCTGTAAGGCACTTAAAGAAGAGGGCTATGAAATCGTGCTTGTCAACTCTAATCCCGCCACCATTATGACGGACCCTGAATTTGCGGAACATACCTATATTGAACCTCTCACTCCGGAATTTATTGAAGCTATTATTAAAAAAGAACGCCCGTGCGCGATTCTCCCGACGTTAGGTGGGCAGACTGCGCTTAACATCGCGATGGAGCTTTATGAAAATGGAGTTTTGAGAAAATATAATGTCAAGATGTTGGGGGCGGATTATGAGGTTATTAAAAAAGCAGAAGACAGGGAGTGCTTTAAAGAAGCAGTATTGAAGGTTGGGCTCGATGTTCCTCAAAGCGCGTTCGCGCATAATTTGGAGGAAGCCAAAAAGGCGGTGGAAAAAATAGGATTCCCTGTGATCGTGCGTCCGAGTTTTACCTTAGGGGGCACAGGTGGTGGATTCGCGTATAATATGGAAGAACTTGAAAAAGCGGCCGCGCTTGGGATTGAAAGCAGCATGACTAATGATATCCTTATTGAGGAGTCCATCGTCGGTTGGAAGGAATATGAACTTGAGGTTATGCGTGACAGTAAAGATAATGTAGTGATTGTATGTTCGATTGAAAATTTGGATCCCATGGGTGTCCATACGGGGGACAGCATTACAGTGGCGCCGGCACAGACATTGACGGATCGGGAATATCAGAATATGCGTAACGCATCTTTAGATATTATTCGAGAGATTGGAGTGGAGACAGGTGGGTCGAATATTCAATTCGCGGTTAATCCAAAAAATGGGAGAATGATTGTTATTGAAATGAATCCGCGTGTTTCACGCAGTTCTGCTTTGGCCAGTAAAGCCACGGGTTTTCCTATCGCGAAATTTGCCGCGAAGTTGGCCGTTGGATATTTTCTTGATGAAATACAAAATGATATTACAAAAGAAACACCGGCATCTTTTGAGCCGACGATCGATTATTGCGTTGTGAAAATCCCTCGATTTACATTTGAGAAGTTTCCGGAAGCGAGAGATATCTTAGGGGTGCAGATGAAGTCCGTCGGTGAGACCATGGCTATTGGGCGTACGTTTAAAGAGGCATTACAGAAAGGATTACGAGGACTTGAGATTGGGCATGTTGGCCTGGATAATAAACTGGATTATAAGGATATTCCGGATGACAAAATTGAATGGAGGTTAAAGGAACCAAACGCGTCACGAATTTTTTATATTAAATATGCTTTGCAAAAAGGATGGACCATTGAAAAAATTGTTGAGGTGAGTCAAATTGATATTTGGTTTATCGCGCAAATAGCGCAGATTTTTGCCTTTGAGAATGAATTACAACGAGAGGCAGGGCACCGGCAAGACATTTCGGAAGAGTTATTGCGTAAGGCAAAAGAATACGGATTTAGTGACGCGCAGTTGGGACAAATTATGAATATTAGCGATGAGCAGGTGCGGCAGATACGTAGAGAAAAAGGTGTTATTCCCACATTTAAATTGGTAGATACCTGTGCGGCAGAGTTTGAGGCGTATACGCCTTATTTTTATTCAACGTATGAACAGGAAGACGAGGCTTCTCTTCAAATTCAAAAATCAGGAGGAAGTCAAAAGAAGATTATGATTCTCGGTGGCGGCCCCAATCGTATCGGGCAGGGGATTGAGTTTGATTATTGTTGTTGCCATGCCTCGTTTGCTTTAAAAGAATTGGGTTACACGACGATTATGGTAAACTCCAATCCAGAGACAGTGTCGACAGATTATGATATTTCAGATCGGCTGTATTTTGAGCCGTTAACATACGAAGACGTCATGAATATTATTGATATAGAAAATCCTGATGGTGTTATTGTGCAATTTGGAGGACAAACACCTCTTAATCTGGCTTATCGATTGAGTGAGGCAGGAGTTCCCATTATCGGAACGAGTGTTTCTTCCATAGAGCTGGCAGAAAATCGTGAAAAATTTTCTGAATTAATCGCGGCGTTAGGCCTTGTTCAACCGGAAAATGGTTCAGCTAATTCTGAAGAAGAAGCCAAAGCTGTCGCTCGACGTATTGGCTATCCTGTTTTAGCACGGCCATCCTATGTTTTAGGGGGGCGCGCGATGAAAATTGTGTACGATGAACACGCTCTGTTATCTTTTATTGAGGAGGCCAAAGAGGTTTCAAATGGTAAGCCCGTGTTGATTGATAAGTTTATAGAAGATGCTATTGAGGTCGATGTTGATGCTTTATGTGACGGAGAGGAAACATTTGTTGCAGGCATTATGGAACATATTGAAAACGCGGGAATTCATTCCGGAGATTCGGCCTGCGTTTTACCTCCCCCAACCATTAGTGAGGGGATTATTGAGGATATTAAAAAATTCACGTGTCAGTTGGCTCAGGCGTTGAAGGTCATTGGGTTATTGAATATTCAGTTCGCGGTTAAGGGACATCGAGTTTATGTGTTAGAGGTCAACCCCCGCGCTTCGCGTACGACCCCTTTTGTTAGTAAGGCGACAGGTATTCCGTTAGCAAAAATCGCGGCAAAGATTATGACAGGTAAAAAATTGAATTCATTCAACCTTTCTTACTCATATCTTGATGACTTGAAACATATAGCGGTTAAGGAATCGGTATTACCATTCTCACGTTTTTCCGGGGTAGACATTGTTTTGGGTCCTGAAATGAAGTCAACAGGGGAGGTCATGGGAATTTCGCAAGATTTCGCGTCTGCTTTTGCTAAGTCTCAAATCAGCGCGGGACAGCATTTGCCAAAGAAAGGAAAAATTTTTGTCAGTGTTAAGGATGATGATAAAAGGACGGTGGCCTTTATCGCGAAACGATTAAAAGATTTGGGATTTTCATTAGTCTCAACGAAAGGAACCGCTAAAGTTTTACGGGCCAATAGTGTGGACGTTGAGGTTGTTAGTCATTATGATCAGGGGCAGACATCATTGCCAAGTCTGATGACGTTGATTAAAGAGAATGAAATTGCTTTAATTATTAATACGCCTTCCGGAGAAAGCAGCCAATATGATATGCGCTCTATTCGAGCGGCAGCGATTTTGCATAATGTGCCCTGCATCACAACACTGCAAGGAGCTTGCGCTGCTGTGAACGGAATTGAGGCCAGCCTGGCCGGGAAGTTTAGCGTTAAAGCATTACAAGAATATTATTAAAAAAGGATCATACATGTGTGGTATTATAGGAGTTTCGGATCATGAAGACGCGGCAGAAATTGCTTATTTAGGGTTGTACGCTCTTCAACATCGAGGAGAAGAGGCGGCAGGCATAGCCTCCTATGATCGAAAAAATATTCATATCGTTAAGAGTCCCGGATTAGTGGCTGACGCGTTTAATGAAAAAGGGATTAATGATTTGAAAGGGAAGACAGCCCTTGGTCATTGTCGTTATTCTACAACAGGGTCTAATAATTACAAAAACATCCAACCATTTCTTGTGACACATAAAGGCAAGCCTATCGCCATCGCGCATAACGGAAATTTAACAAATACAGAAACACTCTATCAGAAATTAGAAGAAGAAGGTTCTATTTTTCAGACCTCAATGGATTCCGAGGTTATTGTTCATCTTCTGGCTAAATCGCGCAATGGGAATTTAAAAGAGTCTTTTATTAATGTGTTGGTTCAGTTAAAAGGGGCTTTTTCTTTAATTTTTCTTGTTGAAGATACCATTATCGGAGCGCGTGATCCTCAGGGATTTCGTCCTCTTTGTTTGGGAAAACTCGATGGAAGTTTTATTTTGGCGAGTGAAAGTTGCGCTTTGGACTTGATGAAAGCGGAATTTGTTCGAGAAATTGAACCGGGAGAAATTGTTTTTATTAAGGGGAAGACCCTTGAGTCCGTTTTTCTTCCTGGACGAGAAAAAGAGAAAAAAGCCCATTGTATCTTTGAAAATATTTATTTTGCCCGCCCGGACAGCAATATTTTTGATGATAATATTTATCATGTACGTAAACGTCTTGGGGTGCAATTAGCTAAAGAATATCCTGCAGAAGCAGATTTCGTTATGTCCATTCCTGACTCCGGGAATTACGCGGCGATAGGTTACGCGAATGAGCTTGGATTACCTTTTGAGGTAGGTATTATTCGAAACCATTATATCGGGCGTACTTTTATTCAGCCCACGCAGTTTTTAAGAGATTTTCGTGTTAGAGTTAAGTTGAACCCTATTAAAGATGTTTTAAAGGGCAAGAAAATTATTGTTGTGGACGATTCCATTGTGAGAGGAACGACTTCACGCAGCCGTATTGAGGAACTAAGGCGTGCCGGTGCACAGGAAATCCACATGCGTATCAGTTGTCCCCCGATTAAATCACCTTGTTTTTATGGGATTGACTTTCCTAGCAAAGAAGAACTTATAGCGTCGAATAAATCTATTAAAGAAATCGCGGATTTTATTGAGGTGGATTCTTTAGAGTACCTGAGTCAGGAAGGAATGCTGTCGGTAATGAAAAGTTCAGAAGGTTTTTGTGATGCCTGTTTTACAGGGAATTATCCGGTAGAAGTACCAGAAAATAAAAGCAAGTATATTTTAGAATAAAAAGAGCAACGGGGGAGCGACGTCTCTTTAGAGAAAAGGGTTTATAAATGAGTAAATTTATTTTTGTTACAGGTGGAGTTGTTTCAAGTTTAGGAAAAGGACTTGCAGCCGCCTCCATTGGGAAGCTTCTTGAGGTGAGAGGCTTGAAAACAGCACTTATAAAGTGCGATCCTTATTTAAACGTTGACCCGGGAACAATGAATCCTTTTCAGCATGGAGAGGTTTATGTGACGGATGATGGGGCAGAAGCAGATTTGGATCTCGGACATTATGAACGCTTTACAAACGCACTTATTAGCAAAGATAGCAATATCACGACGGGAAAGGTTTATTATAATGTGATTACCAAGGAACGCAGGGGAGATTATTTGGGAAAGACTGTTCAAATTATTCCTCATATTACGGATGAAATTAAGCGGGAAATTAAGAAAGGCTTTCATCAAAATGATGTGGACGTTGTCATTGTAGAGATTGGGGGAACTGTTGGGGACATCGAAAGCCTGCCTTTTTTAGAGGCTATTCGTCAAATGCGTTGGGAGCTCGGAGAGCAATACGCGTTGAATATTCACGTAACCCTTCTTCCCTATATTAAATCTGCCGGAGAACAAAAAACCAAACCGACACAGCATAGTGTGGGGCGCCTGCGGGAAATAGGCATTGCTCCGGATATTTTATTGTGTCGGACGGAAAAACGTATTAAGAAAGAACAGAGGGATAAAATTGCTCTGTTTTGTAACGTGGAACGGGAGGCTGTTATTGAAGCAGGCGATGTGAGGCATATTTATGAGGTTCCTTTGGCGTTAAAAAAGGAAGGCCTTGATTCTTTAATTTTAAAGAAACTGCATATTAAACGAGAAGACCGTATCTTAAAAGAGTGGACAAATTTGGTCGTTCAGCGATTGAAGCATCCTAAGCATGAAGTTAAAATTTGTGTTGTTGGAAAATATATTGCCTTGCAAGATGCGTATAAATCCATTTATGAGGCCTTGGTTCATGGGGGGATTGCGAACAACACTAAAGTGAATGTTGTGAAAATTGATTCAGAAAATTTGGAGAAAAAAAAGATTGAGAAATGTTTGTCCGGGGTGCAAGGGATTTTGATTCCCGGAGGTTTTGGTGATCGCGGCATAGAAGGAAAAATTTGTGCAGTGCAATACGCCCGTGAAAATAATATTCCATTTTTTGGAATTTGTTTAGGGATGCAAGTAGCAACCATTGAGTTTGCACGTAGTGTGTGCAAACTGAAAGGTTCTAATTCTACAGAGTTTGATAAGCAAGCCAAAAATCCGGTTATTTTTTTACTAGAGGAACAGAAATCCGTTAAGAATTTAGGCGCTTCCATGCGGCTGGGAGCGTATCCTTGTAAATTATCCAAACGTTCACTAAGTTTTAAGCTTTATAAAAAAGAAAATATTTCTGAGCGGCATCGACATCGTTACGAGTTTAACAATAAATATAAAAAATTATTTGAAAAAAAAGGGCTGTTATTTGCCGGAACAAACGCAAGTCATGGACTCGTAGAGATTATCGAGTTAAAAAATTCTCATCCCTGGTTTGTGGCCTGTCAGTTTCATCCGGAATTCAAATCCAAGCCGGATAAGGCGCATCCATTATTTAGAGGGTTTATAGAAGCGGCATTAAAAATAAAAAAATGATTTTTCGCGCGCGCGGGTGGCGGAATTGGTAGACGCGTATGCTTGAGGGGCATATGGTGCAAGCCATGGAGGTTCAAGTCCTCTCCCGCGCATTTTATGTAAAGGAGGCTCCGACGATTTTGAAAGGAAAAAATGTCGGAGTGCCGACAGAATCGTCGGCATTTAAGTCCTCTCCGCGTATTTTTATGGATAAAATTGAGGACCAAAATGAACAAAAATATTAAAGTGAGTGCGAGTGTTCTTTGTGCGGATTTCACAAAGCTTGGTGATGAGATTAAAAAATGTGAAGATGCCGGGGTGGATATGATCCATGTGGATGTTATGGATGGACATTTTGTTCCGGTGATTAGCATGGGGGCTTTGATTGTGAAAGCGATTCGGTCTTTAACAAGACTTACGATCGATGTTCATTTGATGATTGAAAATCCCTGGGCGCATATTGGTCAGTTTATAGAGGCTGGAGGTGATATCATTTCATTACACGCGGAATGCTATGGCAATCGCCGGGAGGCTTGTTTAGAGTATGGCCAATTTCCCAAAGAGGTGGATAACATTGATGCTATTAAAGCAAGAGCGGATATTTTAAAAATAAAAGAAAAAGGTAAAAAAGTTTTTATGGTCACGAATCCCGGAACGCCGTTATGTTTTGATGAAATATTCAGTGATTTGGATGGAATTTTGGTAATGTCCGTTAATCCAGGTTTTTCTTTTCAGAAGTTTATGCCGGAGGTTCTTTCCAAAATTAAAAAATTACGGACAAAATTTGATGGGGATATTTCGATTGATGGTGGGATAACGGCGGAAACAGCTTCACAAGCGGTTAATGCAGGCGCGAATATTTTGGCTACAGCAAGTTATTTTTTTGGCGCACAGAGTCCTAAAGAAGCAGTCGCCTATTTGAAGGCTTTGTAAATTTTTTTGAAACATGTTATATTTATACACAGGATGGTCATCTCTGGACATCTGGGGGAAGTTTGAGGGAACCTCCTTGGACAAGTTCCGATTCAGAGCGAGGATTAATTTGAAAAGTATGAATAATATAGAAAAACAGGAAATCGGGCAAGTGGCCGTTGAATATATGTTGTTACTGATGGCAGTGGTGACAATTGTGTTGATTGGTTTTAAAACATACCTCCCTCAATCGCGGACAGCCACTAATCAATACTTTAATCGTCTTGCTGAAGGGATTATGGGTACCCCAAACCCTTGTGGTGATGGCGTTTGTGATGTTTTTGAATCTATGGGTCCCAGGGGTAAGTGCTGTGTGGATTGTGGCGGTTGTTAGGATTCAAGCAAGAATAACTTCCCTTTTTGCTTCTTCATCTTCAGGCCATTTTTGACCGATTTTCAATCGCAATTTCCTCAACGTAGCTCGCTACGCCTC
>VAPK010100599.1_pt1 | contig 13913 bp, 16 predicted proteins | sample 3395031 | NCBI WGS metagenome assembly VAPK01 (sample SAMN08290443, study PRJNA428436) | hydrothermal vent metagenome | isolation source: Deep-sea hydrothermal vent chimney 1 | place: Pacific Ocean: Juan De Fuca Ridge | reverse complement strand
ATCGACGAATAACCGAAGTAAATCGCGGCTGATCCAGCCGGGATATCTTCCGCTTTCGCAAACAGGTATTTAAACATCTTTACCCTCCCAGGTTATTTTTTGAATCAACCAAAATTTACTTCTTACTGCGTGGCATCAGCAAAAACCAGCTGAACCACATAAAACTAAGTGCTAACAAAATCCCCATCATTCCTGCAAAGGTAGCCATGCTAACCCCTCCCTAAATTTATTAAACCAAGAATTATTCAGAATAAAAAAAGACCGGCTATGCCTTGGATTCAATTTCCAGATGGCGGTCAACAGCAACTTTGAGGATAATGAAAAAGGCAACGCCAAAGACAATCATCGCCCAGTCGATAAACCCTGTGAACGTGCTAGGGTCATAGGCTTGACTACCCCAGCCACCCCAGTCATCAAACTGACCACGACCAAGAAAGCACATGAGCGCGGCACCAAACACACTGCCGTTACCCATCCCCGTTAGCATTCCCGCAACAAGAGAAAGCATTAGTGGACTTTTCATCCCTCACCTCCTGAAATAACCAATATTACATTTTATTTTATTAGTGTCCGGTGGAGACAACGAAACACGATACGGCATCATCATTCGCCTCGTACCACCCTCGCGCTCTTGACCTAATTTTTTTGGGAAGTCCCTCTCCCTAACATTCATCCGCAATAAGAACCGGAGAATCATGACAAAAGAGAGTGTCACATGTCATAGCAAGGGTCAAGCCTTCACTGGGGAAAACAGAATAGCTTTGTTGCGGGCGGCAAGATTTTGACAATTCAGAGACAAATCAAGCAAATACCCAAGCTAACCAGTATGAAAATGTAAGTTTCTGTGTGGCTTATATTTTCTGTTAAGCTACCGACTTTCGATACAGCTTTAATCTAAAATTATACCCAAATGAAAGAAATAATCATTCTCGCTTCCGTGGCTGTAAGCTCTATTTTTATTCTCGGCTATTCCATCCACATGTTGATTGGCGGACTGGTTTCAAAGACGACCGAACAGTGGATTATCGCGGGAGCTTGCTTGATTGGCGTGGCCGTACTCATCTTTATGGGGTGGGATATCGTTCGACGACGCAGGCAGTAATAACACAGACATCTAGCAGTAATAACACAGACATCTAGTAGGAGGGTCAGGCAAATACTTTGAGGGCACTACCCGCCTTGCCAAAGGTAGCATCATCAGCAAATTGCCCCTTGTGAAAGACATACTGACGCCTGGAACCCATCATATCCATACCGGTAAGACCAAACGACTTGCCTGCATGATCTGAAAAATAGCGCACGTTTTTGATCAACTCGATGATCTCACCGTTACGCAATGCCAACGACACCCGCTGTCTGGATACATCCAGCGAAACAGGAGAGCGCGGAAGCACCAGCATGCGCCCCAGAACACGATGCACCCCCTGATAAAAAAAGAAGCAAGAAAGAAAAAACAACAGGTAAGCCAACCCCTGATTTTTGTCGTACCAAAACATCAGTGCGCCGATACCCAGCCCGGTCACTGTGGGCACATACATCAACACATCCCAGGTCACACCCTTGTTATCCTTCGACAATTCAAACATTTCAGACTTTGCCATGCCAGTTAACCCGCCGCTTTCTCTTCTTTTAACAAGCTGACAAGCACAGCGTCCACTTCACGATAAAGCATACGCCCGGCACGCTTCAGACGTATGGTTTTTTTACCGTCCACAATGTAAGTCCAGGGGTCGCCAATCACCACAAGCGCGTTAAAGGCTTCAGGGTTTTGATATTGATCCATATGCAAAATCAGCACCTCGTCCCCATACTTATCCATTATACCCTTGAGCATTTGCAAGTGCTTGTCACACTGCGTGCAGTGCCCCGGAGTCGCAAAGGTCAGCACCATCACCTGTTCCTTGGCTAGAGCCTCATCCAGGGAATATTCATACATACGTTTGTCAGGATAACGATAGCTGGTGATACGGCTCAGATCCCCACCAACATCTTCCAGTGTTTTAGTCCGCAAGCTCGGTACGGTCATACCAACCTTGTAACTGCCGTCATCAATACAGCCGGACAGAAGCACCAACATCAAAAAAATACTCAAATATCGCCATATTTTCATGTCTCAGCCCTATTTTTTTCCCAATCAGCACAAGTACGAAACAGATTGTACGCCCAGATAAAATTTGCCAGCAACACTATGGTGCCAAAAATACCCATAGTCGCCAATATTGGCTTCACCACAGCTTCGACCTGCTCCGGTGTACCTGTCTCACCAGCCAACCCACCCAGCACACCCGCTGTTGTGAAGAATACCACCATGCCGATAAGACCAAAATTATGTGTCCAAAAATGCACCTTGACCAGTTTAAGACTGTAAATAGGGCGCTTCACTAAACGGGGGATGATGTAATATACCGCAGCAAAAATCGCCATTTCTACCCACCCCAGCAAATTGATATGCGTATGCGCACGCACAATCAGGTCGCCGTGCAGACGATGATCGACAAAATGGCGAAATTCGGAAATGCCCCCCATCAACGCCCCCCAGGAAAAGCCGATAAGACTATAAATGATGCACGCGTAAACAAACCACAGAGTGTAACGCGTGTATTCCGTGTCCTGCTCCCACGGCTCCTGATGACTGCTATTATTCACTGATGATTACTCCTGAGCACTGAGTGCAGACTCACTGGTCTTCCGGCGACACCGACTGAGACTTTCCCTGTGAGGCACCTTCGGGTGCCTGTTTGGTACGAATATCCTGAAAGCGCTCTTTCCAGTCAGCAGGTGCCCAGGCTCCCACCATATTATCGATAAAATCTGAACGCCCTTCCGGCGGCATTGCTGCTGATGATGATCCCTGCTCTGCTTTCAGCTCAGAAATAAACACCGCGATGGCATAACGATCTTCTTCCGGCATTTTAGCAACGTAAGCTGCTTCTTTGGGCTTGGGGCCATGATCAAACGTTTTGGCGGCATAATTCGCCTCTGGGTCAGCCAAGAAAGCAACCAGCCAATCCAGGCTGCGTACCGAGCCAACACCATCTAGTGACAATCCCATGTTGGTGCCATTACGTAATGCACGGTGACAGGCAGTACAGCGAGATTCGCGAAATAAACGGGAACCCAAATGTCCTGCTTTCGAAAAATTATAATGCGTCTTATTTTCGAACAAGGGTTCGGGGCGCGTCATCCGGTAGGTTTCCAGCGCGGCATAGGCAATGACAGCCAAACCGATAAACACGGCCACAATCCCGAATAAAATCTTTTCACCGCTTTTCAGCGGCTGTTTTTCTTTCGACATAATTTAATGGTTACCACTATTGGAAAACACCCTGCTTCAGGACAAACACCTGTGACAAGTCAGCATAACCTGGCAACTATACGCTAAACGGGTATAGAACTACGATTCTACCAGAAAAACCAGTCCATAAGAAAATCACAGATAAAGAAAAAGGGGCAGATAATATCCGCCCCTTTTACACAATCATCTAACGCCAGAAATTAATGCTCAGGATAATCCCCCGGCACACGCGAATTACCCATCGTGGTGCGAGGAGCCGACGTCAGGTACGTAGCAACATTATAAATGTCCTCATCTGTCAGGTTTTTAGCAACGGCCTGCATTTGACCCATTGCATCATTGGCACGACTGCCATCACGCCATTTTTTCAACTGACTGACAAGGTAAACATACTTCTGCCCACCAATCATTGGATAGATCGGTGCAGCACCACGACCATTAAATCCATGACAGGAGTAACAGGAAGGAATGCCACGACTCACTGCGCCATACATCACAATCCCTTTGCCCAAATGACGCATGCCCACGGGATTACCTAATTCTTTGACCTGCGCCATGTCCGACGACACCAGCTCCTTGCTTAAACTGGCGGCATAAGCAGACACGTCAACGCGATCCTGAGCACTCAACCCCTTGGCATTGGTGTTCATAATGAACATGGTGGTATCCATACGCTTATCCGTCGCATAATCTTCTAGCTGCTTCACAAGAAAGACATAACCCTGCCCCGCCAAGCGTGGGGTACCCAAGGCGTCGTCACCCATAGCATCCTGGCCATGACAGCTATTGCAGGCAGGAACATCACCCTTGCCATTCATGTAAATATTTTTACCACTTTCAATATTACCCTGACTTCCAACAGCGGCAAATGCCGCAGATGCGGCAAACAATGTCGCAACTGTTGATACTTTTGTTATGAGATGCATAAGACCACTCCCTCCCAACCAATTGTTAATTCGTAATAAGCAGTTTAATTCTTTTTTTGCCCAGCTTACACTCTATACCGACTTAGCCTCTGAGCACTTGGCCACTCAGCCATTTCCAACAAACCCCGCCAATGCATGGGTGTCTGTCCACAATCCGCCGTGACAAAACTCATACAAAAAAACACCTAGATCTTTCTTTATCTAAAGATTTTTAAGGCTTGCTTAACCTCTTTTCATCATCATGCCAGCAACGACAAACGACACGACGGTCGAGACGATATAAACAAGCAAAATTGTCATATCAACACCCATTTTCACTCCCCTCTCAAGACAGAATTTACAAACGCAGCTTAACATTTCAGCCATGTATAACACGGTTGCCCTCAACCGGACAAGCAAACAGCGGCCAGTATATATCACGTTTCCCTCAAGTTACCAGACTCAATTAGCTTTGATTTACCCGAGTATTTCATTTGGTTATCGGCAATCAACATCCGACAAAGCAACAGTTTCGATGCATGTCGAGCAAATCAAAAACAAGCTGAAAGTTAATCACGACAGATCATCGCAATTTGACCTTTCACCCAAGCCCGCAACATACTCCGGGTGGCAAAACCAAACTACAAGGCACGCGCAGTAGTAAAACCGCTCTGCCAGATTTATCACTAACTGAAATCGAGTTTATCGCGCCATGGTGCAAAGAGGATACAGGACCCTGGTATTATGGGTCATATGGGCAGCTGCAACTATTGTCATCTATCTGGGACTGTATCAGGACACCGAGGTACTGACCTTCGTACAGCACGACCCCAGCCGCATCACCTGGGCCATCATCGGCCTGTTTATATTGGGCGTGGCCACCAGTTTTGTGCTCACCATTTTGCTTACCCTGGAATCCGTCAAAGTAGACGAATTGGAAAACATTGCCCGAGATGATGGCTGGCTGGGCATTGAACAGGCTGATAAAAAAGGCTGTGTGGCCAATTTTTTCAATTCGTTGCGCACTATTATTAATAATAATGGCGAACTCAATATCGAAGCCTTGGTCGATGTGGAGTTTTCCATTTACCAGCGCATCGCCCATGCACTGGAAATTATCGGCAACCTGCTGATCACTTTGGGTCTGATTGGCACCGTTGCAGGGCTGACCCTGACCCTCACGGGCCTTACCAGCTCACTGGATGCTCTGGGTCAGGACCAGACCCAGCTGCTGGCAGGTCTGCGCGGTGCCATGGCCGGCATGGGCACGGCATTTTACACCACTCTACTGGGCGCTGTGCTGGGTGGCGTGCTGTTGCGCATCTTCGCTCACATTGACGAAAACGGTGTGGCAAGCCTGGAAGATGCATTAACACGTACCTGTCTGGTCTATTGCTCATCAGATTTCAAGCCTTCGCTAGAGCGCGACCTGCATCTCATCAATGCCGAAATCGCCACCATGAGCGGTAATATCGCTAATCTGCAAAAACTGCTCACGGATACCCGGGGGGCAATGCGCGAATTTGCTACCGAAGTAAAACAGCCCGGACAGGACATGGACATCGACCATTTGCGGGAAATGGTGCGATTGCGTGAAGCCCATGTAAGATCCCTGGCACTGGAAATCAAACTCAGACAGGCCGAGCGCGGTGTAATGGGTTATCTGTTCGGCGATAAACGCAAAAAATAAGTATCCAGTCACACAAAACTTACGCAAACAAACATGCGCAGAAAACGTCGCTCATCGCCGCCTAATATTTACGAAATGTTTTCCGACATCGCCTTGCTGATGCTGGCAACGTTCATTTTTTTACTGGTCACCATCCTCATCACCGCACGCATGGCCGAGCAATACCAAGCTCCCCGACTCAAAACTGCACTTGCAGAGCTGCAAGACAAACTGGATAAATCCCAGGCCGAGCGCACACGCCTGATGGCCAATATGGATGCCCTTGTCGGCCTTTCCACTGAAAAGCAAATGAAAAGAGCTCTGGCAGCGGCCGGTCTGGCCGAGGGCAACAATCGCAAGGATTTCGACGTGTTCGTCAAAGGTCTGCGTGACCTGCCTGGAGATAGTCTGCACCTGCTTATCGATGCTACTGGCTCCATGCACGGTGTCAGCGAATTTTTGGTGCCGATACTGCGTATCATCGTTATTCGCTCCGGTAAAAAACTCGACGCCCTCACCTGGTTCTCCGACGGCAAGGCCGATACCTACAGGGGTAGCATGGGCGAAATGTTCGACCGGCTCATGGAAGGCGCACCCTTTATCGGTGCCAACGAAACCATCGGTTATGGCTTTCGCTACGCTGCTGATCACGCCCCTGCACCCGGTGCCTACCTACTGATCGGCGATGAACCTCCTTCTGACCGTATTCGGTATTTTCATATTCCCAGCCCGGTTTACACCCTACCCATCGGTCGCGACAACCCGGACACCAACTGGCACTATCAAAAACTGGCCGACAAGACTGGCGGCAAAATGCTGCACCTGGAGCTAAAATAAAGAACCACCATCATACAATGTGACAGCATACAATTTCCTGCTCCTGTCAGTTCATGTAAAATCCCCGCCCTTGTACCCATTCGCAGCAAAAGTGTTGTGGGCTATCAGTTATAAGCAACAGAGATACCTCGATGTTTGAATCCTTACTGGAAAAAATCCCATCCAAAGTCTGGGCCTACCTGCTGATGTTCGCCTGGGGGGGCGGTATCCTCTGGTTTGGCTTGATAAACCTCACCCCCTACGGGCTGGATGAAGGAGCAGCTATGGCGCTACTGCTCAACTGGTCGGTGGTGGATCAGGTGATCAACCCGGTAACCACTTACGGCGGCCCGGATTTTCGTGCGCTGCTGTTTATCCCGCTAGGTCTGTACTGGTCTGGCAGCATCCTCGCCGCCAAGGTGTTTTCATTAATGGTCGCCTTTGGCGCAGCCATGTTGCTGTACCGCTGGGCCCGCCAACGTGACGCACAATACGGCAACGAAACGGCATTGATCGCCACCGGTCTGTTACTTATCTCCCCTGCTACCCTGGGGCTCACTGACTATATGGGCGTCGGCCCCTATCTCATTACTGCCTTTGGACTAGGCTGGGTACTGGATCGCAGATACCGCGCCTCTGAGCACACCATCAGCAGCCTGTATTTTGTACAAACCCTGTTGGTGGCCATCACCGTTACCCTGCACCCCATCGGGCTGGCCTACCCATTAGCTCTGGCCTGGCACTGGCATAAAAACCCCAAATCTGAACAACAGAAAAAACAGGTATGGATCGGTATCGCCATCGCCACCGGTATTATTCTTACCATGCAAACCGGCTGGATCGCACTGGCATGGATGGAAAATCCAATTATTTCGCTAAGCCGCATGTTTCAGGGTACTGACACCAATATCCTCAGTGAAATCAGTAGCGTACCAGGAATCATCGCCGCTGTTTTACTGTTAGTGGTCTTATTCAAACAGGGGCGTGGTTTGCTGAACGACTTGTTCGGTAGCAGCCTGTTACTCGGCCTGCTGCTGGGCCTGTTGGTGGCCGATATCAACTGGGCCTTTATTGCTCTGATCATTATTTTGTATTGCGGCACCCCGCTGCTGATTCGCGCCAATCTGGCACTGGGAAGACACGCGGGATTCATTGGCCAGCGTGGGCTGGTGCTAACGGTATTACTGGTGCTGGCCACCTTGTTCATGCAGGCCGACAAAGCCCATAGCATACGACTGGAAAGCGGCCTGCTGTCACCCACAGATGAATTGATCCACACCTTGATTCCCGAAGCGGCTGATCCGGAAAAACACTTTCTTGCCGCCAGCCAATGGCCTGCACGCACCATGTTAGTTGTCCGCGCCGATGTGCTGCCTCTGCCCCCCCCTGCGGAAGATGGCCCGGAGCAATTAGCGATGCTCAAGGGGTTGACTCACCTGATCTTTAATCACAACAACCCAGACAATACCTTGCTGGTAAAAAATTTCCGTGAAATGACCGATGCCGTTATCACTCTGGCACGTCAGCCCGGTGGCGTCATCCTCGCTCTACGTGATGCACCCAAAGAAGATCCGCACGCCGCAAAACCTGTCGCGCCACTCAGCACCGATACCCCTGCTACTCCACCCATGGAGCATAACGATGAAAAAAAATAACCCGGACAACCTTCAGGCCGAAGATGAACCCCGGCCATCACCTCCTCATATTATGCCCGGTGAAATAGTGATTGGCACCATGGTGGGTATTGACGAACAAGGGCAACCTCTTGTCGATTTTCCCGCAAATACTGCTGGGCACCCTCTCGTGGCCATCACCACACTCGGCCTCGATCAACAACACACTGGCAGGCAGGTTGCGTTATTATTTGCGAATGGAAATATGCATAGCCCCGTCGTTATGGGACTGATCCATAGCCCTTTACAAGACATGCTGGAGCGCTTTAATTCGTCACAAACAGATAATAATCTGGACATCGAGCCTGAACTCAACGTGGACAATATTCACATTGATGGGAACAAACTGATTTTTGAAGCGAAAGAAGAAATTGTCTTTCAATGTGGCGAATCCAGTATTACCTTAAGCAAAGAGGGGAAAATCTCGCTACGAGGTAAAAAAATATCAACCCGCGCAACCGGAATAAACCGGATTATGGGGGGATCGGTACATCTTAATTAAGTCTGTTTTCAGTGCGGATACCCACTATTATGTTACAACTTCACAACAACACTCCCTTTGCCGCCAATACCGCCCTGTTCCCAAATGAGGAAGGCATTGACACGCTCTACCTCATTGTCAGAGCCACATTCAATATCGGTAACCAATGGACACTGGCGGACGAACAGACACCACCGGTAGAGATCGACGCATACTGGGGTGAACCGGGAAAATCCAGCATTCAATATGCCTCCGATTATCACACTGGTAAATCGAACAGCGACATTATCATGATCGGCCACGCCTTCGCGCCGGATGAAAAAGAAGTGCAGCAGATGGATGTCAGCCTGATGGTCGGCCAAGTGCATAAAATGATTCGGGTCTTTGGTGACCGCCATTGGCAAAATGGCCACATTTCCCCCCCGCAACCGTTCAGATCAATGTCCATGACCTATGAAAAAGCCTATGGCGGGACACAGACCGAGGATGAACAAATCACCGCGACAGAAGAACGTAATCCGGTGGGTTGTGGTTTTTCCGGACAACGTAAAACAAAAGCAATGAATGGTATGCCACTACCCAACCTGGAAGACCCTCACAACCTCATCAATAACCCGGCGCAACGGCCTGCACCTGCCTGTTTTGCTGCCAGCGCACCACACTGGTCACCCCGCTCTGATTTTGCCGGCACCTATGATGAAACCTGGAAAACCCGGCAGATACCGTACATACCAACAGACTTTGACCGACGCTTTTTCAACATGGCGCATGCAGATTTAATCTACCCGGGTTTTCTTGAAGGCGGAGAGCCCGTAGCAATAACCCACATGCACCTGCGGCATAGTCGCCTGGAATTTACTGTGCCAGAGGTTAAATTATGTGCTGACGTTACCATTGCAGGAAATTTACTAAAACCTGAATTTAACCTGGAAACACTGATGATCGAACCGAATCGGTTGAAACTGAGCATGGTATGGCGAGCCTCCGTGCTCTGCAACAAAACAGCACTGAAGATAAGTGATGTTACAATAAACACGACGCAATGACTAAACCGATAGTTAGATGTGAATTAAGAGCTAAATCATCCTGTTTAGTACTTTTTACTGAAAACACCGTCATTCCGCCTGTTTTTAGCCGGAATCCAGGAGGTTTAACCCCCCGGAGAAGCATTTCAGTACATTGGGAGATTATGTTGTCGTGGCACTGACAAGTGACGCGTTATAAACGCAAAGGTCGCAGAGAAAAACACTAGAAACTTTGCGTCCTCTGCGTCTTTGCGACCTTTGCGTTAAATACCCGGTGATTTTTTAAAAGTAGCGTGTTTTTAGCGCTTAATTCACATTCAAACAAACCATTAAACAACAGGAAAACACCATGGGACAAACAACCTATGCAAACGGGCGGGGAATATCGCATCAGGGCAGCGGAGGACAAAGTGTGGTTTTCCCCGATGTTTGCCTGACACCGGTCGGCAGCGCCATCGTCCCGATCCCTTACCCCAACACCGGCAAATCACAAGATACCGTTAACGGACCAAAATCAGTCACAGCCGACGGGAAAATGCCCATGGTAAAAGGCGCAAAATACTCGAAAAGCGCGGGTGATGCAGCCGGTTCACGCAAAGGCGTCATCAGCGGAACCATCGAAGAGGTTTGTGAATTTTTGATGTATTCCTTTGATGTGAAATTTGAAGGCAAAAATGTCTGCCGTCTGGGTGACCCGTTATGGCACAACAACAAAAATATTGCCGGCTGAATTGAATGTCAGGTACCGCAACTCCTAATATGCCGGACTCTCTGAAAATAAAATCGTCTTACAAAGACTTTTATGAGCACAATGTCGAAGATGCCTCTTTTTTGTGGATACTGCGCTCTGTAAAGACAGAACAACCCCATTACAATGCCCACGATATCCGCGCCCTGGAACAACGCATCGAAGCCCGGCTCGATGGACTAATGACTGCGCTGGACCCAGGCTGGGAAGCTTGTGAGGAAGCCCTGGAATTCCAGGGACCAGGGGAAGTCTTCACCGCCATGGTGACCGCCATGCGCAGCCACGAAACCGGAAAAATCAAAACAGCCGTTGATATCGGACTGGAAAATGCCCTCGCCACCCCCGGCCTGATTTCTGCCATGGGCTGGCTACCGAATGAGCTTGCGAATCCCTGGACAGAACGTTTTCTCAATGGCAAAGAGATGGCACATAAATATCTGGGACTGGCCACCTGTAGCGTGCGCCGCCAAAACCCGGGAGAATACCTGACAACTATTTTACAACGTGATGATTGTCAGCAACATGAAAAACTCTATTGCCGGGCACTGCGTCTGGTCGGCGAATTGCGCCGCCAGGACGGCATGCCAGCCATCCACCAGGCGATACATCACGACAATGAAAACATCCGCTTCTGGGCCATCTGGTCCGCCGTGTTGTTAGGTCATCAAGTCAGCACACGCCATCTGCACGATTTTGTTTTCAAGGCAGGCCCGTATCAACACCCGGCGATCCAACTGGCTTTTCGGGCGCTGCCTGTCAAACAGGCACGGGAATGGATCAGTCAACTGTCAAACGATAAAAGCCAGATCAGGACAGTGATCAAAGCCACCGGCACACTCGGTGACCCCCATGCGATTAACTGGCTGATCGGCATCATGCAAGACCCGGTATCAGCGAAACTGGCCGGTGAATCTTTCACGACAATAACGGGAATTGATATCAAGGCACACCGGTTAGAGATGGACACACCCGACAGCATCGTCGTCATTGATGATGATACGGATAACAACAGCGTCGATCTGGATGACGATGAAAACCTGCCCACCCCGGACGCAGAGAAAGTCGCCGCCATCTGGAGCCAGCAAAGTCCCCATTATATTATTGGCCAGCGTTATTTCATGGGCCAACCGATGGGTGCAAAACACCTCAAGGCAATACTGGCCAACGGCACACAGCGCCAACGCCATGCCGCCGCACTGGAACTGGCACTGAGTGAAAGCGATGTCCCCCTGCCCAACACGCGCGCCCGGATTTTGACCCCATGAGCGAGACACCCAAAGCCTACATCGCTGGCATCGGCATGATCACTTCGGTGGGTGCCGACACCGACATGACCGCCGCCGCCATCAATGCAGAATATAGCGGCTACCGGTCCGCCGTTTTTTTCAACCAACAGGGGCAACCAATGACCCTGGCACCGGTGCCCAGCGAGGTTTTTACGCAGATAGACATCGATATCGATGAAGGCGCTTATTACGGTGAATACTATGACCACATTATCAAAATGGCCTTCGTGGCACTAAGCGAAGCCCTGCACACAGCGGTTTCCCGTCAGTTCATCACATCTCCCATTCCACTCATTCTCACCCAGCCCGAAGAAATCGTGAAAAAGGACTTTATTCCCACCGATTTACTGACGCGCAATTTATTAAATCAATCCTCCCTGTGGCTGAAACCAGAGTGGATTCATTGTATATCGACGGGGCGTGCTGCGGGCATACAGGGTTTAAGCCTCGCCCTGCGCGCCCTCTACGAACAGGGGCACGACTACGTCCTGATTGGTGGCAGCGACAGCTACCAGGATGATGTCCGTCTTGACCAACTGGACAAAAACGAGCGGATACTGCTACCCGACAGAACCGATGGATTCGCACCGGGAGAAGGAGCCGGTTTTCTCCTGCTCACCCGTCATCCAGAAAAGGCGCTTTCTCATCATGGTGATATCATCGGCCTGTGCCCCCCCGGCACCGGCGAAGAACCCGGACACTTGCACGACGACAGCGACCAACCCTACCGTGGCGACGGCCTGGACCAAGCCTTCAAAGGCGCATTAGCGGATAACAACGGCAGAAATATTCACACCGTCTACTCCAGCATGAACGGCGAACACTACTGGGCAAAAGAATGCGCTGTCGCCATGCTGCGCAATGAAGCCCACCTACGGGAAAGAATCAGCATCGCCCACCCGGCAGACTGTTACGGCGACCTTGGTGCTGCAACAGGCCCGGTACTTGTCGGGCTGGCAGCATACAACCTGCTGAAAGAATATGGTCCCACCAGCCACCTGGTTTATAGCGCATCCGACGGCCCTGCACGCGCCGCAGTGCGCGTCGAAAAAATCAATACTTAACCTGTTTTTCACGTAAAAAATCTGCCCTGAATTTGTAAGGAGTCCTCTGATGGAGCAAGGCGAAACATCTGCAAAAGCCGACATACCCGAAGCCCCCGAAGACAACCGGGAAAAGATCGACATCGTTTTCCACCTGTTTTTCGATGGCACCCTGAACAACCGCACCAATACTGACCAGCGGTTAATCGCAGCAAAGGAATTGGACGACGAAAAAGAACAAGAAGCCGCTGCCGAACTGAAAAAGGAAATGACGCCAGAAGCAATAGAAGAAGCCAAAGCCGTGTACAAAAAACACGGCGGCAAAAAAAACAGTTATGCCGATGCCTACAGCAACATCGTCAAACTGGAAAAGTACATTCAAACGGACGAGACATCCTCTGAAAAACTGATGCTAAAATCCTACATTGAAGGCATTGGCACCGTGGATAAAGAACGTGACAAGTTCTGGGGCTATAGCCTCGGTCTCTGGGTGGCAGGGGTAAAAGCGAAGGTTCAGGCCAGCCTGCGTGAGGTGGTGGAAAAAATCGGAAAAAACCATTGGGAAAAAGAAACAGTCATTACCAACCTCACCATTAACCTGTTTGGTTTCAGCCGGGGTGCGACCGCCGCGCGCCATTTCATCCATGTTGCCATGAATGAGCATGCGATTGCCGGGCAACTCGAGGCACTGGGTTATCAGGTGTGCGAGGTAAAAATCGCTTTTGCCGGTCTGTTTGATACTGTCGCCTCCCATGGCCTTTCGTTTAGCAACGACACCGCCGCCCTGAATTTGACCGCCATTAAAACCGCCGAAGATGTGGTACATCTGACCGCAGCCGATGAGCACCGGAAAAACTTTTCCCTCACGGATATCCGCAGCAGCGACAAGGGGCGGGAAATTTTTCTGCCCGGTGTCCATGCAGATATTGGTGGCAGCTACCGCGATGACCAGGCAGAAGACCAACTGGTTTT
>VAPK010685571.1_pt1 | contig 13914 bp, 13 predicted proteins | sample 3395031 | NCBI WGS metagenome assembly VAPK01 (sample SAMN08290443, study PRJNA428436) | hydrothermal vent metagenome | isolation source: Deep-sea hydrothermal vent chimney 1 | place: Pacific Ocean: Juan De Fuca Ridge | reverse complement strand
GGCAACTTTTCCTGATGACGGCACAAAAATAAATGAACTTATTGATAAAGCCGATTGGGCCCTTTATCGCGCGAAAAAGCATGGGCGTAATCGCATTTGTTCTTTTGGGGTGTATGAAGATTGATAATCAGAAAGAAATAGAGGAAAATAAGGAGTATCCAACCTGTAAGACGTTGCTTCCCATAATTAATCTTTTGTTGAATAATATCTCAGAACGTTTCTAAACATCCACTAAGGCCGTATATAGTTGTATATCATATAGTACGGATTTTCTAATTTTTTCAAAAACAGGGTCCGTCCCTGTTTTTAGAATGTAAGGTGTTATGCTTTTTTGCGACTAAAAATTATATATTGTCATGGATAAACAAAAAATAGCCGCAATTATTCCCGTATTTAATGAAAAGGAACGTATTTATGATTTTTTGAGCCATTTAGAGTCTATCGCTATTAATGAAATCATTGTGGTTGATGGGGGCTCAACAGATGGGACTTATGAAATTATTAAAAATAATTTTCCGTTGGTGCGTTGTCTTCAAACAGTTTTTGCACAGAGATCCTTTCAAATGAATTTAGGGGCATTAGAATCGAAGTCCGATATCTTTATTTTTGTTCATGTGGACACAGGCCTTCCCTTTAATGCGGGGGATTTAATTCGAGAAAAATTGAATGTCGGTTATATCGCGGGTGGATTTTGTAAACGTTATGATCATTCAAACATCTTGCTCAACCTGTATGTTAAATTTTTGAATTATTTTTATTTGAGAAAAATGCGATGCCTGGTTGGGACTAACGCGATCTTTGTGAAACACAGTATTTTTGAACAGGTTAAAGGGTTTCAGGAGGTTCCATTTCTAGAAGATGTTATTTTCTCTGATACAGTCAATAAGTTGGGCAAGGTAGCGGTTATTAATGAACCAGTCATTGTCTCGTCAAGAAAATATCTTAAAATAGGTTCTGTCAGGCAGATTCTAAGGAATTTACGCATTGTGATCGGTTATAAAATTTTTCATGAAAATCCTGTAAAACTTCGAAAATTATATCAAAGTAGCTAAGGGGGGATGAAAATGATTTTTAAAAGTATTGTTCAAAATAGCTTTAGCCCGTTAGTAGTCAGATTTACGTGTTTAATTTTAACCATTGGTTCTGTAAGCTTGGTTACGACCCACGGGTATGCTGCCCAAGTCAATTACGCGCTTTGGGAAAAAGTGTTAAATACTTATGTGGATGATCATGGATATGTTAATTATGAGGGGCTTAAGTCAAATCGTAGCCCGTTAGACAATTTTATTAAAAATGAGATTGAAAACAGGGATATAAACACGTTTTCTGATACGGGGAAAAAAGCATTTTGGATTAATGCTTACAATGCACTGACGATGCGTTTAATCATTGATCATTATCCTTTGCGTTTGGGGGGTATTCGAACGATTAATTGGGGACGGCCCTGGGATGTTAAGTGGAAGGTTTCTGGGCGGACGTTAACATTAAGTCAGATTGAACATGAAATTTTACGCAAATGGAACCCCATAGACCCGCGTATTCATTTCGTAATTAATTGTGCGTCCATTGGCTGCCCAAGGATTCCAGATACTCATTTTAATCCGGAGCAATTAGAGGAACAGTTGGATAGGGAAACGGTACGATTTATTAATGATACTGAAAAAGTAAGGTTAGACCGTTCAAATAATGTCTTGTATCATTCGGCGATATTCAATTGGTTTGAAGAAGATTTTTTTTCCGTGTCCTCCAGCAAGCTGGAATTTATTTTAAAATACCTTAATGAGGCGGACAAAAAATATATCTTGTTGAATAAAGAGCGGATTCAATTAAAAGAAATGAAATATGATTGGGCATTAAATAAACAATAAAAACAATTAGTAACCGATTAGTTTTCCTCTCCCTTCGGGAGAGGACTTTGCCAAAGGCAAATAGGTAGGGGTGTTGCTGTATTTATCAATTTTTCCCTCACCCTAACCCTCTCCCGGAGGGAGAGGGAATTATCATAAGTGGTTATAATAATTAATCAAAAAGGTGATATTGATGAAACTATCAAAAATAATTATTTCTTTTATTCTTCTGGCTCTTGCCATAGGCGCGTTATTTTATGGCATTCAAAATCATATAAAAATTTGTCCGTCATGCATTGGAAAGTCATTGAATCCCGAGGCCATTCGTCATTATATTGAAGGATTTGGTCCTTGGGCTATTGGTGTTTATGTTATTTTGTATAGCGTTAATACTTTAATTCTTATCCCCCCGATAGCCTTTATGTCGCTTTCTGCCGGGGCAATGTTTGGTCCGATTGGGGGGACGATTGCGCTTGCTTTAGGATCTTTTTGTGGAACGAGCGTGACCTTTGTTGTGGCGCGATTTTTTGGAGGCAGATTGGTTGATAAATTTGTCAAAGGCAAAGCCGCAGACTTTAATGAAAAACTCAGTAAAAGAGGATTCGTTGTTTTTTTACCCATGAGATTAATAGGGTTTCCTCCCTATGAATTTGTAAATTATGCCAGCGGCCTGTCTAAGATTTCTTATAAGGATTATATTACAGCGACGATGTTAGGGATGTCTCCGGCCATTATTATTCAAGTATTATTGGCTGATCGATTAGCAAATTTTAGCTGGAAAGATCCTGTGTTGTATGTGGTGGTTGTTTTATTTATTGGAATGGGGATTATTACAGGAAAGATAATTAAAAAGCAGCAACAGGATATAAAAATGGAGAAGAAAAATGGCTAAATATGATTATGATTTAATTGCAATAGGCGGTGGGGCAGGAGGGTTAACCGCTTCTACTTTTGCCGGACAATCGGCGGCAAAAACACTTTTGATTGAGAAAGAAAAAAAGTTAGGCGGAGATTGCCTGCACTATGGATGCGTTCCTTCGAAATCATTAATCAAGAGCGCGTATATCGCCAATGCTATTCGCCATTCTGAAAAATATGGTCTGCCAAAAGTTGCGATGGAGGCTGTTGATTATAGTAAGGTGGGTAAGCGGATTAAGGATATTATCGGCGTTATTCAGCCTCATGATGAACCGGAATATATTCAGGATAAATACAATGTAGAAACTCAGTTTGGATCTCCAAAGTTTATTGATGATCATACCATAGAGTTAAATGGAAAAAATATTACTGCACGGTATTTTGTTATTGCCACGGGCTCTTCTGCCTTTATCCCTCCGATTGAAGGAATAAAAGAGGTTGATTACATAACGAATGTCGAAATATTTTCATTAGAAAAATTACCAGAGTCATTAGTCGTTATTGGTGCCGGGCCCATTGGAATGGAAATGGCACAATCGTTTTATCGATTGGGATCAAAAGTGACGGTTGTTGAAACAACAGATTGTATTCTGCCCAGAGAAGATAAAGATATTTCGTGCTATGTTCATGAGCTTCTTGAAAAAGAAGGTCTGGAGATTGTTGTGAATGCGAGGGTAAATAAAATTGAGAAAAATGCCGGAATCATAAAAATAACAGCCGAGCAAGAAGGGGAGACAAAAGTTATTGAAACCAAAAGTTTATTAGTGTCTACTGGCCGCAAGGCAAATATTGAAGGGTTGGATTTAGAAAAAGCAGGGGTGAAATTTGACCGTACTATTAAAGTGAATAATAAAATGCAAACGACAAAGAAACATATTTATGCTGTCGGTGATGTCGCTGGCGGATATCAGTTTACCCATGTGGCCAGTTATGAAGCCGTTGTGGCTATTTATAATGCCATTCTTAAGATCCCTAAAAAAACGGATTATACCAAAACTCCGTGGTGCACCTATATTGACCCGGAAGTGGCGTCCATTGGTTATAACGAACAGCGTGCTAAAGAAGCGGGCATTGACATCATCAAGCATGTTGAAAAATTAGCGCATAATGACAGGGCTTTAGCTGAAGGGGAGACTAACGGTTTTATTAAGATCTTGATGGATAAAAAAGGAAAAGTAATCGGTGTTCAAATTGTTGGTTTTCATGCAGGCGATCTAATTGCGGAATGGATTCCGGTTTTAAATGGTAACGGTAAATTATCGTTACTCACTGAAGCCATCCATCCCTATCCAACGCTATCGGAAATCAATAAAAATGCCAGTGTTAATTATTTAGTATCAACGATCCCTGCATGGACGAAAAAACTGACTAAAATCCTTTTTGGGTATCAAGGAGTTGTGTAAAAATTATTGCCGCATAATCTCTAGGGAAAAATTTAAAGGGTAAGGGTTTTATAATTAGTATCGTTCTTGTCTATAATTAAGAAATCGGATCAAAAAAATTAGAAAATTATAAAAAAAGGATTTATAAATGAAAACAGCACTTGTTACTGGGGCAAATCGTGGGATTGGATTGGAATTGGTACGACAATTAAAACAGGAAGGGTTCGGTGTGACGGCGGTATGTCGCACAGCATCGGATGCGTTGAAATCTTTGGATGTTGAAATTATTGAAGGGGTTGATGTCAGTCAGGATGCAGGTATGGGAATATTAAAAAATGCTTTGGGAGATCAGCGGAGTTTTGACGTAGTGATTAATAATGCGGGTATTTTAGATTCGGTGGATTTAGAGAATTTAGACTTTGAGAGTATTGAACGCCAGTTTCAGGTTAATGCGGTTGGCCCATTACGTGTTGTGAAGGTGGTTATCCCGATGTTATCAAAGGGGAGTAAAATTATTATGATGACCAGTCGGATGGGGTCGATTGCTGATAATACAAGCGGTTCTTGTTATGGTTATCGCATGTCAAAAGCCGCCTTAAATATTGCATCTGTTTCGTTGGCCAATGATGTCAAAGAAAAAGGCATCGCTGTCGGTATTGTGCATCCCGGTTATGTCAAAACAGATATGACTAATCATACAGGGTATATTGAGCCTGAAGAATCCGCAAAAGGAATTCTGGCGCGTATAGAAGAACTAACGTTAGAAAATAGCGGCACATTTTGGCATTCTAATGGAGAACAATTGCTATGGTAAATATTTGGTGGGGACATTTATGAAAGAAGTAGACATGTACAAACCTCTGAAGAAATTTTTAGAAACACAGAGGTATACTGTGCATTCTGAGGTGGAGAGCATTGATGTTATGGCTCAAAAGGGGGATGAAGTATTAATTGTTGAGATGAAAACGAGTTTTAATCTTCAGCTGGTTTATCAACTTATAGAACGGCTTAAAATTACGGATCAAGTGTATGCCTATGTTCCCCTGGAAAAGGGAGGGCGTTGGCCAAAGTCTTACAAAAGAATGTGCGCCCTTTTGAAGCGTTTGCATTGTGGCCTTTTAACTTTAGATCAACATACAAAAAAACATGTTGTTATGGAATTTGAGCCTGGATTTTTTAGGGCGCGTAAAAACTACGTAAAGAAAAAATTGGCCTTAAAAGAATTTGAAGGGCGGAGCATTGATTTAAATCAAGGGGGAAGCACGAAGGAGTTATTGTTCACATCGTATAAAGAAAAGGCGATTAGTGTCGCGATGTATTTGTGGGAATATGGGGCATCATCGACGCGAGAGATCAGAACAAAACTTAATATAGAAAAAACAGTGGACATTTTAAATAAAAATTATCAGTATTGGTTTGAACGTGTTTCTAGAGGGGTGTACAGAATAACCCCGGAATTTGAATTTTTTCGATTAAAGTATCAGAAAAAAATAAATAAATTGACTAAGAGAAAGGGGTAAAAGTGATTGAAGTTAATGAGTATTTTGAAGGAAGGGTAAAGTCCTTTGTTATTAATTCCAGTGAAAATAAAAAAACCGTAGGTGTTATGGAGCCAGGTGAGTATGAATTTAATACCGAGACAAAAGAAATTATGACGGTTGTTTCCGGTGAGCTATCAGTATATTTTCCTGAATATGACGAATGGGAAGATTTTGGTACGGGTGCGTCTTTTGATATTCCCGCGCAATCAAAATATAAGGTGAAAGTTTCACAAGATACAGCGTATCTTTGTGAATATGAATAAAAATTGAATTTTAAAACCTGGGGATAATACCAATTTCGTTAAATAATGACCAAAATTCATTTTGTTTGTCTCGACGATTCAACGAGACACAGCAACTTTAAAATAGAGCAATTATTTAATGGATTTGGTATAAATATGGTTTTAAAAAATTAAATCCACTTCTAATAAAGGGGTGGATTTTTTCTATAATGAGGGCGTTCGTTGGATTTTTATGACAGCGGGAATTCCCTGTCTGTGAAGGCGGGGATGAGAGCAACTCCGGCGTTTAATTCGCTGGACAAGCGAAGCTTGAATTTTAACAGATTAAATTTTAATTGTTGACAATATATTAGAATATGCTAATATTCTAATGTTAGGAAAATTGAATATGAAAAATGAGCAAGAAACAAATACGTTCGCGGTTGCGGCCAGGATGCTTAAATCGGTGGCCCACCCAGTAAGAATTGAGATTATAAATCTTTTAGTAAAGAACAAAAGTCTCTCAGTAAATGAAATAAAAAATAGTTTGAAGATTACGCAATCTATGACTTCACAACATTTAGGAGTTCTTAAGAATGTAGGGATTTTGGAATGTGATAAACAGGCGAATGTCTGTTATTACTCTATACGCAATAAGAATATTTTAAAACTCCTTGATTGTGTAGAACGTTGCGCGAAAGAGCGCACTATTTAGGGTTTGCAAATAATACCAAATCCATTAATTAATTCCTGATTTAATTTTACTTGTCTCGACGTTTTTGCGAGTAAGTAAGCTTTTTAAATGAGTCCTTATTTAATGGAATTGGTATAAACAGCAGGCACGCTTAAGCTACTCAATCGGGGGCGTATAAATCATTAAATAGGTTATTTCTTTACAAACTTTTAGAGTATAACAAGGAAATCAGGAGGTTAGACATGCTGAAAAAAATTATTTTATATTCATTGAATCATCCCAAAATAATCATGGGGATCAGTATCTTATTGTTCGTATTGGCCTTAGGGCAGTTTCCGAAGATTAAAGTGGATACGGATCCTGAGAATATGTTGCCGTCAAATGCTCCGGTCCGTGTTTTTCATCATGAAACAAAGAAGGAATTTTCACTTTATGATTTTGTCGTCCTTGGCATTATTAATGAAAAAGACCCTAATGGGGTTTTTAATCCGGGAACACTAAAAAAAATATTTTCATTAACAGAGGACATAAAGAAGATAAAAGGGGTCATCGCGAATGAGATTGTTTCCCTGTCAACAAAGGATAATATTGAACAAGCTGAATTAGGGAGTGTGCGTTTTCAGTGGTTGATGGCAGCGCCACCGGATACTCAGGAGGAGGCCATTAAAATACGTGATGAAGCGATGGACAACCCTCTATTTAAGGGAAGTGTCGTTTCTGATGATGGAAAAGCAATAGCCATATATATTCCGATTGAGAAAAAAAATATGAGTTATGAGGTCGCGACTGAAGTTCGAAAAATGACGAAAAAGTATGTTGGGGCGGAAAAATATTATATTACAGGACTACCTGTTGCTGAGGATCAATTTGGAGGAGAGATGTTTAAACAAATGGCAATCTCCGCGCCTTTGGCAGGACTGATTATTTTTCTTTTAATGTTGTTCTTTTTTAGATCAGCAAAACTGGTTATTGCCCCTATGATTGTGGCTATATTGACGGTTATTGTTACGATGGGGTTGCTCATAGGATTTGGGTATCCCGTACATATTATGAGTTCCATGATTCCGATATTTTTGATGCCGATCGCGGTTTTGGACTCTGTGCATATTTTGAGTGAATTTTTTGATAAATATAAGAATTTCGGGGATCGTAAAAAAACGATTAGTTTTGTTTTAGAAGAATTATTTACTCCGATGCTTTTTACCTCTCTGACATCAGCGGTTGGTTTTTTCTCTTTATCATTTTCACCTATTCCACCTGTTCAGGTTTTTGGTATTTTTGTGGCTATTGGTGTGATGATAGCCTGGGTTTTAACTATTCTTTTAGTGCCCGCGTATATCATGTTATTGGATGAAAAGACTTTTAATAATTTTGGTCATGTCGTAAAAGATGAAAAACCGCATTTTATTGACAAGGTGCTTACAGGGGTACGAGATATCAGTATGAATAAATTTAAAATGGTTTTGGGGATAACGATTGTTCTTATTGTAATTTCCATTTATGGGATAAGCCTTATTCAAGTTAATGATAACCCTGTTCGATGGTTTACGCCAGGGCATCCCATTAGGGTTGCTGATCGTATACTTAACAAACATTTTTCAGGAACATATGAGGCCTATTTAGTCCTAGACGCTAAAAATAAAAAGGATGAAATATTTTTACATCCCGAGATGCTTCGGTATGTTGAAAAATTACAAAATAAATTAGTAAATAGTCCTTATGTAGGGAAAACAACCTCATTGGCGGATATTGTTAAAAAAATTTATTATGAATTATTAGGAGGAGATAAGAAAAACGATGTTATTCCTAAAACCAAAGCCGCGGTTGCCCAGAGTCTTATTTCATTTGAGAATTCTCATAAGCCTGATGATTTGTGGCATCTAGCCACACCAGATTATTCAAAATTGAATATTTGGTTACAACTTAAAACGGGTGATAACAAAAATATGAGCAAAGTGGTAGAGTTGACGAAACGATATATTAAGAATAATCCTCAGCCATTTGCATTTCAATATAATTGGGCTGGGCTAACCTATATCAATGTTGTTTGGCAGAATAATATGGTCTCCGGTATGTTACGGAATTTCTTGGGGTCGTTTGTGATTGTATTTTTCATGATGTTATTTCTATTCCGATCTTTCATGAAGGCCATTATCTCCATGGTTCCGTTAACCGTTACAATTGTTTTTATTTATAGTTTGCTTGGATTTTTTGGAAAAGATTATGATATGCCTGTGGCTGTTTTGTCCGCATTGACATTAGGATTGTCCATTGATTTTGCTATCCATTTTATTCAACGATCTGATGAAATTCAGAAAGAAACAGGGAATTGGAGTGAGACAACGAAAGAAATGTTCGGAGGTCCTGGAAGGGCTATTATGCGTAATGCCCTTGTGATTGCCATTGGATTTTTACCATTATTGGCCGCGCCTCTTATGCCTTATAAAACGGTTGGATTTTTTATGTTTATGATTATGGCTGTTTCCAGTGTTGCGACGTTGTTGATTATTCCGTCAATGATTTCGTTTAGTCCGTTAAAATTTTTTAAACGTCAAAAATAATAATTTGGCATTGGTATAAAAAGGAGGCAAGAAAATGAAAAAATTGATGGGTATTATGGTAGTTTTATTTTTAGGGATGGGTTCTTATGTTCAAGCTCAAGAATTATCTGTTAATGAAATTGTAACGAAGGCAAACTTAGCGGCTTATTATGAAGGGAAAGACGGACTATCAGATGTGAAAATGACTATTACCGATTCACAAGGAAGAAAACGAGTTCGAGAGTTTCGTATTATGCGTCTTAATATTAAAGAAGGAGGGGCGCAAAAATTCTATGTTTATTTTAAAAAACCTGCTGATGTCGCCAAAATGGTTTATATGGTTTGGAAACATCTGAATAACGATGATGACCGATGGTTATATTTACCGGCCCTGGATTTGGTAAAAAGGATTGCCTCCAGTGATAAACGTTCCAGTTTTGTTGGTTCTCATTTTGTGTATGAAGATATTTCAGGACGGGATATAGAGGATGATACGCATACGTTGGTGGACTCAACAGATCAATTATATAAGATTAAAAATGTACCTAAAAATTTAAAAGGATTGGCATTTGCCTATTATTTTATTTGGATAGATAAAGCCAGTTTTCTTCCTGTGAAAGCAGAATATTATGATAGTAATGATCAACTTCTTCGGAGTATTAAGGCATTAAAGGTTGAAAATATTCAGGGGTATCCAACAGTGGTGAAGTCTATTGCCAAAGATTACCAACGGAAAGGGGAAACGGAGATGGATTTTTCAAATGTTAAATATGATGTAGGATTAACAGAAAATATTTTTGCAGAAAGATATTTACGAAAGGCCCCCACAAAATGGATTCAATAAGGAAATACGCGGTTCAATTATTTATTTTATTCATTAGTCTAATAGCTAGTCCAAACTGGGCAATATCCGCTCTTCCTGAAATGCATGGATTTTTTGAGTTTGATTATGGAGTTAAGGCTAGTGATGATAATACCAAGAGGGATGATTTTAATTTATTTGAACAGCGATTACAGCTTAAATCATCTTATTTTTTCAAAGGAGATCATTATTTGTCAGAAAAAGGGGCCTCGGTCAATTTTAAGGGTGATTTTACTATGGACGAATATTTCTCTGGAAAGACGGAGTTTGATTTAAGGGGATTGAATCTATCTTTAACGCCGTATGATTTTATGGATATGAAGCTGGGGCGTCAGGTGCTTACATGGGGAACAGGGGATTATTTGTTTGTAAATGACCTTTTCCCAAAGGATTACATTTCTTTTTTTTCTGGCCGTAATGATGAATATTTAAAGAAACCTTCGGATGCTTTAAAATTATCATTGTATCCCACGTGGGGAAATGTGGATTTTATTGTTTCAACATTTGAACAAAATACACAAGCAAAAGGGGATCGATTGTCCTTTTTTGATCAGTTTCAAGGAGGTATTGCCGGCATAAACTCTGATAGAGATTTATTAGAACCGGCATTGAAATTGTCGAACAATGAATATTATTTACGCTATTATCGAAGTCTTGGAAGTAATGAATTAGCTTTTTATTATTTTCGAGGGTTTGATAAAAACGCGATAAGTACAAAAAATGAGGCAGCCAGAGAACTGTTTTACCGAAGACTGGATGTCTATGGTTGGAGTGTGCGCGGGCCATTTGCCAATGGAATAGGAAATATTGAATTTGGTTATTATAATTCCCGGGAAGATGCCAATGGCAGTGATCGGTTGATAGCAAATTCAATGGTTAAAATTCTAAGTGGATATGAAAAAGATCTAGGTCATGATTTGAAAGTAGGATTTCAATATTTGTATGAACAAAGACTCAATTATAATAATTACAGTAAAAATTTATTGCCGACAGATTTTGTATTTGATGAGTTTAGACATTTGCTCACACAGCGAATTACCAAGCTGTATAAAAATCAAACCGTCACCGTTTCTTTATTTAATTTTTATTCGCCGTCAGATAAGGATGGGTATATTCGTCCCAGCGTTAGTTATGACGCGACTGATCAGTGGAAACTAAGTTTAGGGGCTAATATTCCTTGGGGTGAAGATGATATTACAGAATTTGGTCAAATGAAGAAGAATAAAAATGTGTATGTGAGAGCAAGGTATAGTTTTTAAAAAAAAGGGGTTATCATGGAAAGAACATTAAGAGGGATTGCTGGAGGGTTTATTTTATTGAGTCTGCTGTTAGCGCATTATGTCAATTCGGGATGGTTATGGTTTACAGTTTTTATCGGCTTGAATTTATTGCAGTCAGCTTTTACAAACTGGTGTCCGATGATGTGGATTCTTAAAAAAGCAGGAGTTGGGAAATAAGCAAAAATAATTTTCCTGTTTTATTTTACATCCTCTCTCAGGAACATAATAAAAATTAGGGAAATCATTTCTGCTTATTTTTTTGGTGAAAGTAGCGGACAACACCAAAATTGTAAAATTGTAAGTTTCCAGTTGAAGCGTCGGAAGTTATCGTGTACAATACATAAATAAAAATTTTTATTTTGAAGTGAAACTGTAAAGGATACAAAGGATTATGAGTCAAGTGACGGTTGGGGTTGATATTGGAGGGACAAATATTAAAGTGGGTTTAGTGGGTTCTTCAGGAAAGATTGTAGCCAGAACTGTATTAAAGACAGAAAGTTGTTCGCAAAATAAAAATAAGTTAATTAAAGCAGTAATCCTTGCTATTGAGGAACTTCTTGAAGAAAAAAGATTGAATAAGAAGAATGTTTTAGGAATAGGGTTTGGGTTTCCCGGGTTAGTAAATCCGGAAAAAGGGATTGTAACGTTCTTACCAAATATTTCGGGATGGAAAAATGTTCCATTGAAGCAAATTATAGCGAAGGAAACAGGGGTTCCAGTCTTTATTGATAATGATGTAAATTTGGTGACATTAGCGGAATGGAAATTTGGTGCGGGAAAGGGAAAAGAGAATTTATTATGTATGACTCTTGGAACAGGGGTAGGCAGTGGATTAATTTTAAACGGACTTTTATATCGAGGGGAAGGATTTGTCGCGGGAGAGTTAGGGCACATGCCATTAAATGAAAAAGGACCTGGTTGTAATTGTGGTGGGGAAGCGTGCTTTGAACGTTATGTGGGAAATCGTTATCTAATGGCCCGAGCCGGTAAAATTTTTAAAAATAAAAATATTCAACTCCCTGATGTTTTTGCGTTAGCAGAGCATGGGAACGTGCGGGCAGTTCAGTTTTGGGAAGAAACGGCTACGCATATCGGGAATGCGTTTGTTGGGGTTGTTAATTTATTGAATCCCAGTTTAATTATTGTTGGTGGCGGGGTATCGAATAATTATAAGTATTTAGGGCCGACTATTAATAAAATTATTAAGAAGCGTGCGATGAAGGTTCAAGCGGGCATGGTAAAAATAGTTAGGGCAAAATTAGGGGATGATGCCGGGATTATCGGTGCACAGGTTTTAGTGAAGGACTCTATTGTTAGGTCGTAGGCATAAATGATACCAATGCTATTAAATAATTACCGAAATTCATTTTGCTTTTCTCGACGCATTAACGAGAATAGCAACTTTAAAATAGTACGACTATTTAATGGCATTGGTATTATTTATGCCTACGACCTAAGGGTTTGTAAATGAATAACCGATACACTTTAAACCATTCGATTGACGGTGCGCTTTATTAAATAGGCACTGGTTATTTTTTACAAATTTTTAAGCGTAAATGAAATTTTCTAAACCCTTTTCTTTTTTTCTTATTCCAATAATAATTCTTTTTTTTTCAACACAAGCTATCGCTCAAAAGCAAGGGGAAAGTGTTGAGTTAAACGGAGATGTGATGGAGTATTCAAAGAATGGGCAGACTGTCATTGCTAGTGGCAACGTCGTTGTTGTGCGTGGAGACACAACTTTAATGGGGGATAGGATAGAGTTTTCTCGTAAAACCAGTATCGCTTATGCTAATGGGAATGTGCGTTTAGTGATGCCGAAAGGCGAAATTGAAGGTAACGAGATGACGTTTAATTTTGCTGAGATGACCGGAGAGTTTCAGGGAGCAAAAATTATTGCGGACCCTTATTATGGAACGGGGAAAACTATTTCAAAGATTAATGAAAATCACATGGTGATGAAAGATGGTTTTATCACTACGTGTGATTATGATAAGCCGCATTATGGGATGGCTTCACGTAAAATGGATATTTACCCTGGAGATAAGATGGTGGCACGGAATGTGCGGATGTTTTTGGGTAAGGTTCCTATGCTGTTTTTGCCACGATTTTCCCAGAGTCTGAAAAATGAAAAGCCGCGAGTTACTTTTACCCCAGGGTTTGATAAAAAATGGGGGATGTTTGTTTTATCTTCCTGGAGATATAATTTAAATAAGAATTTGAAAGGAGTCATTCATCTTGATGCCCGGGAAAAAAAGGATATTGCCTGGGGAGTTGACGTTAATTATAAAACGTCAAATATAGGGGAAGGATCTATTCGAACATACTATATGAATGAACGAAATATTACTTCTAAGCGGTTTTTCCAACCGCGTCCAAGTCCAACTATTGAGCGGGAACGTTTTAGAGTGCAATGGCGGCATAAATGGAAAATTGATAAAAAAACGAATGCTATTATGCAGTATTATAAGTTGAGCGACAGTACTCTTTTGAGGGATTATTTTAGAAGAGAAAATTATAAGGAACCGACGCCGAACACCTTTTTTTTATTAACACGGACGTTGCCAAAAGGGGCGTTAAGTTTTCGAACGGATATACGGGCAAATCGGTTTGAATCATTGGTTGAGCG
>VAPK010710068.1_pt1 | contig 13919 bp, 12 predicted proteins | sample 3395031 | NCBI WGS metagenome assembly VAPK01 (sample SAMN08290443, study PRJNA428436) | hydrothermal vent metagenome | isolation source: Deep-sea hydrothermal vent chimney 1 | place: Pacific Ocean: Juan De Fuca Ridge | reverse complement strand
TGATTTTATTCGTACATCAGATGCTTTTAAAATTGCAATGCCTCAAGATGATTATGATTGTAGTGCAATTCTTGATAGGTGGATGGTAGATTGGAAAATTGATTTAGTCTATACAGTATGTCCAAAGCATTGGAGTGTTCTTTATCCAAACTATTCTAAAATTGGAAAAATTGAGCTAGGTTATACAGGGTATATATCTGATTCTTGGATTGAGTCTTGGAAAAATACAAAAATATTTAATCAACGATCAATAGATGTATCTTATAGAGCAAATAAATTACCTCCTAATTTTGGTATTATTGGAAATATTAAGGGTGAAATTGGTGAGATATTTAAAAAAAATGTACTGGGGGAAGGATTTAATCTGGATATTTCAACTAATCCTAAAAAAATGATACCAGGGAATAAATGGCATAAATTTATTGAAAATTCAAAATTTTGTCTCGCAACAAATAGTGGAAGTAGTTTGTTGGATCCAGAAGGAAATATAAGAAAAAAAGTTAACTTATATTTAGCATATCATCCTAAGGCATCTTTTGAAGAAGTTGAAAAATATTGTTTTCAAGGGGAAGATTGTAAGTATAAATTTTTAGCTATTTCACCTCGCAATATAGAAGCTGCTTTAGCGAAAACTGTACAAATTGCAACTATAGGACCTTATAATGGAATTTTGGTAGCATATGAACATTATATACCGTTAGAACCAGATTGTTCAAATATTAAAGAAGTGATTTCTATAATGAAAAATAGTAAAAAAGTAAATGAGATTGCTGAAAATTGCAAAGAAACTATTCTATCTATAGATGACTTGAGATTTCAAAACCATGTTGTAGAAATTATAAAAAAAATTGAAAGTGGTATTCTTAGTAAAAAGATAAGTAGAACATCCCAAGAAGAAATACAGCGATATATCTCTATGTATAAGAGTACAATGGTAAATAAAACAGAAATGTTTTGGAAAAAGAGACGAGTTATGCAACCATTTAAGGAGATTGCTAAGCAATTAGGAGCAAAGAGAATAATTTCGTTATTAAGCAAGGGTAGTTAGTATGTGTGGAATAAGTGGAATAATAAATAAAACTAAAAAGGTAGTAAATCAAGATGAAATAAAAAAGATAAATGACCTCATAGTTCATAGAGGACCTGATGATGAAGGTTTTTATTTTTCTAATAATTTTGCTTTTGGACATAGAAGATTATCTATTTTAGATTTAAGTAGTGCTGGGCATCAGCCTATGCATTATCTTGATAAATATACAATTACTTATAATGGAGAAGTTTATAACTATCTTGAGATAAAAGAGGAGCTTTTGGATGAAGGTTATATATTTAAGTCTCATACTGATACGGAAGTAATACTTGCTAGCTATGACAAATGGGGACAAGAGTGTGTAAATAAATTTAATGGCATGTGGGCTTTTGCCATATATGATAAAGAAAAAGATATAATATTTTGTAGTCGTGATAGGTTTGGAATTAAACCTTTTTATTATACTGAAGTGGATAATAAATTTATATTTGGTTCAGAGATAAAACAACTTTTAGAGTTTTATGAAGACAAATATGTTAACAAAAATATTTTAATGGATTATTTAATTATAGGTTTTGAAGAGCATACCAACGAAACTTTTTTTGAAAATATATTTAAATTGGAACAATCACATAATTTAATTTATAATTTAACTACAAATAGTTATAAAATTGAAAAATACTATGATATTGCTTTAGATGATAATGTTAAAAAACTTAACGAAAAGGAATCTATAAAATTATATGATAAAAAATTAAGAAATGCTATTAAACTTAGACTCAGATCAGATGTTAAAATTGGTACATGTTTGAGTGGAGGACTTGATAGCTCATCTATAGCTAGTATTGCGTCTAAAATTTATAATAAAGAATCAACAGAAAAATTTATAGCGATTCATGCTAAATCAACTCAAAAAAGTAATGATGAAAGTAAGTTTGCTCAAGAAGTAGCACTGTATTGTAATTTAGATTTAAAAATTATAGAACCATCAAAAAATGATTTTTTAAGTAGTATTGATGAAGTTATTTATACCCAAGAAGAACCATTTGGAGACCCTTCTATTTTTATGCAATATTTTGTAATGAAACAAGCAAAAGAAGAAAAGTGTAAGGTTATGCTTGATGGGCAAGGCGGTGATGAGACATTACTTGGATATGAGAGATATTATCCAGCATATTTAATGGGTTTAGGTTTTTTTAAAATGATTAAAGGTTTTTTTAATGTCTCAAATAATTCAAAATTGTCTATTAAGCAGCTTGTTGGTTATATGATATATTTTACAAATACTAAGATCAGAATAAAAGTATTAAAAAAAAGAAATGATTTTATAAAAAAAGAGTATTTTGATATGATTAGCATAGAAACAATAGAACAAAATAGTAAAAACTATTTAAATATCTTCAATCTCCAATATAATGAGATTTATAAGACACAAATGCCACATTTACTTAAGTATGAAGATAAGAATTCTATGAGAAATTCCATTGAAACAAGATTACCATTTATAGATTTCAATGTCTTAAAAAGTGCTATTTCTTTAGATAATAATTTGAAGATAAAGGATGGTTGGACAAAGTATATTTTACGAAAAGTTGTAAATAATATTTTGCCAAAAAATATAGTGTGGAGAAAAAATAAATTTGGTTTTGAAGCCCCCATTGATAGTTGGATGAATATAATAGAAAAGGATATGCAAAATATTATCAATGAATCAAGTATAATTAAAGTATTGATAAATGAAAAAATAAATTTTAAGAAGTTAAATAATATTCAAAAGTGGAGATTTTTTAATATTGCAAAATGGGAGGAAATTTATAATGTTAGTATACGGTAGAATAGGAAGTACGATATGAATGTATTACATTTAACCCATACAGATATTAATTCAGATTCTAGAATTTTAAAAGAGATGCATTCATTATCTAAATTAGATTCCTATCAGGTAAGTGGAATTGGTGCATTAATGAATAAAGATCATGTTAGTAATAACTTAGATTTTATCAATATATATTCTATAGTTCTAACTTCAAGAAAACTTATTTTTTTGCCATCTATTATTATGCACTCTTTATCAGTTTTAGAATTAACATATAAAATGATTTTTAAGGCTGTTAAGTTAAAACCTAAAATAATCCACTGTCATGACACTTTAGTTCTACCATTAGGTGCAATTGTTAAATTATTTACAGGGGCAAAACTGATATATGATGCACATGAATTGGAGTCAGATAAAAATTCTTTAACAAAAACTTTAGGTAAAATGACTCTGTTTGTTGAGAAAATTTTATGGAAGTTTATAGATGCATTGATAGTTGTAAGCCCTTCCATAGATAAATGGTATAAAGATAATGTTGGAAAAAAACATTCTGAGATTATTTTAAACTCACCTGTCTTAGAGAGTAATGTGTCCATTGATGATAAATCATATTTAAGAGAATATTTTTCAATTTCAAAAAACTCAAAAATATTTTTATATATCGGTGGCTTGGTTGATGGACGAGGTATAGATTTGATTGTAGAAGCTTTTAAAAATACTGATTTAAAATCAAGTTTAGTTTTTTTGGGTTATGGTAAACTTAGTGATGATTTAAAAAAGCTTTCACAAAAGTACCCAAATATCTATGTACATGATGCCGTACCACATGAAAAGGTTGTATCTATCGCCAAAAGTGCAGATGTTGGATTGTGTTTGATTCAAAATGTATCTTTAAGTGACTATTATTGTTTGCCAAATAAACTATTTGAATACTGTTTTGCTGAGATTCCTGTTTTGGCATCTGATTTTCCAGATATTTCTTATACAGTTGAAAAATATAGTCTTGGAAAGTGCTGTAAACTAGACTCTAAAAGTATATATAAGGCTATAAGAGAATTTGAAGATACCAAAAATCTAACAAAGATTAATGCTAATGATTTGTATGATCTTAGCTGGGGTGCTCAAGAAGAGAAGTTAATCAAATTATATGATAAGTTAATTTAAAAGGAAGATATATATGTGTGGTATTTTTGGGCAGGTTTCATCAACTAAAGTAAACCGAGATAACCTTAAAAAGTTAGTGAAGCACTCTGAACAAAGAGGGATGGACTCAAGTGGTTTAATTTATTATGAAGATTCTACCTATAAAATTTATCGTGCTGATTATAAGATTGAAAAGTTAATGAAAAAGGTGAAGCCTTATAACTCTAAAGTTGTTTTGGGACATAGTCGGCTTATTACCAATGGTTTGGGTGATAACCAACCTGTAGTTCGTGATAATATTTGTGCCATTCATAATGGAATAATTGTGAATGAAGAAGAAGTATGGAAAAAGATTAAGATAGAGAGAAAACTCCAAATTGATTCAGAACTTATCGTTGCGATTGCTGAAAAACATTTAGCTGTAGGTGGTGAACTTTCAAAGTTGCCACAAAAAATACTTTCACTTTGTAGAGGTGTGATAGCTTGTGCATTAGTTATACCAAAAATGGGTAAAATTTTACTTTTTTCAAATAACGGCAGTTTATATGTTGGAGAAAAAGAGACAGAATTATACTTCGCATCTGAAAACTATCCTTTAACTCAAATTAGTTGCAGTAATATAAAGCAAATAAGAGAGGAAGCTTTTTTTATAGATATTCCTTCTTCAGAAAAGAGTTTACAAGTTGATGATGATGCATTACGAAAAGAAGACTTGATACCAGAGTTTAAATTTAATAAAATAGAAGAGAATTTATTAGCATATAAGGATCCTAATTTAAAGCGTTGTACTCGTTGTATATTACCAGAAACTATGCCTTTTATAAAGTTTGATAAAGAGGGAGTATGTAACTATTGTCATAACTATAAACTAAGAAACAGACCTAAACCAAAAGAAGAACTGTTTAGTTTAGTTGAATTTTACCGACGAGAGCATGGAGAGGATTGTATCGTACCATTTTCTGGTGGTCGTGATAGTTGTTATGGGCTACATTTGATTATAAAAGAACTTGAGATGAAACCAGTGACATACACTTATGATTGGGGGATGGTAACTGACCTTGGTCGTCGAAATATCAGTCAGATGTGTGGAGACCTTGGTGTTGAAAATATTATAGTAGCAGCCGATATATCCCAAAAAAGAAAAAATATCAAAATGAATCTTGAAGCTTGGCTAAAATCTCCGCATTTAGGGATGATGGCTATGCTTACAGCAGGAGATAAGCATTTTTTTAGACATGTTGAAACTATTAAAAAACAAACAGGCATAAATTTAAATCTTTGGGGTGTAAATCCCTTGGAGGTAACTCATTTTAAGACTGGTTTTTTAGGAATTAAGCCAGACTTTGAAGAAGAGAGAGTTTATACTCACGGGGCTTTGAAACAATTAAGATATCATTCTAAGAGATTTAAAGCAATGTCGGAGAGTCTAGGTTATTTTAATAGCTCTCTTTGGGATACTCTTTCGGGTGAGTATTATCGTAGTTTTACACAGAAAAAAGATTATTATCACATCTTTGACTATTGGCGTTGGGATGAAAAAATAGTCAATGATATCTTGATAAATAGATATGATTGGGAAACAGCAATAGATACAAATACTACTTGGCGTATAGGAGATGGAACTGCTGGTTTTTATAACTATGTTTACTATACTGTTGCAGGTTTCACAGAACATGATACATTTAGAAGTAATCAAATTCGTGAAGGTCAAATGACTCGTGAAAAAGCTCTTAAATTAGTAGAAGATGAGAATAGACCAAGGTATCAAAATATTCGTTGGTATCTTGATACTCTTGGTATGGATTTTGAAGAAGTTATTAAAGTGGTTAATGCAATACCAAAGCTTTATGAGGTGGATTAGATGAAAATAGTAACTATACTAGGTGCTAGACCCCAATTTATAAAAGCTGGAACAGTGAGCCGAGAAATTGCAAAACATAAAGGGGTTGAAGAGGTCATAATCCATACTGGGCAACATTTTGATGCTAACATGAGTGATATCTTTTTTAAAGAGATGCAGATACCGATGCCTAACTACAATCTAAATATCAATGGTCTTTCTCACGGAACCATGACTGGGCAAATGCTTGAAAAGATAGAAGAGGTATTATTAAAAGAGAAACCTGACTGGGTGATGGTTTATGGTGATACTAACTCTACACTTGCAGGTGCATTGGCCGCATCTAAGCTACATATCAAATTAGCACATATTGAAGCAGGGCTAAGGTCATTTAACATGAAGATGCCCGAAGAAATCAATAGAATTTTAACAGATCGTATAAGCAATGTTCTATTTACACCCTCAAAAACAGCAATAGAAAATTTAAAAAAAGAGGGTTATGGACATTTTGACTGTGATATTATTCATAGTGGCGATGTTATGCAAGACGGGGCAATATTTTATAGTGATTTTGCAAAAAAACCTGGTTTTGCTATTAAAAAAGAGTTTGTTTTAGCAACAGTACACAGAGCGGAAAATACTGATGATATACAGAGACTAAGAAATATTATCGAAGCTTTAAATGAAATCTCTAAAGATTTGCCAGTTATTTTGCCAGTTCATCCTCGTACTCGTGCAATATTAAAGAAAAATAACATTATTGTAGAGTTTGATATGATAGAGCCTGTTGGATATATGGAGATGATATGGTTTCTCAAAAACTGCTCAATGGTTATGTCTGATAGTGGTGGACTTCAAAAAGAAGCTTTCTTTTTTAAAAAACCCTGTATTACACTTCGTGATGAGACAGAGTGGGATGAGCTTGTTTTTCATAATTTTAATATTTTGGTAGGTGCTGATAAATGTAAGATTTTAGATGTGTTTAACAATCATAGATTTAATGATGATTTTTCATTAGATCTTTTTGGTGGAGGATATGCAAGTGAAAAAATCATTACTAAAATGATGAACTATTGACAAAAAGTAGTTTTTTCTATAAAATTGTAGAAATTAAAAAAAGGAGTTATTATGTCTGTACAAATTTCAGCTTATATTCAAGATGATATAAAAGCAAATATGGAAAAATACTCATCATCCCATGGACTTAAAAAAGCTTATTTGATAGAAAGTGCTATAGAGTATTATTTGCAAGCTTTACATGAGATGCCTAGTAGTGTTATGGTTCCTTGCAGTATCACTATAGATGATAAATCTTATGAAAAGATAAAACAATTAAGTTTAAAAGAACCAAGTGATAAGTTGGTTGAGTTATTGTCGTAGATGAATTTAGTCATAAGAGTATTAGCAAAAGATGATAATAAAAAAGATTTTTTCTCTGGAGAAGTTGAGTTAGATATATTTTTTAAAAAATATGCAGGACAAAATCAATTTAAACACTATATAGGTACAACTTATATAGCCACATTAAATGATCAGATAGTTGGTTTTATAACAGTCAATGCTAGCAGTATAAGAGTGCAAGAGTTAAAGAGCAAGATATAAAAAAGCTTCCAAATTATCCATTGCCAATACTAAGAATCTCAAGACTTGCAATTGATGTTAAATATCAAAATAATGGTATAGGAAAAGAGTTACTAAAGTTTATATTGAACCTTTCTATATTGCAAAGAGATAGATTTGGTTGTATCGGAGTGGTTGTAGATGCTAAAGAAAATAGTGTATCTTTTTATAATCAGTTTGATTTTGAACTTATAGATATAGTGCAAGGGCAACTTGATATAAGACCATATCCAAAAAGTATGTTTTTATCTATGAGCATGATTTTAAAGGCAAAAAAACATTAATGAATATTTGGATATTAAACCACCATGCAGTTACTCCCCAGATGAGTGGAGGAACCAGGCATTATGACTTTGCAAAAGAGCTCATTAAGCGAGGTCATCAAGTAACTATTGCGGCTTCAAGTTTTCACTATTCAAAATTAGAGGAGATGAAAGATTATAAACTAAATGATTATCTTATAGAAGAGATAGATAGTGTAAAGTTTATATGGTTTAAAACTCCACCTTATTTTAGCAATGGTGTAAAACGAGTTGTTAATATGCTTGTATATACAAAAAAAGCATTACAGGTTTTGCCAAAATTAAATCTTCAAAAACCTGATATTATCATAGGCTCATCCGTGCATCTTTTTGCAGTATATGCAGCATACAAGTTATCAAAAAGATATGAAGTCCCTTTCATCATGGAAGTAAGAGATTTATGGCCGCAGACTCTGATAGATATGGGAATGTCAAAATATCACCCTTTTATCATGGTTTTAGGACAATTAGAGAAGTATTTATATAAAAGGGCTGATAAGATTATTACTCTGTTGCCAGATGCTTATGAATATATAGAGAAGTTTGTAAATAGAGATAAGATTGTGTGGATTTCAAATGGTGTTGATATAGAAAATATTCAATATTCGAAAGCAATAGATAATAAAAAATTTACAATACTTTATGCGGGTGCAATTGGTGAAGCAAACAATTTGATTGACTTGGTTCTTGTGGCAGAACAACTAAAATATGAAGATAAAATAGTATTTAAAATTGTAGGCAATGGACCTCAAAAAGCTTATATTCTTGATGAAATAAAGAGATTAAAAATTACAAATATTTCAATTGAAGATCCTGTTTCAAAACATGAGATATCAAAATTATTAGAATCAGCAGATGTACTCTTTTTTAATTTAAAAGATAGCCCGGTCTTTAGATATGGAATAAGTTCTAATAAATTGTTTGATTATATGGCGGCGGGAAGAGCTATTATCTTTGCATCAAATGCCTCTAATAATCCAGTAAAAGAGGCAGATGGAGGTTTTACAATTACCCCAGGTTCAATAGTTGAATTAAAAGATGTTATAATGAAGCTTTTTAATTTAAAACTATCAGAAAAAATTAATTTAGGCAACAATAATAGGCTTTATGTTGAGCAAAATTATGCAATTGATTTATTGGTGAAAAAATTAGAGAATGTTATAAAGGAATTATAAAAAAATGAATAATAATATATTAAATATTATAGACGAAAAGGTTTCTGTAAAAACCATGATGCTGCTCATCGCTTTTGCTTATTGTTTTAGTATTGCAATTAGGCTTATTTGGGTGTTTCAATTTTCAGGTGTTGAGAGTTTTTATTGGAATGATCAAATTATGATTAATACAAATGATGGTTACTATTTTGCAACTGCTGTTAAAGATTTTGTATTTGGGACAAATGCAGATAATCCACAATTAAAAACAGCTATAAATAGTTATCCGGGAGTTATCTATACAACATATCTCTTTTTTAAGATACTGCCATTTTCTTTAGATACTATTATTCTTTTTATGCCGGCTATCATTTCAAGCTTGATTGTGATTCCAATGATTTTAATAGGTCGTCTTTATAGTCATTCATTGATGGGATTTTTTGCTGCACTTTTAGCTTCCATTGCTTGGAGTTATTATAATCGTACCATGATTGGATATTATGATTCCGATATGTTTGCAGTTGTAATGCAATATTTTGTGCTTTATGCCCTTTTATCTATCATTAGATATCAGAGTTTAAATTCTATACTTCTAGCCTCAATTTTTATAATTATTTATCCTCTTTTTTATCCCCAGGGTTTGTCACTTATCTACGGGATGTTTGTTATTTTAATCATGTATCTTTTGTATTATCATAAAAAAGAGTCAATTGCTTATATGGCAATTGCTTTAATAAGTGTCTCTTTGCTGATGATTGATTGGCAGATAAAGTTAGGTTTGATTGTTGTATTGTATGTACTATTTAAAAGCAAAAAAATAGATAATAAATATCTAATGTATCTAGCAATTGCTAGTTTTATACTCTTTTTGTTTGGTGCAAATGTCATGTCTTTAATTGTTGCAAAGATAGATATTTATATAGATAGAGGCACCAATGATGTGGGTTTAAATTTTTTTCAAGTGATACAAACTGTTAGAGAAGCTGGAAATATCCCTTTTGAAGTTATGGCAAATCGTATTAGTGGGTCTACTGTTGGTGTCATAGTTAGTTTTATCGGTTATATTTTATTGGTTATAAAGTATAGATCTTTTATTTTGGCACTTCCTTTAATTGGTATTGGTATATTTTCTCTTTGGGGAGGACTGCGGTTTACTGTATATGCAGTTCCAATTGCAGCTATGAGTGCAGTTTTTCTTTTTTATGTTTTGAGTGATTTTATCAAAAATAAAATAGGTAAATACGCTTTTATTTCTATTATGACTATAGCTATGCTTTACCCAAATATAGTACATATTGTTAGTTATAAAGTACCTACTGTATTTATGAAAGATGAAGTAGTAGTTTTGGATAAGTTAAACAATATAGCTTCTTCAAAAGATTATACACTTGCTTGGTGGGATTATGGTTATCCTATTTGGTACTATTCAGATACCAATACTTTGATTGATGGAGGCAAGCACCATAATGATAACTTCATCATCTCAAAAATATTAAATACAACATCTCAAACACAAGCAGCAAACCTCTCTCGTGTAGCTGTTGAAACCTATGTTGATTCAAATTATAGAGTTGTTGCAAATACACTTTTTAAAAACAATACCCCCGAACAATTAAATCCAAACGACTATTTAGAAAAACTTGAAAGTGATGATTTTTTATTACCAAAAGCTACAAGAGATATCTATCTCTACCTTCCAAATAGAATGTTAAATATTTTTCCAACAGTGAGCCTATTTAGCAATATCAACTTACAAACTGGTGAAAAAGGGCAACAACCGTTTTTTTACAAAGCAAATCGATTTAAAGATGATGGTAAGATATTAAACTTTGGCAATGGTATATCTCTTGATAAAAAAACTAGTACACTTCATTTAGGGCAGCAACAAACACAACTTAAGAAGTTTGTCATAGTAGAGTATGATCAAAGTGGTAAATTAAATAAAAAAATACAAACTATAAATCCAAATGCAAATATTTCAATAATTTTTATGCAAAGTTACAATAGCTTTTTGATCTTGGATGAGAGTGTGTATAACTCTCTTTTTATTCAACTGTTTGTTTTGGAAGAGTATGATAAAGAATTATTTGAGCTAATAATAAGTGATCCTTTGGCAAAAGTATATAAAGTAAAAAAGTAGATATGTCTAAAAATATAATTGATAAAGTTTTAGCTTTGATATTTATTATCTGTTTTTTGCCATTGATGATTTGTATTGTGGTTTTAATTTATTTTATACTTAGAAGACCTATTTTTTTTACACAGATACGACCTGGTAAAGATGAAAAGTTATTTGAGATTTATAAATTTCGTACAATGAGTGATGAAAAAGATGATAATGGAAACTTATTGCCGGATGATATTCGTTTAAATGGTATTGGAAAGATGATTAGAAAGCTTAGCTTAGACGAGTTGCCACAGCTTTTTAATGTTTTAAAAGGAGATATGAGTTTTGTAGGTCCTCGTCCTTTATTGGTAGAGTATTTAAGTTTGTATAATAAAGAACAAAAAAGGCGGCATGATGTTAAGCCAGGCATTACGGGATGGGCTCAGGTAAATGGCAGAAATGCGATAAGTTGGAAGAAAAAATTTGAATTAGATGTATGGTATGTTGAACATTATAGTTTTATGTTGGATTTGAAAATTTTTTGGATGACTTTTTTAAAATTAATTAAAAGATCTGATATATCTTCAAAAAATCATATAACAATGGAGAAATTTAAAGGTAATGAATAAGTTAGCGGTTTATGGTGCTAGCGGTCATGGGAAAGTGGTTGCTGATATTGCAAGAGGGAGTGGATATGAAGAGATTATATTTATAGATGATGGTGATAATAAATATATGAATTTTGATATTTTTTCTAAACAATATATAAATATATCTGTAGCATTAGCAATTGGTGAAAATAGACTGCGGTCAAAGATATTTGAAAAAATAAAAAAAGCGGGATTTGAAATAATAACACTCATTGATCCTAGTGCTAAAGTGTCGTCATCTGCAAAAATAGATAAAGGTGCTATGATAATGCCTGGTGTTATTATCAATGCAGATGCCCATATTTCACAAGGAGCAATTATTAATAGTGGAGCAGTTGTGGAGCATGATGTTTTAGTTGGTTTGTATTCACATATTTCTCCAAATGTATCATTGGCAGGGGGTGTTAAAATTGGTAACTTTACACATATTGGCATTGGAAGTTGTGTTATTCAAAATATTACGATTGGGGATGATGTAATCGTAGGGGCTGGTTCCGTAGTTGTAAGAGATATTGAAGATGGTGTGGTGGTTGTTGGTAACCCAGCTAGAAAAATTAAGGCACAAAATGAAAGGTAGAATTTTTCTCTCCCCTCCTCACATGAGTGGAAAAGAGCAAGATTATATTGATGAAGTTTTCAAAAGTAACTATATAGCTCCACTAGGTGCTTATGTAAACAAATTTGAAGACTCTATTAAACAATATACAGGCACATCTTTTGCTTTAGCCACAAGCAGTGCAACAGCGGCCATTCACCTAGCTCTTCGTGTTTTAGGAGTTGGGAAAGATGATTTTGTATTAGCTTCATCATTTACTTTTATAGGTTCAGTTGCTCCAATTCTTTATCAAAATGCAAAGCCTATATTTATTGACAGCGATGATAGTTGGAATCTCTCACCAACTCTTTTAAAAAAAGCAATATATGAACTTCCAAAAAAACCAAAAGCTCTTATACTTACACATCTTTATGGGCAAATGGCTCAAATTAATGAAATTGTTTCAATATGCAAAGAGAATAATATCTACCTGATAGAAGATGCAGCGGAGTCATTGGGAGCAAGTTATAAAGGCAAACAAAGTGGTACATTTGGAGATATTGGAGTTTTTTCTTTTAATGGGAATAAGATTTTAACTACAAGTGGTGGAGGAATGTTTATAAGTGAAAATGAAGAATGGGTAAAAAAAGCAGAATTTTTGTCAACACAAGCTAGAGAAAATGAACTTTTTTATGAACATCAAGAAGTAGGGTACAACTATAGAATGAGTAATGTTTTGGCAGCTATTGGTGTTGCTCAAATGGAAGTACTTTGCCAGAGAGTTGAAAAAAAAAGAGAAATATTTTCATGGTATTATGAGCAATTAAATGAGCTTGATTTTATGCCTGAGATAAAAAATAGCAAAGGCAATAGATGGCTTACAACTTTAATTTTTAAAAAAACTAATCCATTTAAAATTATTGAGGTATTGGAAAAACAAAATATTGAATCTCGTCCTCTTTGGAAACCTATGCACTTGCAATCAGTTTTTAAAGACTCTTTATCTATTATAAATGGTAAAAGTGAGAAACTTTTTTTATCAGGTATATGTTTGCCAAGTGGTACGACAATGTCAAAAGAAGATATACAAAAAATTTCAAATTTAATAGTAGAAAATTTAAAATGAAATCTTTTTTTAAACCAAATATATTAACAAGAGCTCTGTTTTTTTTAATTGTTGATATTTTTATCTTTTATATCTCATTTTTCTTATCATATCTATTAAGATTTAATTTTCAAATCCCAGAACTTTTTATGGAAAGTTTTTTAAGTCTTATCTGGATTTTCATAGCCATCAAAATAACCATCTTCTACCTCTACAAAATCTACTTCATAACATGGAGATATTTCGTCTTAAATGATGTACAAAAAATCCTCACAGCCCTTATCATCTCATATCTCATCTTCGCACTCTATCTTTTAACACTTTATGATGGTGTTTTTCCAAGGTCTGCCATCATGATAGACTTTTTACTCTCTTTTTTACTCATTGTGAGTGTTCGTTTTTCAAAAAGAATTTATCAAGATTTATCCAAGCCAGATAGCATAAACCCTACAATTATCATAGGTGCAAATCAAAAGGCAATCTCCGTTATAAGTAGTGCAAACCATGAAGATATAAACTTTTTTCCAGTAGCAATTATCGATGACAATAGAAGCCTTATAAATACATATCTTTCAAACTTAAAAGTTTATAGTCCTGATAAGATAGAGTATTTAGTA
>VAPK010538873.1_pt1 | contig 13920 bp, 11 predicted proteins | sample 3395031 | NCBI WGS metagenome assembly VAPK01 (sample SAMN08290443, study PRJNA428436) | hydrothermal vent metagenome | isolation source: Deep-sea hydrothermal vent chimney 1 | place: Pacific Ocean: Juan De Fuca Ridge | reverse complement strand
TGGGGACGCCGTAAGGTTGAAATTCTCTGGAATGAAGTATAGACTAATTGTTTTAAAATATTGAATCCCCTTTGGTCTGCATCTTTGATGCAGGCTTTTTTTTGTCTACGACTAAGGGGGTTCCTTGATCAAGTCCAATTATTTTTAGCTAGTTAATTACTGCAGGTTTTCACGGAAGACCGCAGGAATTAAAACAAACTATTAACTATAATCAGTAGAATATTTAAGCCTAAAATTGCTACTAGTGGAGATAAATCCATCATCCCAATCAGTGGAACAACCTTACGAATGGGTCTAAGAATAGGGGCGGTTAGGCTATTGACTAAAGGTATAACTGGGTTGCCTTGTGTGTTTCCTATCCAGCTAGTGAGGGCTTGAATAAGAAGAGCAATAATATAAACCCAAATGATCGTTGTTAGTAATTCTCTAACAGCTATCAGTAATGAATTAGGAAAGTGGATTGAACCAGTCGTTACGAGTAACAATAAACTGGTTTTTATTAAAGTCAAAACAAATGCTACAAGCACTGCAGATGTATCGATAGACCCAATAGCAGGAATAATTCGACGTAAAGGAACTAAAACAGGATTGGTCACTTTAACCAAAAACTGTGATAATGGGTTGTTAAAATTAGCACGAGCAAATCCTAAAAGTAGGCGTATGATAAAAGTAGCAATATAAAGTGTGAATATTGTATCAATTAAAAAGACAGCAATTTGTGAGCCTAGTGGTAATCCTGACATTGTTATTATTCTCCGTTTAAAACTATCTTAGCTCTTTAGAGCGGTTTGCAGCAGCTTTTAATGCAGTTTCAAAAAGTTCTGGTAAGCCACCTTCTGTGAGTTGTTTTAATGCCGCTTCCGTTGTCCCTCCTTTGGAAGTTACACGTTGTCGAAGCGTAGAAGCATCATCGTTACTTTCCAGTGCTAGTTTAGCTGCACCAAAGGCAGTTTGTAAGACCAGTAAGCGGGAATCATCAGCATTTAGTCCGAGCTTTTGGGCTGCATCCTGCATTGCTTCCATAACAAGGAAAAAATAAGCAGGTCCACTGCCTGAAACAGCGGTAACGGCATCAAGCAAATCTTCATTGGCTAACCATAATGTACTTCCAACAGAACGTAAAATACTTTCGGCTAGGTCCACTTGTTGTTTTGATACATGTGCATTGGCGTATAGGCCTGTCATACCCGATTGAACGAGTGCTGGAGTATTTGGCATGCAACGGACAATAGCTAAAGGTCCATTGCCAAGCCATAGATTTAAATTTTCTATACTCACGCCTGCTGCAACTGAGATAACTAAAGGAGGGCTTTGTTGAATACTTTTTTGTAGGGGCTCGCAAACAACTTGCATTAATTGGGGTTTTACGGCGAGTACGATGATGTCTGAGCCATCAATGGCTAAAGCATTGTTGGTGAATTCTTGTACGTCTGGATAAGCACTTTTGATAGCCTGAAGTTGTGATGAATCAGGGTCAGAAACTCTAATTTGATGAGGGGTTTTGTCTTGAATAAGACCAGCAATCAAGCTGCAAGACATATTCCCTGCACCAATAAATGTGATTGTTTGTTGCATATTTGAATTAACACTTGTGAAAATAGAAGAGTGGAGTTTAACTTAATAGAGTGGCTATGGCACCCCCCCCTTTTTTATACTTTTGTCGTAATATTCTTACATAAGGAGTTATTCTCGATCACCAAAAATGGCTGTTCCAATTCGTACTATAGTTGCTCCTTCAGCAATGGCAGCTTCCATATCACCACTCATTCCCATGGAAAGCGTATCTATATTGAATCCTTGTTTATTGAGTTGTTCTTGTAAGTTTTTGACTTTAGCAAAAATAACACGTTGTTTTTCAAAGTCTTTTTCAGGTGAGGGGATAACCATTAAACCACGCAAAGTAATGCCTGAGAGTTCACTTACTTCATAGGCTAATGTTGGTAAGTCTTGAATTGAGACGCCAGACTTACTGTCTTCACCACTAATATTTACTTGAATACATACTGATATGGGAGGTAATTCTTTAGGTCTTTGATCACTTAGTCTTTTGGCAATTTTAAAGCGATTTATAGCATGAACCCAACTGACAGTTTCAGCAATTTTCTTTGTTTTATTAGATTGTAGTGGTCCTATAAAGTGCCACTCAATATCAAGATCACTTAACTCCTTCTGTTTTTCCTGTAGTTCTTGGAGATAATTTTCACCAAATGCTATTTGACCTACCTCATAGGCTTGTCGTATTTTATCAGCTCCATGTTTTTTACTAACAGCAAGTAAATTAACAGTATTTTCTGATCGTTGATACTTGCTAGATAAGTGCTTTATGTTTGCACCGATTGTCTGGAGTTTGTCTCTAATAAAGGCCATGTATGTTACATTTAGTTAATAAGGGTCATTACTGATTACCAATTTCTTTTAGAAATAGTTTTTAGTAAGAAGTATCTGACATTCAAAATAATAATTAAAAATAAGCAGTCATTTATGGATATTACACAATTACTAGCATTCTCAGTAAAAAATAAAGCATCTGATTTACATCTTTCTGCAGGACAGCCTCCCATTATACGCGTAGATGGCGATATGCGTCGCGTTAATATGCCAGAGCTAGAGCATAAAGAAGTTCATAGCATGGTGTATGACATCATGAATGACAAACAACGGAAGGCTTATGAGGAAAAATGGGAAACTGACTTTTCTTTTGAAATTCCTGGTGTTGCTCGTTTTCGTGTAAATGCATTTAATCAAAACCGTGGTGCCGCTGCTGTATTTCGTACTATCCCAAGTAAGGTACTTTCTTTAGAGGATCTTGATGCGCCAGCTATCTTTAAAAAGATTTCTGATAAGCCTCGTGGGCTTGTACTAGTAACAGGACCTACTGGTTCAGGTAAGTCTACAACACTTGCAGCAATGATTGATTATAAAAATGAAACTGACCATGGCCATATTTTGACGATTGAAGATCCGATAGAATTTGTTCACGAGAGTAAAAAGAGTCTTGTGAATCAGCGTGAAGTACATCGTGATACGCAAGGATTTGATGCTGCTTTAAGATCCGCACTTCGTGAAGACCCAGATACTATTCTGGTAGGTGAGATGCGAGACCTTGAAACAATCCGTTTGGCATTAACTGCCGCAGAAACAGGGCATCTTGTTTTTGGTACATTGCATACAACCAGTGCACCAAAGACTATCGATCGTATTGTTGATGTATTTCCTGCAGCTGAAAAAGATATGGTGCGTTCAATGATTTCATCATCACTCCAAGCTGTTATCTCCCAGACACTTTTAAAACGTGTACAAGGTGGTCGAGTTGCCGCACATGAAATAATGATCGGTACCAATGCTATACGTAGCATGATTAAAGAAAATAAATTGGCGCAGATGCGTTCAACATTACAAACAGGTGCTGCAGATGGTATGCAAACCCTAGATCAAAGTTTACTAAAGCTTATGACGTTAGGTCATATTTCTCGAGATGTTGCGATGAAGAAAGCAGATAATCCTAAGGGGATTATGGAAAGAGCTTAAAAAAACAACATTAATACTACTATCAAACTTTAAAGAAGAATAAGAAATGGATAAAGGAAGTGCAGTAAGTTATGTTCACAAGTTGCTAGAGTCAACGTTGGAGAATAACGCATCAGATCTTTTCATCACATCGTTAGCAGCGCCATCGGTTAAAGCTGATGGTGAAATGAAGCCATTATCTGATCAAAAATTGAGTGTTGAGCAGGCTGGTTTTTTAGTTCGCGCTATTATGAACGATCGTCAAATGAAAGAATTTGAAGAGCATCTGGAGTGTAACTTTGCAATAAGTTTGCCAGGTAAGGCTCGCTTTCGTGTGAATACATTTACACAACGTGGTTCACCTGGAATGGTTTTGCGGCATATTCCAGATTATATTCCTAGTTTTAAGGAGTTGGTGTTACCACCAGTTTTAAAAGATATAGCAATGAGTAAGCGTGGTCTTGTCATTGTTGTTGGTGCTACAGGCTCTGGAAAGTCGACAAGTTTAGCTTCAATGATCGATTTTAGAAATAAAAATACAATGGGGCATATTGTTACTATAGAAGACCCAATTGAATTCACTCATGAGCATCATCAATGTTTAGTCACACAGCGTGAGATTGGCGTTGATACAAGAAGCTATGAAATTGCAATGAAAAACACCTTACGTCAAGCACCTGATGTAATCTTACTCGGTGAGGTACGTGATAGAGAAACCATGGAGTATGCTATTGCTTATGCTGAAACAGGGCACTTGTGTCTAACAACTTTACATGCAAATAGTACCAACCAAGCGCTTGATCGTATTATCAACTTCTTTCCTGAAGAACGACGTGATCAATTATTGATGGATTTATCTTTAAACCTTAAAGGTATTGTATCGCAACGTTTAGTCAGAAAAGCCAAAGGTGAGGGTCGTCTACCTGCAGTAGAGGTCATGTTGAATTCACCAATGATGAGTGACTTAATCAGTAAGGGAGATATTCCTGGAATTAAAGAGTTAATATCTAAGTCTAATGAACTCGGTATGTGTACATTCGACCAAGCATTATTCAGAATGATTGATGCTAGTATGATATCAGTTAAAGAAGGATTGAGAAATGCAGACTCAGTAAATGACTTACGTCTGCAGTTGAAGCTGAATAGTCGTCATGCCCAAAAGGGAGATTTCTTCAAAGGCACTGAATCACTTGCAATGGAAAGTATCGACGAGTACGTTCCTAAAATCTAATAATAAAAACAAGAGTAGCAAAAATGAAAATAATACCTTACCTAGAGTTCATGGTTAAGCGAGAAGCTTCTGACTTGTACTTAACGACTGGAGCCTATGCTTCATTAAAAATAATGGGAAAATTAGAAGGAATTTCTAAAAACAGATTAAAGCCAGGAGTAATTGCTGCTTTTGCTAAGGAGCTGCTTACTGAAAAAGAATGGGCTGTTTTCCACCGCACTAAAGAGATGAATAAAGGTGTTTCTGTTTTGGACTTAGGGCGTTTTAGAATTAATGTTTATTTCCAACGAGGTGAAGTCTCGATGGTAATTCGTTATGTACGTTCTGATATCTTATCTCCAGATGACCTAGGCTTACCAGAAGTCTTGAAAGGTCTCGTTATGAAAAAAGAAGGCTTGTACTTATTTGTAGGCTCAACGGGTGCAGGTAAATCTACTTCGATGGCTTCCTTAATTCAATATCGAAATCAAAGAGATGCAGGTCATATTCTTACAATAGAGGATCCAATTGAGTTTACTTACGAGCATGATATGTCAATCATTGGGCAACGTGAAGTAGGTTTTGATACACATTCTTATGAAAATGCAATGCGTGAAGCAATGCGTGAAGCGCCTGATGTCATTATGGTTGGAGAGATTAGAAGTACACCAACCGTAGAAGCCGCTATGGGTTTTGCCGATACAGGTCACTTGGTTATCAGTACCTTACACGCAACTAACTCAATTCAAGCATTGGAACGTTTAATGTACTTATTACCAGCAGAGCAGAAAGATCGTGTTCTTATGGATTTATCATTAAATCTAAATGCGATTATTGCACAGCGCTTAATTCCTAGTGTTGATGGTCGATATGCTTTGGCTACAGAAGTATTAGTTAACTCTCCTTTTGCCGCAGAAGTCATTCGAAAAGGTAATATGCAAGATCTAAAAGAAATTATCGAAAAAGGAGGTGCTGATGGTATGCACACTTTCGATCAATCTCTTGCTGAACTTTACAAAAATGGACGAATATCTAAGGAAGAAGCGTTAGAGAATGCTACTTCTAAAAATAACTTGGAATGGATGTTAAACTTTGACAAAGATGCTGAAAATGAAGTTGAAAGCTCGGTACTCAGCCAACCTACACTGACAGGTGTTCTGCCAGAATTAGATTAGTAAAGTAACAAATAGTCCAATAAAGAAGCTCCATTTTGGAGCTTTTTTATTGGATAAAACTTTATATTTCAATAGTTTCCACTAATTCTGTTGCGTGAATGTTTATTAGTTACTATAGTAAGGTAGTTGTAGATTTCTACAGACTTTAAAAATAACTATAGGAGAACTCTTTTGAATTTAACAGATCTACTTTTTGATAAAAGTAACTCAGGTGCTATTTCTGAATTCGCTAAGAACTTTGGCGTAAATGATTCACAAGCTAAAGATGCTATATCTTCACTTGCAAAGTCTTTATCGCATGGTCTAGGGCAAAATACCAATGATCCTAAAGGTTTAGATGGTTTACTGGATGCATTAAAGTCAGGCAAACATTCTCGATATCTTGATGATCCATCAATTTTAGGGCGTAAAGAAACGATTCAAGATGGCAAAGATATTCTTGGTCATATATTTGGTAATAAAGACGTTAGTCGTCATGTCAGTAAACGCGCATCAAAAGAAACGGGACTGGGTAGTAGTTTGCTGAAGAAAATGCTTCCTGTTGTTGCTACGATGGTCATGGCTACATTAGGAAAGAAAATGCTTGGTGGTGGGAAAAGTGCTTCTTCACGTCAGGAATCAACTGGATTTTTAACAAAAATTTTAGACAGAGATCAAGATGGGTCTGTGATAGATGACGTGTTGGGAATGGCATTCAAGGCATTTATGGCTAGATAGTCAATCTTTAAAAAAGAGGGGGGGTGCCATTCATTTAGATTCATGATTTATGGTGTCAACCCTATATAAAAATAGAATAAGCTTGTAGTTAGTTAAAGCCTTTAAAGAAAATCCTCCACTATATTATTTAAAAATACCCATCCTTTCTGAGTAGTCACGTATTGACCATCTTCTCTTTTCATTAACCCTTTGCTAATAACCTTTTCAAGAGTCTCTTGAATTAGACTGAAAGGCAACATCGTTCTAGCTTCAAAAAGGTCTTTGTCAAAACCTGCCTTGTAACGGGCTAAATTGAGCATAAATTCAAAGCCTAGATCTTTTTCGCTTAGTACTTTTTCGCTGGAACGAGCCTCGCCTTTTAAAGCATTTTCCATATAGTCTTTGGGTTGGCGAAACTTGCTATGACGTGTGATTTTTCCATCAGGCATGGACAGCTTTCCATGTGCTCCAGCGCCAATCCCTAGATAGTCGCCAAATTGCCAGTAGTTGAGGTTATGTTGGCATTGTTTTCTATTCTGGGCGTATGCAGAAACTTCATATTGTTTAAACCCTGCTTGTTGCAATAGTTTTTGTCCTCGATTTTGAATTTCCCAGAGTAAATCATCATTTGGGATCACTGGTGGGTTGTGATGAAATAGGGTGTTTTCCTCGATCGTAAGTTGATACCACGATATATGAGAAGGTTTACAAGCAATGGCTTGCTTTAGGTCGTCCAATGCCTGATCAATAGATTGTTTAGGTAAGCCAAACATTAAATCAAGATTAAGATTATTAAATCCTGCCTTTTGTGCAATTCTAGTAGCAGTTAGTGCTTCATTGTCATCATGAATTCTACCTAGAGATTGTAGGTGGGCTTTATTAAAGCTTTGTATGCCAATTGATAATCTATTGATTCCTGCTTGAAAGTAAGCTGTGAATTTGTCCTGTTCAAAAGTGCCGGGATTAGCCTCCATAGTAATTTCAATATTTGGGCGAATAGGTAAACGCTGTCGTAAACCTGAAAGTAATTGATTTATATTATTTGCAGAAAAAAGACTAGGTGTACCACCACCAATAAAAATTGATTCAATGGGTCTTCCCCAAATATTAGGAAGTTCAGACTCTAGGTCTTTTAATAGTGCTTGTACATACTGTTCTTCAGGAACCGCTGATTTTGCTTGGTGAGAGTTAAAATCACAGTAAGGACACTTCTTTACACACCAAGGAATATGGATATACAGGCTTAGTGGAATAGGAGTCATTGAATCGAGTTACTAATACTAACAAACTCTTCTACAGTGAGATTTTCTGCACGTAAACTTGAATCAATACCTAAGTCCTCGATCTGACTTGAGTCGATGATTTTCTTTAAGTTATTGCGGAGCGTTTTACGGCGCATGGAGAATGCTTGAGTAACAATCTGTGAAAATTGCTGCTCATCCTTTGCGATGTAGGGAGGAGTCTTCCAAGGTGATAAACGTAATATTGCTGAATCAACTTTTGGAGGTGGGGAAAAGGATTCCGGCCCGACAAAAAATAAATATTCTGTTTGATAATGGTACTGCACCATGACAGATAAGCGTCCATAGGTTTTACTTCCAGGTTCTGCTGTTATCCGTTTGACCACTTCATTTTGTAACATGAAATGCATATCTGTAATAATATTCTTAGACTCGAGTAAATGAAATATCAGAGGTGTAGAAATATTATAGGGAAGATTGCCAACTATTCTTATAGTGTTTTCATTGTTGACCAGTGTTGTAAAGTCAAATTGCAAAGCATCTACACCATGGATGTGTAATTTTGGGTTATTTTTTTGTTTTAGCTTAGCAATTATATCTCTGTCTATTTCTACTACATCAAGAGAATTAAGCTTATCTAGGAGAGGGAAGGTCAGTGCGCCTAAACCGGGGCCAATTTCTATAATTCTATCGGTTGGTTTGGGGTTAATTTCATAAATTAATTTTTGTATGACAGACAGGTCGTGTAAGAAATGTTGACCAAAGCGCTTTTTTGTTTTGTATTTACTCATTTGCAGCCTACTGTATTATATCGCTGATCAAAGACCCATTAAAAAAGCCTCCATTTCACTGGAGGCTAATTATACATATAGTTTACCCGCATGGGTGGGGTTTGATTAAGTCTATTAATCCTTAGTAAGCTAGGAATAATAGATTAGATCGTAGCCTCTAGTTGATTTTTAATTCAACACGACGATTAGTAGCACGTCCATCTGCGGTATCATTAGCGGCAATCGGGTCTTTTTCACCATAGCCTTTTGTTGTCAATCTACCTGCTTTCACTCCTTTCTTTATCAGGTGAATCATCACGGTATTAGCACGTCGTTTAGATAGATTTTTGTTAATTTCAGCAATACCCAAATTATCAGTATATCCCGCGATTTCAATATTTAGCTTAGGATTCTGATTTAAGGTATTTGCAGCAGCATTCAATATAGGCAGAGACGCTGTTGTTAGCTGAGCAGAACCCGTATTGAAAGTAACACCTTTTAAAGTAATGTTCTCTGTTGGTGTACAGCCAAACTCATTTACCGTGCTGCCCGTTGCAGAGTTTTTACAAAGGTCGCTAGCATCAGCTATTCCATCGTTATCAGCATCTTCAATCTTCGGGCAACCTAGATCATTAACTTCACTGCCAATGGCAGAAGTAGGACATTTATCCGCGCTATCAAGAACGCCATCTTTATCTGTATCTGCAGTAGCAGTTGCAAGCTTAGTGCTTAAGTTTTCTTTCTTTGAATTAAGATCATCGTAAGCACTCTTTAGTGCTGTAAGTTCATTAGACGCTGATGTTAATGCGGCAATCTTTCTTACTTGATTAGATGAATTAGTTTCTAAAGTTGCGACCTTAGCCAGTAGTGATTTATAACTATCTTGTGAAGCAGAAAGCTTGCTTTGTAAATCTGTAGATTTGAAGTCACAAGCAGCGGCACTTGTTTCTTTTAATTTATTGAGTTCAGAAAGTTTTAGCTTTAGTGCTTCGGCTTCATCATTTCGCTCTTTGTAAGCACTTCTTAATGCTGTTAGTTCGTTTGCAGACTGCCCGAGTGCTGCTAGTTTTCTAGTTTGTGAACCAGCAGCAGTACTGGCAGATGCGAGTTGAGTTTTTATCGTAATGTTTTCATTAGCTAATTTATCTAGCTTACTTTTGAGCCCTGCAATAGTTTCGTTATCTTGAGCTCCTTTTAATGTGTTGACCGTAGCACAAGATTTTAACTTAGCGTTAACACCATCATTAGCAGCTTGCAATTCTGCTAATTGTTTTTTTAATACGGCATTTTCTTCATTTCGTGCTTTATAGGCACTTTGTATAGCTGTTAACTCTGTTGTGCTTCGCCCTAATGCTGTTAGTTTTCTCGCTTGAGAACCTGCATTAGTTTCTGCTTTAGATAAATTAGTTGTCAATGTTTTATTTGTATCATCTAATTTTGCTAGTTTTTTCTTTAATGACGAAATAATTTCATTATCTTGAGCACTTTTTAGCGTAAGAGAAGTTGAACTTGATTTCAACTTAGCCTCTAAGCTGTCAGCATTACTTTCAAGTTCAGTAATTTTAAGTTTAAGTTGCTGGTTTTCGTCATTACGTACCTTGTAAGTACTTTTAAGTGCAGTTAGTTCAGACTGATTTTGACTGAGTACCGTTATCATACGAGTTTTTGCACTTAAGTCATTTTGAGTCTTGGTAAGCTCGGCTTTTAAAGAGTTATAGGTGTCTGTTGCATTATTAGCACTGCTTTTTAATTTTTTAGAATCTGATAATAAACCAGTGAGTTTAGTTTCTAGTTTTGAATATTTTGCCTTTTGTTCAACATTTATTTTATTGGCACTCATGACTAATTGTTGGCTATCTGCCATCTGGTTTTGAGCATCTTCTAAAGTCTGAGTAATTTCTTGAATTTTATTTTTGGATGCTTTTGCCGCAAGGTTATATTTTAACTGTAACTCGGTAAGTGCAAGTTTATCTTTGTTGTCACATGAAACTTCTGGCAACACTGCTGCTAAAGGTGCAATGGGCGGTGGTGTATTAAAGAATGGGCTAGGAGGTGGAAGAATCATTGGATATGGCATAGGTGCTAGGGCTTGATTAGCGCCCATAGGCATACCTTGTGGAAGCATATTCATCATGGGCGGGGATCCCATTGGTACTACAGGTACCGGAATACAATCACCCCATGCTATAGGAGCTTGCTCATTATTCCAGTTAGGAACAGGGAATGGCTCGGCATAACTATTTTGCGACATAAATACTACGGTGCTACTGAGTAATACTGTTTTAAGAACTTTGTGCATGAATAAATCTCCTAATTAAACTGAACTAGCCTCTTCCGCCAAGGGAAAAATCCCTACGTGCTGCTGCTATGGTAATCGTGAAACCTGAAATGACATCAATGAATGACATAACGGTTAAATATAAAAATGTAGAATCACTGTTTTTCCCAACGGTCCATGGCAATATCATCCATGACACAAGAAACGCAACAAATATAATTGTTGATAATGTGTGATCTACAATTGAAATAGTTGACGTTCTCGTCGATTTTAGTATTTCAATATATAGTGTAAATAATCCAAGTAATACCACTAAATCACCCCAAGTTGGAGTCCATTCAGCGCCAGAAGGTAAGCGTACTCCAAAAAGAACATCATTAAGTTTTTCAGGAAAGTAACCCGCTTGGTTAGCCATCCAAAATGCAAATAAGAAAACAGCAAATAGCGGTATAAATTTAAATATGATCATGAAATACACCTTAAATTAGTGGTTTAAGACGATTCTATGTGTGTTAACGCTTCCAATCAAATTATTCCTCAAGTAAATGGGTTTCTGACCTAAATAAATTATTTAAATCCGAGTATAGCTAATTATCTGAACTCTTACATTAAATGGGTTAAAAATTGAGCGTTTCTTAGTGTTGTTTTAAAACAATGGTGGTGATTATCCGATGAACTGTACAAATTGCATATTTGCTCTGATGGGAGGAATTCCATCTCTTTAATATAAAATAGATAATTCCTCCATGCTAAATACGTATTGACGTGAGCGGTAAATAATAAGCCATCAGTTTTGTATTAAGCGATGCATATTTACATTTAATTAACTTTGTATAGAGAGAAAAAAAATGAAAAATAAAACTACAACATACAAATGGGCCTATCTACCGTTTGTTTTCAGTTCTGCAGCTATTCTAGCAACTCAAGCAACTGCAGCTCCAACTGGTAGCCAGCAATATCGAGATGCACGCCAGGTAAGCTCAATCAACCATGAATATGTAGGCGGCAATACTCAGCTAGGCTTCGGCGTAAACGATGATGGTGATGTTGATGTTGAGTTCAATCAAGTTTTGTCAGAAAGTGAAAACCATAGTACAGGTGTTGGTCTTTGGGCAGGTTATGATCTAAAAGGAGATGACAGCGGAATTTTAGGTCGTGGTGTTCAAGTTAATCATAACTGGGTATCCCGTGATAATGCAGGTCGTGCAATACGCGTTAATAAAGTGTTTGGTGCTTATGATCGCGATAAAGCAGGTCATGACAAAGCAACGGTAGGTTATGGGCAAGAAAATCAGAATTTATTCTGGGAAGGACATGTAAGTAAGGGTCTTTCAGACAGTAAAGGTAGTCGAACAGTTGGTAATAAAGTTGTTTCCGATCAGGCTTATGAATATGGTGTAGGTGGTAGTTTAGGTAAATTTATCACGGGTTCAAATACTCGTATTCGTGCAGGACTGGATCATGAATGGAGTGACGAAGTTGCTGCTGATGAGAAAAAAGCACGAAATACTACATTGTCTGCTGGAATCGAAAAGTTCTTCCAAGGAACTGGTCATAGCGTATCTCTAGATGTGGCTGGATCTAAACGTAATGGTGGTTATCTAGACGGTGGGTCAGATGATACGGATGTAACTGGAAGACTAGGTTATCGTTATGATTTTGGTGGTGCTAGCATTTATCAACCAGACAGACGTTACAGACGTGTTCGTGTAGAAGTTCCAGGTAGAGCGATAGCGCCTCGTTATGCTAAACAAACACAATACAAACGTGTGCCAACGTTCAAGACGGTTCCTGTTTATGGTAAGAAGAATGTTCGTGTTCCTTACAAGCAGCTAGTAAAAAGTACTTTAGAGCTTGAAGGGCAAACTTTCTTTAAACTCAACAGTGCTAAGTTAATTCCTTCTGCACAAACTCGCTTGAAGCAGATTGCGTCTCAAATCCGTAAGAGTGGTTATAAAGGATCTATCAGAATTACAGGTAATACTTGTGGTTTAGGTAATGCAAGACATGATCAGATTTTATCTGAGAAACGTGCGAATGAAGTTAAGAGGTTCTTAATAAAGAATGGCTTCAATCCTAATCACCTAGTTTCTCGTGGTTTAGGTAAAGGGCATCCAAAGTACCCTAATACGCCAGATCAAGGTTTTAAGAATCGTCGTGTTGATATTGAATATGTAAGTGAGCAAAAAGCCTACAAAACAGGTTACCGCAATGAGCAAAGAAACGTTCGAACAGGTGCTCGCAAAGTAGCAACAGGCTTCAGGAATGTACCAGCTGGTGTAAAAAATGTCATGATTGATAGTGGCAGACCAGGTGCACCAAGAGTCATTTGGAAAACAGAAGTGATTCCAACATCTCCTGCTTGGATTAAGCGCGCGTTACATAACAATATTAAGCATGATACAAGCGTTAATACGTTCCAAACAGCAACTAGTACCCCAGTGATTCCAACAAATGTTGCTCCAAATGCAAATAATGATTTTGGAACTGTAGAGTGTAGTGGTCCAGTAACGATTAATGTTCTTGGTAATGATACAGATCCTGATGGTGATGCATTGTCAGTAGTTAGTTTCACCCAACCTGCAAATGGTACTGTGACACAAGGTGCTAATGGTCAACTGACTTATACATCAAATGGTGATTATTGTGGACGTGATGATAGTTTCACATACACTATTACAGATGGTAACGGTCATACGAGCACTGCAACAGTTGGTATAACTGTAAAAGAAGCAATTGTTGTACCTGCACCAGTTACTCCAACGCCAGTTGTACCTACACCAGTTGTTACACCTGAACCAGTTGTGCCAGAGCCAGTTGATGATACAGTTAATGCTGAGAATGACTATGCTGTGACGCAGGTTAATGATCGAGTGACGATCAATGTTCTTAATAATGATGATTCAGATGCAACGATTACACGATTAGTTTCAGGACCATCACATGGTACAGCTCGCATTGTAGGCGGACAATTTGTTTACACGCCAAATAGAAACTATGTAGGAATTGATTCATTTACTTATGAAGTTAAAGATCCTAATGG
>VAPK010573772.1_pt1 | contig 13921 bp, 14 predicted proteins | sample 3395031 | NCBI WGS metagenome assembly VAPK01 (sample SAMN08290443, study PRJNA428436) | hydrothermal vent metagenome | isolation source: Deep-sea hydrothermal vent chimney 1 | place: Pacific Ocean: Juan De Fuca Ridge | reverse complement strand
GATAGACGCTGATAAAGGCGTTAAAATGTTTCAGCAGGTGAAGGTTCCGCTATTGGGCATTGTAGAAAACATGAGTTATTTTATTTGCGACGGCTGTGACAAGAAACATCATATTTTCAAAAGTGGAGGCGGTAAAACTCTGGCGGAAACATTTAATATTCCTTTTATTGGCGAGATTCCCATCATCAGCGAAGTGGTCACGGGAGGGGATTCCGGGGTTCCGATTCTGTTGAGTGATCCCCAGTCTCCGGCGAGTGTTGCCTACACCCACCTTGCAGGAAAAGTTGCCGCGCAGTTGAGCATTTTACAGGCGAAAGAGGATAAAGCGGAAGCAACATTTGATCTGGCTTGGAAGGAGTGAGCATGGACCCGGACACCAAGGTGGATTCCAACCATCCATCGCCAAAAAAATTACACCAGATCGACGCCACCACGTTGGGCATCACCTGGACCGATGGGCATGAGTCTACCTATGCCGTCAAGAAATTACGGGAAAGCTGTCCCTGTGCCAACTGCATTGATGAGTGGAGCGGAGAGAAGAAAATTAAACCCGGTATGATCCCGGATTCTATTCGTCCAAAAGACATCAAGTCGGTGGGGTTATACGCCGTTCAGTTTTTCTGGAACGATGGGCATGATACGGGTTTGTATCCGCATGAATTGCTGAGAAAACTTTGCCAGTGTGACTCCTGTCTGAAAAATTGACGTAATATTATGGGGTGATTAAGGATTAACCCGTCAAGGATGCGGAACGCGACATCCTGCCAGACCAGGAGAAACGCGAATACCTGATGGTGAAAGGTCCCGACCATGAGTTTGCCCAGGATTTTCTCCCGGAAGCCGACATCACTAAAATCCTCAGTCGAAACCGATTGCGCTGGTTCATTTCAATTCTCCAAACGATTCGATAGAACACCTGTGGACATGCCAGTCATTGGGGAAATGTTGTGCGTCCTTCCATTTTTTAGTTTTCAGGGGACCTGTTTCATAAACAATGGCGGGGTCAGTTAGAACGACATCGGAATCGCTCACCTCCATCAGTTTTCCGGTATAGATATAATTGACGCAAAAAAGTGTGACCCGTTTGCCGATCAAGCTCCTCAATCCTCCCTGATTCTCATTTTCCACGCTCAAAGCCATGAGTGATCCCCTTTAATATTATTAATGGATTGGTTTGATTCATCCGAAATAATAATTAATATCGGTTGTCGGAATAATATACAGGAAAACAAAAAAATTAGTCAAAATAATAATAAAAGATAGAATGCGGGCAAAATGCTTGGATATTTATGGTTTTGACCTCATAAAACATTTATATTTTCGAAGTTTGATATAAAAAATTAGCATTATAGATAATTATTTATTTAAATGATATTGTCAAGATATCCGCATATGGAAACTATTGGATCTAGAATTGTATTTCGTCGCAAGATGTTGGGTCTCAAGGGCAAGGAATTGGCCAAGAGAATGGGGTGTCATCCACCCGATATAAGTGATTGGGAAAAAAGTAAAAACTACCCCAGTGTAAAATCGCTTATCAAACTGGCCCGGGCATTGGAAACCACAGAAACCTGGCTGGCATCGGGGGAAAACTCTGAGACTGGATGGGATGGCAGTGAGAACCCTAAAATCAGACAAATGCCTGTTGATAGTCGGCGCAGAGAAAAGGATAATAGTTCAATACGTCAATGGGGGTATGAAATGATTCAAGATAAAAACCAAATCATTGAACTGCAGAAAGAAAAAATCCGCAACCTTGAGGATCGGTTGGCAAAACTGGAAGGGAAGAAGGGCGGCAAAACCTCAAAAAAACTGGCAGGTTGATTGAGCTGACCCACGGCTCCTTCGTAAAACAATATCCTGTGATTTTTGATATTCGCCTCAAATTCGCTACGGCAACGCTGGCGTTTCTTCTGCTGACTTTTCTGCTGGCCGGAAGCACAGACCAAGTCCAAACCGCTCTTCCTATCCAGGAAGAAGCCCTACCGGTTTATTCTGAAGTGCCGGATGACGAAATCGATTATGATGAATTCATAAATCGAATTCCTCTACGCAAACCTGCATCAAAATCTTCGTGGATGGGTTGGACCAGCGGAGGAAAACGGCTCCAGGCTTTTGGATGACTGTCCAATTGCGTGCGGGATCATGGAGACAATAAAAGGCTGAAAATGCTTATACCCGTGCCGGGCATGAAGGCAAAGGTAAAATACCACATACCCGCCCTCAAATAACGCAACCTTGATTGAAGTATTTTATGCACAGAAAATGGATTGTTAGAATGGGTTTTACCCTAGTAGCCTTGTCAGTGGTGTTCTCTGGGCTGACTCAGCGGTCTGCTTTTGCAGGGAAGTCCACCTACGTCGAAGGCGAGGTCGTAAATGGTGGTTCAATTTCCGGAGTGATTCATTACACCGGGCCTGTAAAGGATGTTCGCATAGATTTGATGAAAGAAAAAAATGGCGAAACCTGTTCCAGGCATCCAGACGCCAAAGACGGAGTGCGGTTTGATCGTAAAATTATCAAATCGAACGAATTGCTGAAGAATGCAGTGGTGTTCATTGAAAATATTGAAAAAGGCAAAGCGTGGGAGAAGACGGGTGGTGGCACCACGGAGGGAGACAAATCCGGCTTTACGGATTTTCATTTTAAAAATTGTGATATTTTCCCAAAAATGACCGTCGTAAGGAAAACCGGTAAAGGGAAAAAAATGGGTAACCTGACCGTGACCACCCATGATGGGGGCGTTCTACACAACCCGATTGGATATCTGGTGGCAGGCGCAAGTCGAAAAGTCTTGTTCAATAAACCGTTGTCCTCAGAAGTTACAATCGCAGACGCGACAAAATCTTTAAAACGGTTAAAGAGGAAAGACAGGCATTTCTTTTTGCAGTGTGGTCAGCATAATTTTATGGAAGCTGAAGCAAGAATTGTTTGGAACCCCTATTTTTCAGTGACGGATGATAACGGGTCGTACAGATTGGATAAAGTCCCGGCAGGCAAGTATAAAGTGACGGCATGGCATCCATACGCGGGAGAATATACCCAGGAAACCCTCGTGTCCGAAGGAGCCGAAACCAAGGTCAATTTTACATTAAACTAGGTTTTCAGGGGAAGAATGGGTGAAAGTCGTCAACCCTCAACGACCCTTGCGCGGTTTTTTTGGGGAGGTTGTTTTGCTTTCCACCACTTTTTTCAGCTTTGCCAACCCTCGTTGAAACATAGGGCCTGCCATAGAATCCATGGTCATGGCAAAATAGCCGCCGACCACGGGTATGTCCATGTCTCCCGCCATTGTCCAGGTGACCTGAGTGTTTACTCCCAAATCAAGATAATGAATGAAGGCGGTGCATTTGTACATGCCGTCATTGAAGGCAAGGTCATAGTCGATGCCCTCTTTTTTCGATGACTTGGTAAAAGTCAATGTCCCGTTGCCGTCTTTACCCGTCCAGGATTGACTGGCGCCCACTCCAGACTTTTTTCCCCCAAGGGTGATGATCACACTGGGGTCTTCATCTTTCCAGGGAGCCCAGGCATCCCATTTGGTGAGATCGTTCACATGGACATGAATAGCCGCTGGTTTGGCCTGGATCACCTGAGTACGGGTGACGGTATACTGAGTGGGGAGAAAAAGCCCGACGACGATGAACAGTACGATGAGTATCGCTAATGCGAGTCCAAATTTTTCCTTATAATTACGCTCAACATTTCCCTCCATTATTTTTTCGATCGTACTTCTCCTACATGCCAACTTTTTCGCGGACTTCATCCATCAGCTTGGCGTCGATCAAAGTCACGCCTTTTTCGAGAGCAAAGTTAATGACCGTTTTCTTAGCCATATTGCGCACGAAAAATGGAACCTTTTTGATCCGTACCTGAGCTTCTTCCGTCCAGACGAGGTTGTCTTCCGGTTTCCCTTTGTCCAGTTCCTTTTTGGCCTGGGATAATTGCGACCCGACCATGCTGAAAGGCCCAGACCCAACGCTGGATGCTCCACCAACCTCGACTCCGAGTTTACTGACAAACTCGGTTTCAAATTGATTGGTCAGCATGGCGATCATGTGACCGCATTTCTTACACTTGAATTTCATAGCCAGATTTTTATTCTCCTCCGGCATGATTCCATCCGTTTGAGTTTCCATCTGTTCATCGCAAGGTATGCAAAGGAATTTCATTACTCCCCCTAATTGGATTTGTTTTCAATAAATTTGATGATGGCATCAACCGCCTGAGCAATAGCTTTTCCAGTGATGGAATCCTTGTTCTCGGCGTAAAATAATGACCCTGAATCGGTTTTCCTGGACACCCGTGTGTCAAAAGGAATTTTCCCGATATAGTTGATGCCTTTTCTGCTGGACAACTGCTCCGCATCATCACCTTCAAAAAGTTTGCCCTCTTTGTCACAATGCGGGCAAACATAAGTGGCCATATTTTCAATCAGGCCGATGATGGGAACCCCCATTTTATTGTTCTTGGTGATCGACTTTGAAACGATGTGCTGGGAAAGTTGAGAAGGAATGGTGATTTCAACCACCCCCTCCAGTTCGGGAATCAGATCGCGGATGTTGTCCATGCGGTCGCTTCCCGGAGGCATGTCGATCAGCAGATAATCGAGTTCGCCCCAAATAGTGTCGGCCAGCAGTTCCCTAAGCGCTGTCGATTCCATAGTGCTCACCCAGGTAGAAGTCGCACTGGCGTCATCTGTCCACATGACGGGTGTGTCCGGGCTGGCCAATAACATGTCCATCGACATGATTTTGATCCCCATCGCTCCTTCACCGGCCTTGACTCCATCGTCGGTGATGACAAGTTTCTGATCATTGCCCACGCCCAGCAGGTGGCAAATGCTGGGGCCGTTTAGGTCCGCGTCGAGGATGCCTACAGAATGTCCTCGATCGACAAGGCAGGCCGCTATATTGGCAGTGATGGAACTTTTACCGACACCGCCCTTACCGCTCATTAAAGCGACTTTGTGTTTAATCTTATCCAGCCGGGCACGAAGTTTTTCCCTTTGTGAAACCACCTGGCTGATAATATTTGATCCGCCATCTCCAGCGAGATCTTCATAGGTTTTCATACCTGCTCCTGAAAATCTGTAAGTATTTGGATTTAAATTAAATGGAAAATTTATAATCATAATATCGGAAAATTTTATTGTTGGAAAGAGATACTTTATATTTCGGCAAAACCGATAAAAATGCCCCCAATTTTACTTTTCGATTGACCTCACGGGAGAATCTAATCTAAATTACAGGGTTTTAGGTATTGGATGTCCGATCACGAAACTTTAGGAACCCTGCATGGAACTGTCGAAAGAAGATAAAAAGCTCATCGAGGAGGAAGAAACCCTGTTTTACAGGACCATAGAATCTCTGTGCGAAGAACTTCCTCAGGTTCGGGCATCAAAAATATCAGCCAATCAGGCGGCCAGGGAGCTGACCAGCCAAATGGTCAATGAGTGGAACCCGGAGGAAAGGCAACCCCTGGTTTCCGATGAGGCTGTGGCACACAAGATAACTGATATTCGTAAAGAAACCGATCATACGTTGATGGAGTTGATTGAAGAGCCCTATTTTGGCCGGGTGGTGACGGCGGAAGATGATGGCCGGGAAGTGGCTTTTCTGATCGGAAAAAAGAGCAACATAGAGGCGGGAATCGTCGATTGGCGTAACGGACCGATCTCCGCTTTATATTTTAATTACCAGCAAGGTGAGGAGTTTTTTGAAGAGATCAACGAGCGGGAGCGTAGTGGCAAGATCAAACTGAGACGGTCTTATCGGGTCGAAAGCGGCAGGCTGGTGCAGATCGACACCCCGGAAGGGGTTTATCATATCGATAACAACGGCCACGGCTGGAAAAAACTGGATATCGATGTGGAAATCGCCGCCCACAAGTCCCGCAATATGGGTTCCTCAGACAAAAAACTTCCGAACATCCTGTCCCTCATCACCAAAGACCAGTTCGAGATGATAACCACCGATCCGGACCGTCCCGTCATCATTCAAGGGTCGGCGGGCTCCGGCAAAACGACGGTCGCCCTGCATCGTCTGGCCTGGCTCCTGCACGAAGGCAATTCTTATTGCCGTCCGGAAAAGACCCGTGTTCTGGTGATGAATAAATCGTTGCAGATTTATGTGGACTCGACCCTGCCGTCTTTGGGGATTCATGGAGTGGAAACCTCCACTTTCAATAGTTGGGCGTTGTCGATCATACGAAAAGCGACCAAAGGAAAATCGCACTTCAAATTTCATAACCTTCCTGATTTTGTTGAGAAGATAAAATTTTCTGATGAAATTCTTTCGGCAATATCAAGCCAGGTGGATAAGCAGAGTAAGCGATCGGACCAGTGGATTCGCGAGACCTTTTCCCGTTGGCCGAATCTCGTAAAAAAATGGGAAGAGGGCAGGAGAGGGGCGGTTCTTCCCCGCCTCCGAAATTTTGTACACGAGGTCAATGGCGCGAAATTGCCCGAAAAAGAAAAAAAGCAGATCGTTATCTCCTTACGATCTCTGCTCGGAAAAATGGAAGATTACATCAATGATATTTACGATTTACTGGCGGACTCTGATCTTTTGCGTCAGCATCTGAAACCGGACAGGAAGCTCGACTTTCATCTGGATTATCTGAAACAACAAACCGAGAAGAACCGCAAATATAAAAATCTGGATTATTTCGACATGTCGCTCATTTTGTGCAATATCCAAATGAAAAATGGCGGGTTGCCAGAAAAAAATGGCGACATTTCCACTCTGGATCATCTGGTCATAGACGAAGCGCAGGATTTTGGCCCGGTGGAGTTCGCCATCATGATGAACGCCGTCCAGAACAAACACAATTTGACCATCGTCGGCGACGTCAGCCAGAAAATTTTATTTTCGCGCCGGTTCATCGGCTGGGACAAAATCATAGGCAATCTGAACCTGGATGAAAGCGATTTGATCCGCCTCGAAGTTTCCTTCAGGTGTACGTCTCAGATCATGACTCTGGCCAACCGGGTGGCAGGCAACCCCAAAAAAGTGGATGGCCGCCAAGGGCCGCCTCCTGCATTTCAAAATGTTGCGGATAAAGATGACTTGCTGGAAACCATCACCAACTGGGTGCAGGTGTGCCAGTCTACGGGATACAACAAACTGATCGCTCTCATTTGCCGCTACCCCAAACAGGCGATGGAATTAAAAGAAGACCTGGAAGAAATGCTACCCAAAAGTGCGGGTCTTCGCCTTGGGCATCGGGATCAGTTTTCTTTCGAGCCGGGAGTCATCGTCACCAACGTTCATCAGGTCAAAGGGCTTGAGTTTGACGCGGTGTGCATTGTCGAACCGAGTGAGGAAAATTATCCTCAAACCCGGCCTGAGAGCCGCAACCTGCTTTACGTCGGCATCACACGCGCAGAGGACGAGTTGATGTTGATAGGCACCAGACCCTTTGCCGGGGTTCTAAAAGGTTAAGAGTTGAACAGAGAAATATTAAATTAAAATACACGAAATTCAGTTGCGAAAAATCGCAACGGGACTACATTATTAGTGGAGGGTTTGAGGCAATTCCTAAACTTTAGATTGATCAAATAAAGGAGGCGCTTATAGAAGACGACAACAGTCCACCATTCCAAAAATTTAAGGTTAAGAGTACCGAAGTCCAATTATAATTTTGGACATACCCGATCGAGATTTGACATCGGGCCAAAAAAAAGAGAAAAAACGCGTTGCAAATCATGTAGCGCGTTTTTTTTATTGTTTTACGGAGAACCTTCTTTGACTCGAAAATTTAAACTCCTCATCGAATATGAGGGAACCCGATATCACGGGTGGCAGGTGCAACCCAACGGACTCACCGTTCAGGAAGTTCTGCAAAGTTGTCTCAATAAAATAACCGGGGAAAAGGTCTCTGTGGTGGGCTCTGGAAGAACAGACGCCGGGGTCCATGCCGAAGGGCAGGTGGCGCATTTTAGGACGGTGTCTTCAATGACCACGCATCAATTCATGATGGCCTTCAACAGTCTTTTGCCGCACGACATCGTCATCAAGAATGTCGCGGAAGTCCCGGACGATTTTCACGCCCAACGCTCTGCCGTCCGAAAAATCTATCGCTACACTATTTTAAACCGAGAGTACCCATCTGCCCTACAGTACGACCAATGCTGTTTCATTCAATATCCACTGGATGTGGAAGCGATGTCTCAGGCGAAAGTTTATCTTGAGGGCAAACACGATTTTTCGGCGTTCAGGGCGTCCAACTGCGAGGCCAGAAACCCGGTCCGGGAAATTTATAAAATCGATATCTCAAAAAAAGGGGATTTCATCACCCTGGATTTCGACGGCAACGGGTTCCTTAAATACATGGTGAGAAATATTGTCGGAACTCTAATAATGGTGGGTCGAAATAAAATGCAGGTACCGGACGTAAAAACCATTCTGGAATCCCGCGACCGCAACAATGCCGGACCCACCGCACGTCCATATGGGCTTTGTCTGGTGGAAGTGTTTTATAACGAGAACGTAGAGGATTCGCAAAAATAGGATTGCGAAAGACCGCTCTTTTGCATCCTTAACTCACAAAAAGAACAACCAACCAGGCAAGAATTTGATCCGGGTCTTTAAAAAAAGCGCTTTTGAGGCTTCCTGAGCTGGAACACCAAAAGCCACTGGATTTTGCCAAATTATTCGGAATCATTCCGCCCTGGCATTCCCCCGGTTTTTCATCGAATAATTTTTTCAGGAGCAGGTATTTATCGTTCCAAAGTAACTTCAAAGTGCCTGTTTGGTCATTTGCGGAGACTTCAAAATCGATGAGGTTATTTCTGTCACCTTCAATGGTGCCGGAGAGTGTCAATAGCGGGCCGTGTAACTCGGCCTGCGCTGAAATTCCCCTGTTGTCCTGAATAACGCCTCCATAACTGATCGACTTTCCCAGTTCCCAACGCTCAATGAGAGAGTCCTGTTCCCCAATACTGATTTTTAAAAATTTTGGTTCAAGAATGACTTCGATGGGGGTCAATACAGTATAGCCCTCGCGTATCTCACCAAAAAAATGGCCTTCTTCTTCAATGAGGGAGATTTTTATTTTGCCAATGTCTGTTTTGGCAACCAGCGTCAATTCCCCGAGTCCCCAGGCATCGCCACCCACAATAGAGAAAGTTGTCAGGATCAGGAGGATTCTTCCAAAGTGCTGAAAAGAATTTTTCATAAAAATCACCTTTTAAATTAGGACGAGAGCCCACAATTACAAATTAAAAAACTCTCTATTTATTAAGATGACGGGAGTGCAGGGAATATTCCCAATTCAGGCAGGATTTAATCTTTTGAGTTGGCCGTTAGTTTTTTTCCATTAGGATCAAAAATAGGAAAGGATTGGATTCCGTTTTTTGCCATGAAATACTTGCCCGCTGTTTGCAGGACACCCAATCCATATTTCATGCTTCTCCTGAAACTGATGGAGGAAGCTTCCTCAAAATATCGGGCAGGGCAGGAGACCTCACCCACCTTGAAACCGAAATACAAGGCTTGCAGAAGCATTTCATTGTCGAAAATAAAATCGTCCGAATTTTCCAGCAAGGGAATGGAGGTCAACGTTTCTACACTGAACGCCCGATAGCCGGTGTGGTATTCGGAAAGTTTCTGGCTGATGATCAGGTTTTCGGCCAGGGTTAAAAACCGGTTGGCGTAGTATTTGTACGCCGGCATACCACCTGCCATCGCCTGGTTGCCCAGAATCCGGGAGCCTATCACCACATCGAAAATACCTTCGGCGATCATGAAGGCCATAGCGGAAATGAGTTTCGGCGTGTACTGGTAATCAGGATGGAGCATGATGACGATATCGCATCCCCTGCGTACGGCTTCCCGATAGCAGGTTTTCTGGTTGCCCCCATAGCCCGTGTTTTTTTCGTGGACCAGCGTGAAAATATTGAGTTCTTTGGAGATCTCGACCGTATTGTCCTTGCTGGCATCGTCTGTGAGAATGATATCGTCGACCACAGCGCTTGGAATTTCCTGATAGGTCTTCAGGAGGGTTTTCCCGGCGTTATATGCCGGCATGACTACGGTGATGCGTTTGCCATTTATCATTGGGCAGGTGTCTAATGCAGGAATTTGATATTCAAGGACTGCCTCAGAACGCAGGTCTGGGGCTATGTTCGGCGTATAATAAGGCAAAAATATTTATTTACAATGAGTTTAATGCAGATATACTTGCGGGGGTTTCACTCCCAGTCAGGCTGAATTCCTTGCCGGTAAAGCGGTTCCTCAGGAATTTTTGAACTCAAAAAAATAACAGGAAAAGATATAATGAAGGAAAATTTTAAGATTGCCCTATTGCCGGGAGATGGCATCGGGCCGGAAGTCATACAGGAAGCAGTTAAAATATTAAAAATCGTTGGAGCCAAATTGAACCTGACTCTCGAAACGGAGCAGTTTCCGGTTGGTGGCGCGGGATACGAAGCCACCGGGCATCCGCTTCCCGATGAGTCGCTCAAAGCCGCCAAAAATGCCGACGCCGTTCTGCTCGGCGCTGTGGGTGGCCCGAAATGGGAAAACCTGGATTTTTCCCTGCGACCTGAGCGCGCACTGCTGGGCTTACGGTCCTCTTTGCAACTTTATGCCAACCTGCGCCCGGCAAAAATATTTCCGGCACTTTTGGAGGCTTCTACTTTGAAGCGGGAAGTGGTGGAAGGGCTGGATATTCTGGTGGTCCGGGAATTGACCGGCGGCATTTATTTTGGCGAACCAAGAGGAGTCGAGACTCTGCCAGACGGCACACGCAGGGGAGTGAACACTCTGGTTTATACCGAGCCTGAAATTGAGCGGATCGCAAAAATTGCGTTTGAAGTTGCGGGAAAAAGGAGCAAGAAAGTGTTGTCTGTAGACAAGGCCAATGTTCTGGAATGCACCGGATTGTGGAGGGAAGTGGTCACCCATGTCCATAAGGATCATGCCGACATCGAACTCAAACACATGTACGTGGACAACTGCGCCATGCAGTTGGTGCGCGATCCCAATCAATTCGACGTCATAGTCACGACCAATATGTTTGGCGACATCCTGAGCGACGAGGCGTCCATGCTCACCGGGTCCATCGGCATGTTGCCGTCTGCGAGCGTGGGCGGTGAAACGGGAATGTACGAGCCGATTCATGGCAGTGCTCCTGATATCGCGGGGCAGGGCAAGGCCAATCCACTGGCGACCATTTTATCCGTTGGCATGATGTTCAAATATTCTTTCGATAGGGAAGAAGTCGAAAGTTGGATAGAACGCGCCGTTGAATCGGTTTTGAATCAGGGAGTTCGCACCCCGGACATCATGTCAAAGGGAATGAAGCAAGTGGGAACCTCGGAGATGGGAGACCTGGTGGCCGAGGAACTGGAGAAAAATGGCATTTAACAAAAAACAAAAATACAACGTTGGCATTGTCGGCGCCACCGGCGCTGTCGGCAGAAGAATGCTGACCACGCTTGAGGAGAGAAATTTCCCGATTGAACGTCTGGTCCTTTTGGCATCGCCCAGGTCAGCCGGGCAAACGTTCGAGTTTAAGGGGCAATCCGTCCCTGTCGAGATTCTGACTGAAAACTCATTTGCAGGGTTGGATTTTGCGCTTTTTTCCGCCGGAGCGACGGTGAGCCTGAAATATGCGCCATCTGCAATTAAGGCGGGGTGTATCGTCATCGACAACAGCAGTGCATTTCGCATGGATAAAGATATTCCGCTGGTGGTTCCCGAAGTGAACCCGGATGCTATCCCGGAGCAACCGGGGATCATCGCCAACCCCAATTGTTCGACCATTCAAATGGTGGTCGCCTTGCACCCCATTCACGTCAGATACCGGATCAAACGGGTGGTGGTTTCCACCTATCAATCCGTTTCCGGGTCGGGACAAAAAGCCATTGCCGAATTGACCACTCAAACGAAAAATGTTCTGGAAAATAAGGAAAACATAGCTCAGGTATATCCTCATCAAATTGCCTTTAACTGCCTGCCCCACATCGACATATTTTTGGAAAATGGATACACAAAAGAAGAAATGAAAATGGTGAACGAAACCCGAAAAATTCTTGGAGACGATTCCATTCAAGTGTCGCCCACCACTGTTCGGGTTCCTGTATTTTATTCCCACTCGGAGTCCGTCAACGTAGAAACCGAGGAACCCATTTCGGCGCAGGATGTGAAAAAACTTCTGAGTGATTCTCCCGGAATTCAGGTTGTGGACAGCCCTGAACAGAACGAATACCCTCTGGCTATAAACGCGGAAGGTAAGGATGAGGTAATGGTGGGGCGGCTTCGTGACGATATATCCAAAGAGAGGGCGATCAATTTCTGGGTGGTGGCGGATAACCTGAGAAAAGGAGCCGCCTTGAACGCGGTGCAAATCGCGGAACTGATTGTTCAGCGTTAGGTCCGCAGTCGTCTTCTATTCGAAGAAATAACAAAAAATCCTCCTTTTTCAGTGACTTGGCCTTGACATTAGGCAAACACTAAGTGTATATATAATAGCCACTTAATTGACTTAAGTTGCTTGAAATTTCCTCGATTTCAATCCACCTTCAAGGATCCAACCATGGCGGACAGGCCAAAAACAAACGAACCGGATGAATCATTCGGTCAAAGTAACCCCTCCAGGCCCGAAAATTTCAATGTCGCGGAGTTTAAAGAATTGCTGGATGTAGCCGCCCATGAGAGGAAAAACCTGCAAATGCTCGTCGAATATTTTGAGCATAAGACAGTGGAACTCGATGAGAAGAAACATTTTTTTGAAAAGATCGAAGCTCAGGTTCCCTTCACATTAAAAAAACTCGACACCTTCAATCAAAGTTTCCAGGAAATAAAAACCATTGACGTGCGCGTCAGGGATTTTCAGCGTGTTTCCAAGGAACTGGAATCCAATTACAACACCCTCAAGCGTGAGCTGGACGAATTGCATTTGCTCAGCGAGCACATCGACCACAAGATAAAAAGCTTGCATCAGCAAAGAGGGCTGGTGGAAAAAGCCAATGACGATGCCGGGCGTCTTAATGTTTTGGTCTGGGACATGGACTCCAAAGTCAAGAAACTTAAGGAAGAAAGTAAGCTGATCAAGTCGGCGGACCGAAGCATCAACCGGTTGGAGGGGATGATGGACATGGTCTCCGGCAGGGTGGATGAGATCGTCAGCTTCAAAGAGATGATGAATGCCGGTTCGATCAAGGTGGAAGAAATGAAAACCACCCTCAATGAAATAGATTCCCGGTTGACCGTCATTCACCAGGAAAAAGAGACCATTGTAAATTACACGCGTGATACAGAAGATTTAAAGCGGACCCTGGACATCGTGAAGGGGGATTATGAAACGGTACTGGGGAAAAGCCATCTGGTTCGGGAAACCCATGATTTATTAAGCCGTCTCAGCGAGGAAGTCAGCGACCTGAAAGTCGAATCCAAAAATATCTCGGTAAAAAATGAAATGATCCGCAGTATCAGCGGTCGCTTGCGGGATCTTGACGCGTTGTCCGTGGATGTCGAAACGAAAATCGCCCGCATTATGGATGAAAAGGTGGTTGTCGAAAAAACGGAAGAGAAAATCAACAAGTTGAATGTTTTCCTCATGGACAATCTGGGCAATAAAATGGTGGTCCTTAAAGAGGAAATGAAGTTAATTGAAGCGGCCAATGAAAAAATGAGTCAGTTCAACGTGATGGCCGGCGAAGCGGAAGAAAAGATCAAGCGACTGGATAAGGAAATAGAAAAGGTCGATTCGATCGGAAGCATCATGCAAAAAATTGAAGAGATCAGTGAATCCACTCGCCTGCAAATGGATGAAGTGATACGTAAGCAGAATCTCGTCGATCAAGTTGACAAGAAAATCAATGATCTGGGGTCTATGGTCATCAGCCTGGACGTCAAGATGGAAACCCAGATGCAGAGGAAGGCTTTGATCGAAAAACTGGAAAAGAAAGTGG
>VAPK010148004.1_pt1 | contig 13922 bp, 5 predicted proteins | sample 3395031 | NCBI WGS metagenome assembly VAPK01 (sample SAMN08290443, study PRJNA428436) | hydrothermal vent metagenome | isolation source: Deep-sea hydrothermal vent chimney 1 | place: Pacific Ocean: Juan De Fuca Ridge | reverse complement strand
CGGTCATCTCCGTCGCGATGAAACCGGGTGTGATCGCGTTGAAACGCACGCCCCGCGCAGCCCCCTCCAACGCGAAACTTTTCGTCATCGCATTCATCGCCCCTTTGCTCGCACTGTAGTTGGTCTGTCCGATATTGCCGCTTTCACCGACAATGGAGGAGATATTGACCACACTCCCAAAACGCTTCTTGCTCATCGCCTTGAGTGCTTCGCGACAACCCAAAAAGGCGGAATCGAGATTCGCCCTGATCACCGATTCGAAATCGGAAAGCTTCATCCTGAGCGCCAGTTTGTCGTTGGTGATACCGGCATTGTTGACCAGATAGGAGAGTCCGCCGTCACTCTCGACGATCGTCTTGACAGCCGCGACAAACGCCCCTTCGTCACTAGCGTCAAATCCGATCACCGCCGCTTTGCCGCCGCCGTTTTCGATCTCCTCCTTGAGTGCATCCGCAAGCTCGGGTTTCGAGCGGTAGTTGATCCATACCTTAAGCCCGTATCCCGCCAACACTCTGGCGATATCCGCCCCGATACCTCTGCTCGCACCCGTAATCAATACATTCTCTCCGCTAAAGCGCATACCTCTCCTTTTCGAACTTTTCGATCATGATAATATAAAGCTTCTAAATCTTCCGGCCCGAACCGACCGCAAAATCTCGAAAGAGAGGTTAAAGAGAGGCTTTTTTTAGATCAAAGGAGCGTCCATCTCCGAAGGTATGGGCAGACGCATCAGTTTGAGAATCGTCGGTGCGATATTGTTCAACCCGCCCGGCTTGACCCGCTGGACTCCTTCGGCCATCACGAAACACCAGACATCAAAGAGCGTATGGTTGGTCAAAACTTTACCGTCGGCGTCTTTCATCAATTCGCAGTTGCCATGATCGCTGGTAAGCACGAGACTGTACCCCTCCTCCCTGGCGACCTGAATGATTCTCCCCAACTCGCGATCGACCGCCTCGACCGCTTTGATCGCCGCTTCGTAATCCCCCGTATGGCCGACCATATCGCCGTTGGCGAAGTTGACGACGATAAAGTCGTATCCTTCATGCATGGCGGTGCGGACACTCTCCCCCACCTCCGGCGCACTCATTTGCGGCTTTTGATCGTACGTTTTTACCTCCGGACTGGGAACGAGCACCCGCGTTTCGTTGATGAACGGCTCCTCCACTCCGCCGTTGAAAAAGAAGGTGACATGGGCGTACTTTTCCGTCTCCGCAGTATGAAACTGCTTCAGTCCCGCTTCGCTGATCACCTCCGCGAGAACATGTTTTGGAAGCTCCTCTTTGAAGAGTACGGGATAGTCGAACTCTTTGCTGTATTCGGTCATCGTCGCGATAGCGACATCGACATATTTACGTTCGAACTTGTCGAAATTGGGATTGCCGATCGCATCGGTGATTTCACGCATCCTGTCACTTCGAAAGTTGGCGAAAACTACCGCATCACCCTCTCTCATACCGTCATAATCCGCCATCGCGACCGGTTCGATGAATTCGTCCGTGATCTCTTTTTCGTATTGTGATTTGACATACGCTTCGGGCCGCAAACGGGTTTTTGGAAAGGCTTCGACGATCGCCCGGTATCCCCGCTCGACCCGCTCCCATCTGTTGTCCCGGTCCATCGTGAAAAAACGCCCGCTTATCGTGGCGATACGAATACGGGGATCCCCGATTCCTTCGATCTGCGCGATAAAAAGAGGAGCCGATCTGGGATCGACGTCGCGGCCGTCGGTGATCAGATGTAAAAAGACCTCTTTGCCTTTTGAACTGGCGATCTTCGCGAGGGCGATGATATGGTCGATATGGGAGTGGACGCCGCCATCGCTCAAAAGCCCCACGATATGCACCCTTCGACTTTTTGACAACACTTTTTTCAACGCATCGTTTTCGGCGAGGCTCCCATCCTCTACCGCCTTGGAGATTTTGACCAGATTCTGATAGAGCACCCGCCCGCTACCGATCGTCATATGACCCACTTCACTGTTGCCCATCTGCCCTTCGGGAAGCCCTACGGCCAACCCGGAAGTTTTGACGTAGTTGTACGGTACATGTTCGAAAAGATAGTCGTATGCAGGCTTTTTCGCATGGCAAAACGCGTTGTTTTCGCAACTGCTGTTGTGGCCGATACCATCGGTAATGATCAGGATCGCTTTTTTCGTTTCCATCGGATGATTCCCCTCCATCGTCTTAAGAAATATTTTACTACAATTGCCTTTTAATTCATTTAAGGAATGATATGTTCTATCTTCTTTATCGGCTTTTTGAGATAAATATTTTGCAATATATCACCGTTAGAGCCGGTTTGTCCTTCTTCATTTCACTCGGACTCACACTCTATCTGATGCCCCGTTTCATCCAGTGGGCGCGCAGAAAAAAGGCGAACCAACCCATCTATGCCCATGCTCCCGAATCCCACCAACTCAAATCGAGTACACCGACAATGGGGGGATTGGTCTTTTTGTTTTCTACGATCGTCGCGTCGCTGTTCAGCATCAAAATCAACAACTTTTATGCCTTTGGAGCCCTACTGACGCTGGTACTTTTCGCACTGATCGGCATCAGGGACGACCTGGCCAAAATCAGTGCCGCGAAAAACGAAGCCGGCCTCTCTCCCCGGACCAAATTCTGGATCCAGGTCGGCGTTTCCATCCTCATCTCCCTCTACCTCTATTTCGGAGGATTTATGAGCGAACTCTATATTCCGTTCTACAAATATCCGCTTTTTGACATGCACTTTTTCGCCGTGATATTCTGGGTGGTTATTATGGTCTCCACCTCCAACGCCGTCAACCTTACCGACGGACTCGACGGACTGGCTACGGTCCCTTCGATCTTTTCGATCACTACGCTCAGTGTATTCGTCTATATCATGGGTCATGCGATCCTCAGCCACTATCTGCTGCTTCCCAACATCAAAGGAATCGGCGAGGTCTCGATCGTCGCGACCGCACTCGTAGGCTCTTTGATCGGATTTCTGTGGTACAACTGCCACCCCGCGGAAGTCTTCATGGGTGATAGCGGCTCACTCGCACTGGGCGGATTCATCGCCTATATGGCGATCATCACCAAAAACGAAATCCTGCTGATTTTGATCGGCTTCGTCTTCGTGATGGAGACGGTTTCGGTGATACTGCAGGTGGGAAGCTACAAAACACGCAAAAAGCGCGTCTTCAAGATGGCGCCGATACATCACCATTTCGAACTCAAAGGGTGGGCGGAAAACAAGATCATCGTCCGCTTCTGGATTATGGCGCTCATCTCCAACATCCTCGCACTCATCACGATAAAGATCAGATGATGACGCTTTTTGGATATGGCAAAACGACCCGGGCGATCGCCGAAAAATTCGGCAACTGTAAAATCTACGACGACAAATTCGGTGCGGTCACTTTCGATGCCAAAGGCAACGAATACCTCCCCGCGGAGATGTTCGATCCCCGAAAGAGCACGCTTGAAATAACGAGCCCCGGCATACCGCCTTCACATCCTCTTATTCAAAAAGCCGAACACCTCATCAGCGAATACGATCTTTTCGCCGATACGATGCCCTATACCGTCTGGATCAGCGGCACCAACGGCAAAACCACGACAACCGATATGATCACCCACCTACTCGCCTCCAAAGGTGCGATCAGCGGCGGCAATATCGGCACCCCGCTGGCCGAAATGGATCCCGATGCGCCGATATGGGTACTCGAGACCAGTTCCTTCACCCTCCACTACACCCAAAAAGCCAAACCCGATCTCTATCTCCTTCTTCCTGTACGCGAGGATCATCTGAGCTGGCACGGGGATTTTTCCTCCTACGAATCGGCCAAACTCAAACCGCTGGCCCGGATGCGGGAGGGAGAAGCGATCATACTGCCGAAAAAATACGCCGCACTGCCGACGGAAGGATTCAAGATACCCTACGAAACGGCCGAAGATCTGGCACGCTATTTCGGTATCGAAATCGAAAAAGTACGCTTCAATGGCCCTTTTTTGATGGATGCCCTGTTGGCTCTGGGCGTAACCAAGATACTCTTCGACGAAATAGATTACGATCTGATCAACGCCTACCGCATCGGCAGGCACAGAATCGAAGAGTTTTACGATACAAACGGGCGCCTTTGGGTAAACGACTCCAAAGCGACCAATATGGATGCCACCATCGCCGCATTGGAGAGTTACCGCGACAGGCAAATCCATCTGATATTGGGAGGAGACGACAAAGGGGCCGATCTCGAGCCGCTTTTCGATACCATGCGCAATTACGAAGTGACGATCTACGCTATCGGTACCAACGCCCGAAAGATCACCCGCCTGGCTCGAAAATTCGACATTCCCGTTCACCTCTGCGAAACGCTTCAAAAAGCGGTCGCTATGATCGACGCCCACACCGCACCCGGGGCCGTCAACCTTCTCTCGCCGGCTGCCGCCAGCCTCGATCAATTCGACTCCTACAGCCAAAGAGGGGAAAAATTCATCGAAGCGATTGAGAATTTAAGTTGATTTTCAAATGATTTCTGTATAATTTCTTCTCACTTCCAAATGATGGCCAGATAGCTCAGTCGGTAGAGCAGGTGACTGAAAATCACCGTGTCGGCGGTTCGATTCCGTCTCTGGCCACCACCCGCAGGATATATCCGGATTTTTCTATGTACGCATCGTTCTTTTTTCGTTTCGATTCGCCTCTTGGCATACCCTCAAAAACGCCTCTCCGTATCTTTTGAACTTGACCTCTCCCACACCGCCGATACGCAACATCTGCGTTGGATCCTGCGGAAGGGTTTCAGCCATCTCCAGCAGGGTTTTGTCGTTGAAGACTCTATATGCGGGAAGATTCTCTTCGGAGGCGATTTTTCGACGCAGGCTCCGCAACTTTTCGAAAATTTCGTTCTGGGGTGTACCGTATGAAGCTCTCTTTTGGGGAATGCGGGTTCTAGAAGGGGCGATTTTCTCAAAATCGATGACCACCCTCCTCTCTCCTTTCAATATCGCCGCACCCTCCGGCTCGATCTTCAATCCCAAATGGGCGTTGTAACCGATGGCATCCAATTCGAAAAGACGGTCGCAAACGGCCATCCAGTAGGCTTTTTCTCTTGTTTTGCCGATCCCGTAGACAGAAAGCTTGTCATGGCCGAGCCGACTTATCTTTTCCGCCCCGGAGCCTCTGAGAATATCGATAATATGGTGCCGTCCGAAAAGCTGGCCGGTGCGATAGATCGCGGAGAGGATTTTTTGTGCCTCTTCGGTGATATCCACCTCTGCGACGGGCAAACGCGTGCAACTGCTGCAACGCTCTTTGCATATATCGACCTCTTCTCCGAAATAAGCGGCGATCATCTGATGTTTACAGCGTGAAGCCGCCGCGAAACGATACATGCCGGCAAGTTTCTCCATCATCAAATTCCGATACGCTTCGCTCTCGATCCCATCGATAAATCCTCTTTTTTGCACTTCGTCGGCCTTGGTATACAGCAACAGCGTTTCGCTCGCCAATCCGTCACGACCCGCACGACCGATCTCCTGATAGTAGTTTTCAACCGTTTTGGGCAAAGAGGTATGAACCACAAAACGAACATCGCTTTTGTCGATTCCCATTCCGAAAGCGATCGTCGCGACGACGATATCGATACGGTCGTAGAGAAAATCCCTCAATACCGCCACTTTGCGGGCAGGATCGAGCCCCGCATGGTAGGCTTCGGCGACAAATCCCCGCCTTTTGAGAAATTCCGCCGTCTCTTCGGCCTCTTTACGGGTGAACGTATAGACGATTCCGCTCTCTTTGTGGTGAGCCCGAAGAAAATCGATCAGCTGCTTTCTACCGTTGCCGATACGCACGGCCGTCTTGATGTGGAGGTTCTCGCGTATGGGCTTCCCCCGAATCGACAAAGGCTCGCAAAGCTCCAGCGCCGCGACGATATCCTCTTCGACCTTCGGTGTTGCGGTGGCGGTGAAAGCGGCGACGGGAATCTTCGGAAAATTCCTCTTCAAAAGTCCGAGCCTGCGATAGTCTCCGCGAAATTCATGCCCCCATTCGCTCACGCAGTGGGCCTCGTCGATCACGAAAAGCGAAACCGGCACCCGCCGCAAAAAGTCGATAAACCCCTCCGTTGTGATTCGTTCGGGCGCCACATAGAGGAGCTTCACATTCCCTTTTTCGATCCGCCGATAGACTTCTTTGATCTCTTCGCTTTCCATATCCGAATGTATCGCCGCAGCTTCGATGTCGTTTTTGACGAGTGCGCGCACTTGATCCTGCATCAGTGCGATCAGCGGACTCACCACTACCGCCACCCCCTCCATCATCAGTGCGGGCAGTTGAAAACAGAGCGATTTGCCTCCACCCGTAGGAAGAATCACAAGCAGATCGCGCCCCCGTAAAATCGCCTTCATCGCCTCTTCTTGGAAAGGGCGAAATTTCTCGAATCCGAAAACTTTTTTGAGAATTTCATATTTTCGCATACACCATACTAACACAAGATTCACAAAAAATACACATAGGTATGCTACAATCTCGTTTTTGAAACAGATATCATGAAATGGGGTAAACAATGAAAAAGATTTTATGGCTGATAGCTGTACTGCATACGTTTTTGATGGCGGATTTCCAGGGGATCGATTCCGCCAGACTCGAAGAGCTGATGAAAAAAGGTGTCCCCGTGATCGATATCCGCACACCGGGCGAATGGAGAGAGACCGGTGTGATTCCCGGCAGCAAGCTAATCATGTTCTACGACTATCAGGGGCGTTACGACATCGACAGATGGATGCGCGCATTCAAAAAAGTGGTCAAAGACAAACACCAACCCTTCGTACTCGTCTGCCGTACCGCCAACCGCACCAAAACCGTCGGACGCTTCCTCTCCCGAAAATTGGGTTATGACAAAACGATGGAGCTCGCCGGCGGAATCACCTTCGGATGGATCGCCAAAGGCAAACCGGTCGTCCAGCCGACGACGGAAAGACTACGCCCCTAAAAGGGGGCGATTTATCCTCTTACCACTCCATCTTTCGATTACCTTGTTTGGAGATGTTTACATCCAGCGTATGACCCAATTCTCCTCTTCCTCCCCATTTTTTGCCACCCGAATAAAAATGAATATAAAATGACGGATCTACGATATGCTCGCTGAGAGGATTAAAAAGAAGCCAGGAATCTGGATGCATAACAATCCTGTCACTATGTGGTGGTTTTAGACTTCCGAGAGAAAGACTTATATGTCCTAGTCTAATATCCGTTATCTCGGTATGGTTACGGGATATCGCACTTTTAACACTTCCCTGCAAAATAGAGGTATGAAGATTATTGATAATATACCAATGTACTGAATCTGCACTTTCATGATTGGTTTGGGTCAAATAAACAGATTTATTACACTCTTTACAATACATTTCATAATATATCGGTACACTGCAGTCTGTTTTAGACGTATGATATTCCACTGCATGAACTCTACCGTAAAAATAGGGAACGGTTTGATCGGAAATCCTGTCGAAATCGGCACCGCTGACATTTCCGTCCGTAACGGTAAGATTGAAATCGTTTCGATGGAGTGTGAAAGGCTCCTGAGGTTTGGAGCGCTCTCTCCGGAAATTGACGTATACGGGCACGTTCGCCGCAATTCCGGAATTAAAGAAATCGGCCCCCACTTTGAAACTTCCGTCTTGAAGCGATCCCGTATTGACGGTGCGATTACCGTCACCGAAAAATCGAATACGTGTATAAACGTCACCTCGTCCGTTCCAATCCTGCGGTTCTTGTAAAATGGAGAGCCGCAAATCGACATCTTTGGCAAAACATCCCGCTGTATAATTGGTCGCGGGGCCGGCACTATTGACCAGCATCGCTTTGAGGGTCAAATCGAGCTCGCCGCTCATCTTCGGATCTTCCGAAAGATAGACGAAATTTCCTACCCGAGGCGCAAGATGGATATCCGTCTCGAACCTATCCGGAACGAATTCGAAATTCTCAACACCCTCAACGTCGCATCCCACTTTCCCCTGTGCGTTCGGAGTGTTCGAACCGCTTCCTATGACACAGTCGCTCATATTCGCATCGGTGCTGTTTTGATCGATTAGCGTCCAGAAGCTCTCCTTGTAGGTAAGGGTGATATTTCCGACATTCGGATAGTTGAATGAGGGTAGAGCGGCTTTACCGTTCGTAAATACCAGCGAGGAATTCAGGAGATTTCCGGAGGTCGCTTGAGCCGCACACCCGGAAGGTGCTACCAATTGATACTCCAGAACACCTTTTGGCGGAAGAATCACGGGTTCGTAATAAGTCGCGTTCGCATCGATATCCAGACGATAGAGCGCACCCCCTTTCAGAGGCGGAGTTTCGTTTACATCGAGCGAAATTTTTTCTGGCTTGATGGAAAAGGAGTCGGTCGCACACGAAACTTTCGCCAAACCGCCATCGTCGATATTTTTATATAAACACTCTTGGCAGCTTTTCAACGTAGCCGAAACCCCTTCGCAACTATTTTGACATCTTCCGTCACGATATCCCGAAAGTTTCAGGATTTCACGCAACCGATTCAGATCCGACCCATTCGGATCCCACTGCAGATATCTTCCGTATTTATCCACCAGATATCGTACTCGAAAACCGCCGTACCTGAGAGAATCCGGATATTCGAAAGAGGCAACCGCCCTGATCGCATCGTCGAAACTCACGGCATCGGACATTCGGATCGGAAAACTCTCACAGGAGGCGGTCGTATTCAAATCGACCAGATCGACCATAACGACTCCCCTAAAAGGCGTACCGCGGACTAGGGAGAAGTTACCGTCGTCCATACCGATTACGTCGATCGAAAAAGCTCTGTTTTGAACCTGGGTAAAAAGATGGTTTTCGTTATTTGGCTTCGTGTGATCCCCGTTCGTATAGCCGTCGTTGAGGCCGTCTTGCAAACCGCCGTGATGCGTCACATCAAAACCAGTCGTGTGGTTTTTAAGGATGGGGGGAAGTATTTGTTGATCCGAACATGGCGGAACCATAATCTTTTTGTTGCTCGGCTCGTAACTCACTTCGTACAGATTGAGGGTTCGGTTGTCCTCGTTGAACGCATCGACTTTTACCTTATATCTGAAAAAAACGCTCATTTCACCATAAAGATCTCCACCTTTCGTTTTCGTCGCTCCGCTTCCGGCATGAATGGTCACTTCGGTCAAATTTTCATCCGATTTGCTCACCTTCTCGAAATGGAAGAGATCGGGATCGGACACGTAATTGGGCTGCAGGTTTCCATTGGTATCGAGATTTCTGATTTCGAAACTGCTGTTGTCTTCGATGAATATCGGATCTATAGTCACAATCGTCTTGAAATTTTTTACGTCTTGAACCTCTTTGTTACGCATTTCGACTTCGATTCCGATGGTATCTCCCAAATGGATTTCCGAAGGGAGTGCGGAGGCAAAATCTTCGGTCATGTATCGCTGCAGATAACAAACCGGTTCGTAAAGATAGGTCGAAAAGGCGAACATACCCAGAAAAAATCTGTCTCCGTCGGATCCGATCGAAATCTCGGTGGAGGTCTGCGCGTTGTTGATGATCCCACTTCCCGTTCCGTTGACATCCCCCAAGTAGAAGGCGTCGATATCGATACCCAGACTGTTGTTCAAAGAGGGATTTCTGTCCGTAACGCTGACGCCGTTGTTAGACACGGTACCATTGACCACGTCGTCCGAAGGATTCAAGCTGTTCGAAAGGGTGTGCATCGTTCCAAATTTATCGGAGATTCGAATATAATCTTTGAATGTTTTATCTCCTTCGAACGCGAAAAAATAGAACTTTGAATCTATCGAACCCGCCGCGGGTGTCAAAAATCCTCTCACGGTTTGATTGACCTCGTCGGGGTATTTGTTATCGATATCCATCGATGATTTCCAGACCCCCTGAAATCCGTCGAAAACGGTGATATTGCGAAGCTCTCTGACGGGCACGCTGGAGGTGTCTCTGACGATAACCACGAGGTTCCACCCCGCACTCAAATTGTCACCTTCACTCGATTGAATATCGGCCACCCAGTAACGCCCGCTTTTGTATTTCCTGACATATTCGGTCACATCCGCCATTCCTTGATAGTCAAAATAGGTGGTACCGTTTATGAAGTTAAATTTATCAACACCATGAATCAGCATACCGTTATTGTCGATCGCATCAGCATTTCTTTCGCTCAGAATTTCATGATAGTCGGTATCGCTCTCGTGCCTGAAATAGACTCGAAACGCTTTTTCCATTTTCGCGCGATATCCTTGTTGATTTTTATCGATTCGACCCATCCAATAGAGTCCTGCCCAAATGACATCGTCGTTGGGTTTGAGTTTCAACTCGGCATTTGTCGAATTGATAAATTTGGCTCCGTATCGGGTATCGAGCTTGACATAAGTCTGACTGATGTAGTTGTTGATGGGATACGTCGGCTCTTTGCACTCTCCTTTTTCATCTTTTTCACAAATAGAATGGGTTCCGATACTGAGAATGTCGCCGAAGAGATTGGCATCTTCCGCCCCCTGTATGGGAACTCTCGTGAAATCCCGAACGTTATCTCCCGAAAAATCTGTTTTTATGATTTTGGTTTTTTCCAAAACATGGTTGTCGGACGGATTGGGATCGTTCAAATAAGGGCTCGAGACGGTCGCATTCACTTCGATCGTGGTCTCTTTGACGGGGGCGATCGCCTCCAAGGTCAACGCCACTTTGCTATCAGCCTCGAGAGGGTGTCGCATCAAGCACAGGACCGTATCGCCCACCTGCGCACAATTCCAATCGTTGTGCGAAACGAAGCCGTTAAGTTGGAAGTTGTCGACGGAAGTGGTATTGAGCTCCAGCTTCAACTCCTCAATCGCTTTGGAAGGATGCGTATTTTGAACGATAATTTTGTAGCGATAGAGATTTCCCCCCTCTACGGGATCGGGATCGTCGCTCATAGAGAGCTTCACATCAGCTTCCACGACCTCCTTTATTTCAGTCGAGATCGTGGTGTTTTCATCCGTTACCGACTCTTTCGCCCGCACGCTGGCGACGGAAATGGCCATACCGGGTGTAACGGCTTTGTATTCAATTTCGATTTGCGGAGAAATCTCTTTGGGTTGCAAAAGCGGTAAAATACAGGTGATATTTTTGTCTCCGCTGCACTCCCATCCGCCACTTACGATGGAAAGATAACTCAGATTTTCGTCCGGTATGAATCGCAGGGTAACGTCGGTGGCATTGATATCCGTCTTGTCGGAATCGGCCGTATTTTTCACTTGAAGAATATAGTGAAAAACGTCATTGGGCTTGAGAGGATCCTTGTCCGTTTCCGCTTTCGTGAAAACCAGATGGGTATCTCTTCCTTTGACGACCGTCGTCGCGTTTTTCTCCGTCGGATCGCTATTGATTTCGGAAGTCAAAACGGCACTGCATGTGAGATTCTGTTCGGTTTCGGGCGCAGTTACCAAAAGATCGATCTCCCGCTGTCCCGGTGCGAATGTCGTATTCAAATCACATGTAACAAGGCGGTCGGAAATGCTACAGCCGAACTCATCCGACTCGTACCCGCGGTAATCCACCTCATCGGGCAGACGGGTTTGAATATGAATCGTACCGATATCGTCGTCGCTATTGTTGGAAAGGAGTATTCTGTAGCGATACGCCTCTTTCGTAAACAACTCGACCGGATCGCTCAATAAGTTCATCTCTAGAGCGCTGGATGCGGAAACCAACGCGACAGTCGCGGAAGCCTGCCGGCCTTTCGTCTCTCTCGAAGAGGTGACGATCGCACTATTTCGAACCGACTTATCCGCAACGATTTTTGACGGAGCTTCGACGCTTATGACGATATCGCTCGCCTGTTTCGCACTGTCAAGCTCCGAAAGTCTACACTCCACGGTCTGATCACTTCGATTACAACTCCACCCCGAAGCCGAAATTTGTAAAATTTTCAAATCCGAAGGTATTTCGTCGACGACGCTCAAATTGTATTCCGCAGCAAGTCCTTCGTTTTTGACCGTTATCGTATAGTTGAAATCTTCACCGTCAAGAATCTTTACGCTGCTTGAACTTTTGGAGATTCGCAAATCGGAATCGGGCGGCAAAATCGTTACATCGACCGAGGAGTTGTTTTCGACGGTTTTGTCCGGAGCGTCCGGAATTACGACCACTCCCTCCGTTTCGGCGTAATTGGTCACGACCTCGTTCGCAGTGACCAAAGGAGCTTCCACTTCGATCTCGAAAGACGCCTGCATATGCGGATCGAGACGATCAAGCCGGCAATTTATCTCTCTTCCCTCACCCACCGTACAATCGAACGCTCCCTTTTTCACGGTAAACTTATCCCCGAAAATTTCGGGCAACGTATCGGAGATCGTTACGTTGTTTTCCGCCACGTTTCCTTCGTTAAATACGGTAAGAGTGTAATTGAACGTCTCGGGGTGTTTAACACTCGATTTGTCGCTAATCTTTACAAATGCCAAACCGATTTGAACCGGACGGACATTCACGGAGGCGGCATCTTGGTTTTCAACATTCCCGGCATCGCTGGAGCCTCTTGTCACGGCGGTATTAGCAATGGTTATCGCACTTTCCGTGTAAGGTGCTTTCATCTTCAACATTAACACCTGCGCCTCATTTCCAGGAAGAACGGTTTCATTGCAAGTACATTCGAAAGAACGGTCGTTTCTTTGGCAACTCCAAGAGGTGGGCACGCGATCGTTCCAATCGTCCGGAATGATCCATCTGGAATCGACCGTATCGGAAAGGGTGACGGCATTTAAGCTCTCCGTTCCGTTGTTTTCGACCCGAAAAGAGAAGTAGAAACTCTCCAGAGGATCGACGGGGGAAGGGGCACTTTTGGTCAAACGGATCGAAGGTTCGGGTGAGACGATTTCCACGGTCGCGACCGAAGTGGCATCGGGTGCTTCGTCGCATTCGACCTTTGCTTCGTTTTCGACGTTTTGAGCCACTTTTTCGGCAACGGCAACAACCGTAAAATCCGCTTTCTGGTTTTGATTCAGAGGCGAATTGAGGGTACAATCGATTTTTCGCGCACCCAAATCGGATGCCGAACAATCCCACTCCTGATCTCCTTCGATCTCCTGCGGAGCAAGCTCCGGCGGAAATATATCCGTTACCCTCACTCCGTTCAATTCGCTGTTTCCGCCGTTGGTTACTTCGATACGATAACGAAGCGAATGACCTTTAACGACCGTGGAGCGATCCGCACTCTTTTGAATGGCGATCACATAGTAGGCGGGTTCGATATTGAGCGTAATCGAATCGGCATCGTTCACCTCTCCCACAATCGTATCGGCGATGGTCGTCGCGTCATTTTGCTCTCCGCTCTCCCCGACGGCTTTGGCACGGATACGAATCTCTCTCTTTTGAGAAGGCTCCAGTGGAGACAGCAGGCGACAATTGATCTGCTGACCGGAACTTACTCCGCAATCCCATACCGAGCTGTCGTAATTTACGCTTTCCACCTCGTAACTATCGGGCACCAGATCGCTCAACGTCAAATTTTCATCATCGATGCTTCCGGTGTTGGTCACTTCGATTCTATAATCGAAACTGTCGTTTTGAACGATACTGGAAATAGTCGTGCCGCTGCCGGGAAGTGTAGTCTCGATACTTATGTCGACGGAGGGATAGACCTTTTTGATCAGGATGGTACGCGTATTGTTCTTTTGAATTTCGGATCCGTCGGCATAGGTTGCGGTCATTCGAGTGGTATTTTGGACCGTTCTGTCTTCGGTATCGTAATCGGCTCTGTATTTGAGCTTCAATTCGACGGTTTCGCCGGAAGCGATCTCTCCCGACGTCAGATCACAAACCACTCTGTCGGATTCGGTTTGACAACTCCACTCGGAAGCGTCTACGGGTGATACGAAATTTAGATACTGAGGCGTCGGAAAGGGATCTTCGATACGGATCCCGTTGGTTGTTTCACTACCGCT
>VAPK010107072.1_pt1 | contig 13922 bp, 11 predicted proteins | sample 3395031 | NCBI WGS metagenome assembly VAPK01 (sample SAMN08290443, study PRJNA428436) | hydrothermal vent metagenome | isolation source: Deep-sea hydrothermal vent chimney 1 | place: Pacific Ocean: Juan De Fuca Ridge | reverse complement strand
GTTGATTGTAATTTTCCCTTTTCCTTTAGAGAGGTATATACGAGCAACAGCTGTTTTTCTTCTACCTATTTTATGTACAATTTCCATTATCTAAGATCTTTAAGGTTAATAGTTTTTGGGTTTTGGGCACCTTTATTATGCTCATTTCCAGCAAAAACATGTAAATTTCTAAATAAAGCACTACCTAATTTATTTTTAGGTAACATGCCCTTTACTGCTTTTTCCACCAAACGAGTTGGGTCTTTTTGAAACAACTCTGTTGCAGTTAATGATCTTTGTCCTCCAGGATAACCAGTATGACGGATGTACGATTTGTCAGTCCATTTTTTACCAGTTAAAATAATTTTTTCTGCATTGATAACAACTACGTTATCACCACAATCCACATGAGGAGTGAAATTTGGTTTGTACTTACCTCTAATTAGCATAGCTATCTTAGATGATAAACGACCCAATGTTTGTCCGTCCGCATCAACTAAAACCCACTCTTTATTTACGGTGGTTTTGTTAGCCGAAACTGTTTTGTAACTTAATGTGTTCACACGATTAGTTTTTGTCTATTAATAATTTGTTTTTATCCCCTAAAAAGAGGAGTGCAAATGTACAAACTATTATTTACATAACAAACAGTGATTTTAATATATTTTCAGCGGGTGAATTTAACATATTTGCAAGTGAAATTAACATATTATTAAGATGGGTTTGTACTATCTTGTAAGCTCAAAATGTAACATTTATAGTTTTATGTAGTCTATTAAATAACTAAAACTATTTCAACCTAAAAAATGAAGAATTTACTCCTGCTTTTATTTCTTACTATCTGTTTATTTGTAAATGCACAAGAATCAAAGGATAAAGTTCCAAAAAGAATTTATACCACAAAATTTTTAGCCCAAGAAAAAGCTCCTGTAATTGACGGAATTATAGACGATGCAGGTTGGGATATTGTTGAATGGGCTGGAGATTTTATAGAAAGAAGTCCAGACGAAAATACACCGCCAGAACAACAGACAAAATTTAAAATAGTCTATGATGCTAAAAACTTATATATAGCGGCTAGAGTTTTTGATACTGAACCTGATAAAATTGAAAAACGTTTGTCTAGAAGAGATGGTTTTGAAGGCGATTATATTGAAATTCATATTGATAGTTATCATGATTTACGTACTGCTTTTTCATTTACTACAACTGCAGCAGGGGTAAAGGGTGATGAAGCTATTTCTGAAAACGGTGATAATTTTGATGAAAGTTGGAACCCTATTTGGTATACAAAAACAAATATTGATGATTTAGGTTGGACTGCTGAAATTAAAATTCCTTTGAGTCAGTTGAGATTCAGTAAAAGTGAAAAACAAGTTTGGGGTTTTCAGTTTATGCGTAAATTGTTTAGAGAGGAAGAACGTTCTTTATGGCAACGCATACCTCAAGATTCTCCTGGTTGGGTAAGCGAATTTGGAGAGTTACATGGTTTGGAAGGTTTAAAACCACAAAAGCAGCTAGAAATTCAACCCTATACGGTATTGCAGTACGATAGCTATCCTAAAGAAGGAAATAACCCTTTTCGTGATGGCAGTGATTTTAAATTTAACGGAGGAGTAGATGCTAAAATTGGCATTACCAATGATTTGACTTTAGATTTAACGGTTAACCCTGATTTTGGTCAAGTAGAAGCAGACCCTGCAGCAATTTCTTTAGACGGATTTGAAATATTTTTTAGAGAACAACGCCCATTTTTTGTTGAGAATAAGAATATTTTTGATTATAAAGTAGGTGGAAATGGTCGTAGAAATAGCGATAATTTGTTTTTTTCTAGACGGATTGGTAGGAGTCCACAGGGTAGTGTAGATATAACAGATGATGAATTTGTGGAGCAGCCCCAAAACACAACAATTTTAGGAGCTGCTAAATTTAGTGGAAAAACCAAAAATGGATGGTCTATAGGGATTTTGGAAAGTGTTACTTCAAAAGAATATGCAAAAATAGACAATAATGGAGAGCGAAGAGAGGAATTGGTAGAACCCTTAACCAATTATTTTATAGGGCGTTTACAAAAAGATTTTAATAATAAAAACACTTTTGTTGGTGGTGTTTTTACGGCTACCAATAGAAAAATAGAAGAGCAGGTAGATTTTTTAAGAAAGTCTGCATTCACAGGAGGATTAGATGTAAAACACCAATGGAATAATAGAAAATATTATATTAGTGGCAATGTTATTATGAGTCATGTTGAAGGAAGTCCAGAAGCTATAGAACGTACTCAAGAATCATTAACACATTTATTTCAGCGTGTAGATGCAGGTCATGTTAAGGTAGACCCTAATAAAACCTCATTAACAGGTACCAGTGGTAATTTAGAATTCGGAAAATCGAGCGTTGGGCATTGGCGTTATAACATGGGTACAGAATGGCGTTCGCCAGAATTAGAATTAAATGATATTGGTTTTTTACGTCAAGCTGATGACATAAAAGGATATTTTAATCTTAGATATAGAACTTTAAAACCAAGAGGTGTGTTTAGAAGTGTGTCAGCTAGTATGTCTAATACAGCAACTTTTGATTTTGAAGGGAATTATAACAGAATAGAACATAGAATAAGAAGTTCTTTTGATTTTCAAAATAATTGGGGTATAGAAACGGGTTTTATCCATAGGCCAAGAATTTTTTCAAATACAGCATTAAGAGGTGGGCCACGTTTAAGGTCATCAAGAGAAAATATTCATTTTTTCTTTTTTGGTACAGATAGGCGAAAAAAATTTCAGGCAACAGCAGGATATGTATTCGGTCAAGGGAAACAAAAAAATATTTCATTTTTAAGATTTGAAACTGAGTTTACGTATCAGCCTTTTAATTCATTCAATATTTCAATAAGCCCTGAGTTTACAAATCGACGTAATAAAACGCAATATGTCAATCAAGTTGATTATAATAGTAATACAAGATATATTACAGCAGAAATAGACCAACAAACATTAAGTGCCTCACTTCGGTTAAATTATACAATTAATCCAGATTTAACCATTCAGTTTTACGGACAACCTTTTATATCTAGAGGGAATTATACTAATTTTAATTTTATTACAAATCCTGTTGCAGATGATTTATATGATCGTTTTCAATTGTATAACAATAATCAGATTTCTTTTGACGCTACAAATGATGTATATCGAATAGATGAAGATACAAACGGAATTTCAGATTATGAGTTTGACCAACCAGATTTTTCTGATGTACAGTTTAGGTCAAACTTGGTAGTGCGTTGGGAGTACATACCAGGTTCTGAAATTTTCTTGGTTTGGTCTAAAGGGAATTCAGGAGATCAAGACCCAAGAGATGATTTATTTCGAAGTCTAGACCATCAAATTTTTGGTGAAAAAGCAGACAATACATTTTTAATTAAAGCTACGTATCGGTTTATGTTGTAAATTTTGTCCTTAATGAATTTCAGGATTAGGATAAAAAGCAGCAATAGCAAACCAAAAACTTACCACAGAATGGGGTATTTGTAATGATTGTCCTTTTCTAGATCCATCTATTGCTTTACCAAAAATTGACCATGTATTGCCTTCATTATCCTTGAAAAAGGTTTCTGAATTATTAAAGTCATATTCAAAATCTAACACAGCATGCTCATCTGTAAGTTCAAAAGCATTGATAAGATTCTCATTTCCTACAATAAGATAATTTTTTCCATTAAAGGTTTCTTTTACCGCTTTACCATTTCCAAATTTTGAAAATTGATATACTTTTGATTTGGCACCATCAATAATAGCATAAATTCGTTCTTTATTGGGTAGAGCACTATTTGAAGGTGTGGCTGAGAAAAGAAAAAAGCCATGATTTGTTTTATAATCGCCATAAGGATAGTTTCCATAAGTTCTATTAAAACCAGTATCTGTACTTAAAACTTTGGTATTTGGATATAATTTTTTCCAAGTGCCCCAATTGGTTTCTACAACAGAAACTAAGGATGGCTTGTCATTAATTAATTTACCATTTACACATTCTAATCTTAGTTGCGACCAGTTGCTGTCCGTGTTACGGTCGTATAAAATTAAATTGGTATTGTATAATAATCCTGAAACTCCAAAGGTGGTTTTTGTTCCATTCGTTGAGCTTTCCCAACCAAAAGCTGTTCCCGTTAATGGACAATAAGAAATAGTTACAGATTCATTATTAATTTCATCGTTAACAATCTCATGCCAATCTAATATTACATGGGGATAGGCTTTGGCTTTATTGTCTTTAAGGATTCCAACAACTAAATCATCATCACTTAAAAAACTAGCTTCAACATCAATGACATCGATAAATTCTGGACGATCAATAGACGGAATGCCATCCTTCCCTGGGCCACCATCTTTAACTTCATTAATTGGTATAAGCCAAGCAGGATTGTCAGCAGTAGGTGGGTTCTGACTTGTTGTAGTATTATCATCACTACATGAAATCATTGTTATATAAAGTAGTACGAGATAAAAAGATATATTCTTCATGATAGATTAATTTAATTTAAGAAAAGTTTGTTTTTTTTTACGAGGAATTTTAATTAAAAATCCTGTTGTCAGTCTATAAGTTGGAGTTAGTTGAGTTCCGTCAACATAGCTATAAATTGGAATTTCAGCTTTGGTTGAAAATATAATGTTTTGAGAAAGATGTATTGAAAAATCAGGAATGATAGAGAACCATCTGCCACCAGTATTATCCAAATTAAAGCCACCAATTTCATCTTGAATTGCACTTCTATATTTAAAGGATAAACTAGGAGCAGTTAATTTTTTAAAAACAACAAATTGATCAGAGAATTGTAAATAGGTTTGAAATTCGTTGCCAAATTTATAGCTGCTGTCTCCAAAATAGCTAGAGTTGGTGCCTGTATTTCTATAGATAAATCTAGAGGAAATAGTAAGTGACGGTCTAAAATCGAAATTTTTAGAAAATAGAGACCAATAAATAACATCCCAAGCATTGCTTCCTGGTTGTAAATCTGCATTTAATGTTATACCTTGACTATTAGTTTCGGTTGAAGAACCCAAAGGTAATTTTGTACCTACACCAATAGTTATTGCACTGTTTTTTCCTAGAGCATTTTCGAAATTATATTTTAATAATAAAATGGCATCGCCAATACCTGAGGTTTGATCTAAATTTTCATTACCAAATTGTGAAATTTCCCTTCTTTGATTTACCCAAGTAAAAAGACCTTCAACAGATAAATTATTGGTTATTGAATAACCAGCATTTAATAGAATGCTATGTGTGATACGAAGCCTAGAATCATCATTTAAACGTGTTGATTCAGTATTTAAGGTATTTAAATTGTTGTAATCGTACTGTAAGCCTAGTTGAAAACTTCCTTTTTCTAAAGTGGAGAGACCTAAGTTGTTTGAAAGTGGAATACCACCAGAACAACAAGTTTGAGCATTACTAATTGAGGTATTAAAAATAAATAAAGCAAAAAAGAATACTTTATAGCTCATGACTGTTGTATATGACAAGTCGGTCGAGATTAAAAGTAATTCCTTACTGTGGGAGAGGTTGGTTGTTGCTTTCTGTATATTTGAATGCTAGGATTGTCCCCTTGAGGGTTAACGAGAAACAAAATGCATTTTGTTACGAAGTTACAGAGCAAAGCTATTTGGGGTGTCGACTGTCTTATAATTCATTCCAACAAACCTTTCACTGTTTCTTCAATACTCAACGACACACTAAACATATTTTTCAAAACATCTTCATTGGTAAATCGTAAAAACTGAACACCATAGGCTTCAAGTTTTCCTTGTCTTTTAGCATCATTAAAATAGTTAAAATCATGACTGTTACCATCAATTTCTATAGTTAGACCAATTTCATGGCAGTAAAAATCAACAATATAATCTAGCATGGGCACTTGCCTGTGAAATTGGACACCTAATACTCTTTGCTTAATGCTTTTCCAGACGATAACTTCTGCTAAAGTGCTATTTTTACGTAGTGTTCTGGCAAATTCTTTTAGTTTTGGATTGTATGGGATTATTTTGTTTTTCATTTGTTTTATATCGTTCTATTCACCAGTGGTTACACCCCTAAAGTCCCCTCCAGGGGACAATTGTTTCAATTTACCATTAGGATTAAAAGTTATTAGTTTCTTTCAATTTTCATTTAAAGATAAGAAATTTGAAATTTATAGTTTTAATTAGGTGCCTTTAATGTAATGAAGTGTATCGCCTTCTATAAATTTTGAATATTAGGACTGTCCCCTTGAGGGGACTTTAGGGGTGTTTTATGAGTTATTCTAATAAAATGTTCATCATTATTAATTGGTTTTTATATTTGAGAATTTAAAGGTGCTAATATTATATATGCATATTTTTATATCGTCTGCTATTTTTTTTAAGTCCTGATTAGACATTTCTTCAAATTGAAAATATAAACCTTTTCTCTCTTTAGCGGTTTTTTTAATTCTAGTAATATAATCACTATTTTTTCCTGCTCCCCAAACAGAGTGTACAATTTTATTTCTTTTAACCTCAAGATTTCCAGCTTCACTTATAAGTCTTTTTAACTCTTCATAATTTGTGCTTTTTCCATAAATATCAATATAAAGATTTATTGAGATAGCTCTTAAGTTTTTAAATGATAATTCAGAAGTAATAATATTTCCTACTCTCTGTTTCCCACTAATCATTTTCCCAATAAATGATTGTAAACTATTTTCTAATAATGCAAAAGAAACTATTATATTTCCAATTTCAATCAAATGCTTTTCAGGTACAGGATGTTTAATTTTTTTTATCATTGTATATAACGCATCTATAATTCCCCCTTCGGGGGTCAGGGGGCTCTCCTAATGAGCCTCCAACCAATTCTCACCAATCCCAATTTCAACATCTAATGGTACGGAGAGTTTGAAAGCATTTTCCATTTCGGTTTTAATGATAGGTTTGATAATTTCTAATTCATCTTTATGTGCATCAAATACCAATTCATCATGTACTTGTAAGAGCATTTTACTTTTAAAATTTTCTTTTTGAAAACGCTTGTAGATATTGATCATTGCTAGTTTAATGATGTCGGCAGCAGATCCTTGGATAGGAGCATTTACAGCATTACGTTCTGCTGCACCTCGTACCACGGCATTTCTAGAATTGATATCTTTTAAATAACGCCTTCTGCCTAAAACGGTTTCTACATAACCATTTTCTCTGGCAAAGTGAATCTGACTATCCATATAAGACCTTAGTTTTGGATACGTCTCATAATAGGTCTCAATCAATTCCTTAGCTTCACCACGAGAGAGTGAAGTCTGATTGCTGAGTCCAAATGCAGAAACCCCATAAATAATTCCGAAGTTTACCGTTTTTGCGTTGCCACGTTGCTCACGAGTGACTTCGTTTAAAGGCACACCAAATACTTTAGCTGCTGTTGAGCTATGAATATCTTCTCCATTGGTAAAGGCTTGTATCATATTATCTTCCTTGCTCAACGCTGCAATGATACGCAGTTCAATTTGAGAATAATCTGCTGCAAGCAATACATAATCTTTATTCTTGGGGATAAATGCTTTTCTGACTTCCCTACCACGTTCTGTACGGATAGGAATGTTCTGTAAATTAGGGTTATTAGAACTCAATCTACCTGTTGCCGCCACAGCTTGTGCATACACCGTATGAATTCTATTGGTTTTAGCATTTACCTCGTTTGGTAGAGCATCTAAATAGGTGCTTTGTAGTTTTTTATATTGTCGGTACTGTAAAACATCAGTGATAATTTGATGCTCTTTTGCTAGGTAAGACAAGACATCTTCTGCTGTAGAATATTGACCTGTTTTTGTTTTCTTAGGCTTATTGACTAATTTTAATTTATCGAACAAAATATCACCCAACTGTTTTGGTGATGCAATATTAAATTCTTCATCAGCTTGGCTATAAATAGCTTTTTCTAATTTTAGGATATCTACGGTAATATCTTTAGAAAGGGAAGTTAGAAATTCTGTGTTGAGGTTGATGCCTTCTATCTCCATAGCAGTTAAAACACTTACTAAAGGCAGTTCAACATCATTAAATAATTTAATGAGTTTACTTTCTTCCAATTCCTTTTCAAAAAATTCTTTGAGTTGTAGTGTGATATCTGCATCTTCAACCGCATATTCTGTTTGCTTTTCTAGGGCTACAGTCCGCATAGAAAGCTGATTTTTTCCTTTTTTGCCAATGAGTTCTGTAATGGAAACTGGCTGATAATTCAGGTAGGTTTCTGCCAAAATATCCATACCATGACGCATATCTGGATTGATGAGGTAATGGGCAATCATGGTGTCAAACAGCTTTCCTTTAACGGGAATATTATAATTGGAAAGTACTTTGATATCGTATTTTATATTTTGTCCAATTTTTTCGATAGTTTCACTTTCAAAAAACGGATTAAATTCTTCTAAAATTTGCTGGGTTTCTTTTTGATCTTCAGGGAATGATACATAAAAGCCTTTGCCTTTCTCCCAAGAAAAAGCAATGCCAATCAATTCTACTTCTAAGGCTTTTAAACCAGTAGTTTCGGTATCAAAGCAAACCGATTTTTGTTGTAAGAGTTGTTTGAGTAAGAGTTTTCGAGCAAGCGGAGTATCTACCGATTGGTAAAAATGATCTGTGTTTTCTATAGTTTTAAATCCGTTGATTTCGGTTTCTTCGGTCACATTTCCACTTCCTGGTGTGGCGAATAGATCGAACTGTCCATTGTTTGGTGTTGTGGCTTTTCTTGGAACTGATTTTGTAACTACATTCGTGCCAGTTTCTACAGTAGTTTCCGTTTTCGGCGTAAATGTTTTGATGAGATTATCTGTCAAACGACGGAATTCCAATTCGCCAAAAATTTCTTTTATTTTAGGAATATCAGGAGTGTTGAGTTCAAAATCGGTAGCATGAAATTCTACAGGTACATCTAACATGATAGTTGCTAATTTCTTAGAAAGTAAGCCTAATTCTCCATTAGCTTCTACTTTCTCTTTCATTTTACCTTTAAGCTCATGCGTGTTTGCTAATAAACCTTCAATACTTCCGTAAAGGCCAATAAATTTCTTTGCGGTTTTGTCTCCAACACCAGGTAGTCCTGGGATATTATCAGCTGCATCGCCTTTCATGGCTAAAAAATCGATAACCTGTTCTGGTCGTTCTACTTCAAAATTTTGCTGTATTTCTGGCACCCCCCAAATGTCATAACCACCCCCAAAACGCGGTTTGTACATAAAAATATTTTCACTAACGAGTTGAGCAAAATCTTTATCGGGTGTAACCATAAAAGTAGTATAGCCTTCTTTTTCAGCTTTTTTAGCAAGGGTACCAATAATATCATCGGCTTCAAAACCAGGTTTTACAATAATTGGAATATGCATTGCTTTTAAGATACTCTCAATATAGGGTACCGCTATTTTTATAGCTTCTGGTGTTTCATCACGATTGGCTTTGTATTCAGCATACATTTCTACCCTGTCAGCACTACCACCTCTATCAAAACATACCGCTAAATGGTCTGGTTTTTCACGTTTGATAACATCTAATAGGGAGTTCATAAAACCCATGATAGCTGAGGTGTCTAGCCCTTTTGAATTGATTCTAGGGTTTTTAATAAAAGCATAATACCCTCTAAAGATTAAGGCAAAGGCATCAACTAAGAAAAGACGTTTTTTATCTGACATGGTGGTAAAGTAGGTAATTGTTAGTTCTAAAAATTCAAAGCTACGAAGATTGTTTTAAATAGTAATCAGATTTTAGATTCTCATTAGTAGCATCTTGATATTTAGCCATGGTAAAGCCATCATGAATGGAGTAAAATCCAGTTTCACCTTTTTTATTTAGGGCAATATAACCTATCTGAAAATTTTTATAATTACTATTGGGCTTGCTTACAATTCTATTAATAGCTTCTTCGCAGGCCTCTTGAGGCGATTTACCTTGACGCATCAATTCTACAATTAGAAAACTGCCTACGGTTTTTAAAACCTCTTCACCTAAGCCCGTTGCTACAGCTGCTCCAATTTCATTATCAACAAATAATCCTGAACCAATAATAGGTGAATCGCCAACGCGTCCTGCCATTTTATAAGCCAATCCACTAGTGGTACAGGCTCCTGAGATGTCACCTTTTTTGTCCATGGCAAGTATACCTATGGTATCATGATTTTCTATATTGATAATAGGTTGGTAGTTTGATGTTGTTTTCCATGCTTCCCAATCTTTTTTTGAAGCTTCAGTGAGTAAATCTTCAGGTTGAAATCCTTTTTCTATGGCAAATTTTTCTGCACCTTTTCCAGCTAAAATTACATGAGGTGTATCTTCCATTACTTTACGAGCTACAGAAATGGCATGAGTTATGTGTTGCATATAAACAACAGAACCACAATTGCCATGTGTATCCATAATACAAGCATCTAAAGTAACATTTCCATCTCTATCAGGTCTGCCACCATTACCAACCGATTGATTTTTTTTATCGGCTTCGGCAACTTTACAACCTTGTTCAACGGCATCTAATACTGAATTTCCTTTTTGGAGTTCTTCCCAAGCTCTTTTTGTGGATTGCCGTACATCCCAAGTAGCAATTACTATTGGTAATGCTATTTTTATTTTATCATCCATAGCTTTATCGGATGATGATTTGTTTTCGGTACAAGAACTAAGTGTTGATCCTACTGCAAGGGCAACTCCAGTTAAGGAAGCATTTTTAATAAAATTTCTACGTTTCATGTTTTGTGTTTTAACAGGCTAAATAACTTACCTTAGCAAGGTAATAAAAATGATATAATGAAAATCGAAATTTGTGCCAATTCGTATGCATCGGCAATGAATGCAGAAAAAGCAGGAGCAGATTGTATTGAACTTTGTGTTGAATTAGCAGTTGGAGGAATAACACCTTCTTACGGATTGCTAAAGAAGGTAATGGAGGATAGCAATATTCTAGTAAATGTATTGATTCGCCCAAGAAGTGGAGATTTTACATATTCTGATGCTGAATTTGAAGCCATGAAATTAGATATAGAAACCTGTAAAGAATTAGGATGTAACGGGATAGTTTCAGGAGTGTTACATAAAGATTTTACGATTGATTTAGAACGAACAAAAGTATTGGTTGAGCTGTCAAAACCATTATCCTTTACCTTTCATCGAGCTTTTGACTGGACTGTTAATCCGTTTGAAGCATTAGAACAATTAATTGACTTGGGTGTGGATAGAATTTTAAGTTCAGGACAGGAAATCAGTGCAGCAAAAGGATTATTTTTATTAGAACAGTTGCAACAACAAGCGAGAGATAGACTTGTTATTTTACCTGGTGGAGGTGTAACTAAAGAATCTATTTTAGAATTTAAAAATGCCGATTTTAAAGCCGTACATTTTTCAGCAACGGTATTACACACAACCATAAATACTCCAAAAACAGCAATGAACAGTACGCGTTTTTTTGAGGAGACACAAGTAGCAATTTCTAATTTGACTAAGATTGAGGACATGATTGGTTTGGTTAAATAATACTATATTTAATTTTTATAAATGAATATCATTTAGATTTGCCCTATTATTTTTTTGGATATTTAAATTTGAAATTTTTAGAATATGTTACGTTGGATAATTTTTATTGCAATCTATTTATTGGTTGATTTCTATGCTTTTCAAGCATTTAAAACGCTCTCTAAAAGTAAATGGATGTATGCTATTTATTGGATAGTTTCTCTTGTTGTATTGCTATATTTCACCTATCAACTAGCTATCAATTTTGAAACTAAAGTTGGATTAAGATTAAGCACCAATAAAGCCATTGGTGTGTTCTTGGTGTTATTTGTTCCGAAAGTGATGGTGTTGTTTTTTATGTTTGGAGAAGATGTAATTAGAACTCCACAAGCATTATTTAAATTGTTAGTTCAAGGAGATGCAGCAGGTGGAGCATATTTTCCTTCAAGACGAAAGTTTGTAAGTCAGATAGCATTAGGTATTGCAGCTTTACCTTTTGGAGCATTGTTGTACGGAATTTATAAAGGAAAATACAACTATAAAGTATTAAAATATACCTTAGAATTTGATGATTTACCGGATGCTTTTGATGGCTATCAGATTACGCAAATTTCAGATATTCATAGTGGGAGTTTTGATCCTGAGCCATCAGGAAAAAGTAAGATTGAATATGGTGTAGATTTAATCAACCAGCAAGAGTCTGATTTGATTTTGTTTACAGGAGATTTGGTAAATAATAGAGCGGATGAGATGTTGCCTTGGATAGATACGTTTAAAAAACTCAAAGCCAAAGATGGTAAATATTCTATTTTAGGGAATCATGATTATGGAGATTATATCAAATGGGATAGTGAAAGTGCGAAGATTCAAAATATGAAGGACTTAGAAGAGGTTCATAAAAAATTAGGTTTTGATTTGTTGTTAAATGAAAACAGAGTATTACAAAAGGAGAATGATAAAATAAGATTAATTGGAGTAGAAAACTGGGGAGCAGGAGGTTTTAAAAAAGCAGGAGATCTTGATTTGGCTTCCAAAGGAATTGTAGCTAAAGATTTTAAGATCTTGATGAGTCATGACCCGAGTCATTGGGAGCAGCAGGTAAAGAATAACGATACGCATTATCATTTAACATTGAGTGGTCATACCCATGGAATGCAATTTGGTATTGAAATTCCTGGATGGATTAAATGGAGTCCTGTAAAATGGCGATATAAATACTGGGCGGGTATTTATAAGGAAGCTGGGCGGTTTTTAAATGTAAATAGAGGTTTTGGTTTTTTAGCTTATCCTGGACGTGTGGGTATTTGGCCAGAAATAACCGTTATTACATTAAAAACGAAGCCCATCTCTCCCGAAGTCTAGGAACTTTCCTAATGGAAGGGCTAGATCAAAAATAATTTTCATTTAGTATGATAAATTTGTAAACCTAAAAATGTGTATATTTGTGTATGTCAACCCATAGTTTAAAATTTAAATAAGCTACTTATGGCAAAATTTGGTGAATTAATCGGTTCGAGTATTCCAACATTAATAGATTTCTATGCAGATTGGAATGAAAATAACTCAAAACTTCATAATACGTTAAGAGATGTTGCTATTGCGTTAGGTGATAAAGCTAAGATTATCAAAATTGATATTGAAAAAAATGAAGTTTTAGCAAATGCATTGCGTATTAAAGGGAATCCCACTTTTATTATCTACAAAGGTGGTGAGATGAAATGGCGACAATCAGGTGAGCAAGATGCGGGTACTTTGATTAGTTTGGTGCAGCAGTATGTTTAGTTATCTGTCATTCCTGTGGAGGCAGGAATCTAGTTAACAACCTTTTGTGTTTTAATTATGAGATTCTTCTCTTCGCTCTGCTTTGTTCTGAATGACAATTAGATTTTCTTAAAAACATATCCTTTTTTACTAAAATACGCTAAAATTTGAGGTAATACAATTTGCAATTTCTCAAATGCTTTTATACTGTCGTGAAACACAATGACGCTTCCTTTTTCAGTATTTTTCAAGACATTGTTTAGGCATTTTTCTGAAGTAATTTCTGAATCAAAATCACCACTTAAGACTGACCACATTATAACTTTATAATTATGTTCAATCAATAGTTTAGTCTGTGAAGGTTTTATTTTTCCATAAGGAGGACGAAAGATTTTAGATTTCTGAATTAGCTTTTCTGTTTTTAATATAGAGTCAAGGTATTCTATATTGGCTGTTTCCCAACCTTTTTCGTGATTATAAGTATGATTACCGATAGCATGACCTTGTTCTATAATTTTCTGAAAAATTTTCGGGTTTTGTTCGATGTTTTTGCCAATACAAAAAAAAGTAGCTTTCGCATTGTATTGTTTGAGTGTATCTAAAACCCATTCGGTTATTTCTGGTGTTGGTCCATCATCAAAAGTGAGGTAAAGCACCTTTTTTTTTGTAGGAAAACACCAAATATGATTC
>VAPK010104483.1_pt1 | contig 13923 bp, 10 predicted proteins | sample 3395031 | NCBI WGS metagenome assembly VAPK01 (sample SAMN08290443, study PRJNA428436) | hydrothermal vent metagenome | isolation source: Deep-sea hydrothermal vent chimney 1 | place: Pacific Ocean: Juan De Fuca Ridge | reverse complement strand
CGCGAAAAAATTGACCCTTTAATGTTGATAACTTAAATTTGTAGTTATTCTACTTTATTTTGAATAACATTTATACACTAAAAAATCATCAGCCTGGAAGGTAAACTTCAAGTAGGTGGTTAAAGTGATTTTGTTTCAAATTTCTTCAGTTTAAAAAATGTCAAAATTGAATTCTGAATAGTAGTACTGCGGCTGATGGGATATAACCGTCAGTATCGACTATTGGAACTTCTCCTGTAATGCTATTGTCATACGCTGTTATCAGTAAACAATTGATATATGTACATTCCAACTATTTAAAACTACAATGATGACTTATGAGCGTGTACGAAAAAATTCTCACTCGTGAGTCAAATCTTTTTTTCAGAAGATTGTCGTTGAGCTCTGAAATATATGCAGGTGTGTTAACAAGTGCCGTTATAAATCGCTATAACATCTTACCTTGTAGATGAAAATTAATGCCCTTGTGTCTTAAAATATTATGAGGCTTTCCATGAAAAACTATACTATTCCATTTGCTTTGATAATAAATTTATTGTTATCAATGCCCAGTCTGGCAGCATCAAACACAAGCACGGGTAAATTACGAAATTATTCGACGATTCATTCAATTGGTATTGAATGGGAAATTGTTGGTGACGACAATCATAACGCAACGTGTGTTACATCCTACAGAAAACAGGGGGCAAGTGGCTGGAAAACAGCAATGCCTTTATATAGAGTAGATTTTGTCCCTCAAAAGCCAGTAAAAGGACAGAGCCAGCGTTTTAATGGTTTTGCCGGTTCTGTATTATTTCTTGAACCTGCAGCAAATTATGAAGTGCGTCTTACCCTTACTGATCCTGATGGTGCTTTTGAAGAGAGAATTGAAACAGTCTTTACTCGCCCTATTCCTGCTAAACCGACCAATGGCCGAACTTTTCATGTAATTCCAGGAAAAGGTGGGGGTAACGGTTCTTCTAGTAGCCCTTTTGCAGGTATTGAAGCGGCTCAGTTCCAAGCACAGCCAGGAGATATTTTTTTGCTACACGCTGGTGTCTATCATGGCTTTGATCATAATGGAGAAATATTGCTGAACAAGGCTGGAAGCCGAAATGCCTATGTTGTTTGGCAAGCAGCTGATGCTGGTGCTGTCATCTTTGAAGACCCTGTCCGTATTGCTGCTGATCATATCTGGCTTGAAGGAATACATGTGAGAGGGCATAGGGGAGTTAAAAATGAATATGGTCTTCGGAATTATTCAGCACCAGAGAACATTGTTGTCAAAAAAAACAAATTTACGGATTTTCAATACAGCATCGCTATCAATCATGGAGGAGAAGGCTGGTATATAGTGGATAATGTAATTGTTGGTGATAAAGATGTGATTAGAGAGAGGGATGGAGCGCCAAGCTGGACTGGGGAAGGGATTGAGCTTCAACATACTGGTGGGCATACCATAGCATATAATTCAATATCCCGAGTAGCTGATGGAATTTCTTCTCCGTTGTATAACACTGATATTTTTCGCAATGAAATTTTTGATACCACAGATGATGGTATTGAACCAGATTCCGGTTATGCGAATATCCGTGTCTGGGAGAATCGTATTTCAAATGTTCGACATAATGGCTTCAGTTTTCAACCAATGAATAGTGGGCCATGGTATTTTATTCGTAATCAGGTTGCAGCTCCGCTGGAATCAACGTTGAAAATTCGACAAACTTCAAGGGTGTTATTGGCTCATAACATTTTTGTCGGGTGGAATAATGCGATGGGTAAAGCGTTTCCCGCTAATGTTCCCGGGATTCTGACATTTGAGTCAAAAAATAATATTTGGATTTCTCTTGATAACAATTATGCTTGGGTGCATACCTTTGATAGTAGTGTTGCACCTGACTGGCGAACATCATTAGATTATGATGGATTTGACTGGGGGAGTAGCGACTTTGCGTTTAAATGGGGAGATAGTATTAGATATCCTACTCTGGGAGACTTTCAGGTTGCAACTGGCTTGCAGCCAAATGCCATACATATCAACAAAAATACTTGTTTTGAGGCTTTTAATATACCTTCAGCACCTCCTGCCTCAATGCCTTTTCAGCATATGAGTTTGAAAAAAAGTTGCAACGCCGTAGATGCCGGTGTTCTACTACCTAATATTAATGATCGGTTTTCAGGCAATGCTCCAGACCTTGGTCCCTATGAAGTGGGTGCAAGTCTTCCTCATTTTGGTCCTCGTGCAAATAGTAACAATGCGCCGCAATTAGCATGTGGGGGGAGTTATCAGTTACCTAATAATGAATGGCACCAGATCAGTTTGCCTTGCAGATCTAATCAATTAAGTACCATAAATAATCTTTTTGGAGATGATCTGCCTGGCACTTATGGTACCGATTGGAAAATATTTAAATTTGATACGACTAATAATAGCTATGTTGAATTGAAATCGGCTGATAATGTTTTAACACAAGGAATAGGCTATTGGATAATTCAAATAAGTGATGAGACTTATTATTTGGAAATGCCATTGGGTAGTACGACAGTAAAACAGAGCAACCTTTTACCTTTTAGAATTAAATTAGGTACTAAGTCATTATCTCAACAATGGAATATGGTTGGCTTTCCATTAGCTACTCATAAATCATTAAATACAGCTCGTGTCAAAACAACTTCGGGTGCTTGCAACCTTGATTTTGGCTGTAGTTTGAATATAGCTCAAAGTAATAATGTTGTTGAAAATTATATGTGGAGTTTTAACGGAAAGAGCAACGAGCAGGTCAATATTAACGATACATTAAAGCCGTGGAAAGGTTATTGGTTTCTTACTTTAGAAAATGCTGATGGAGTCGATCCTTATCTTTTGTTTCAATAATTGCAATGGTTTAATCTTAGGATTAAAAGTTGGACGTCTAGAAAGTTATACTCATCGTGAATTATTAATTGAAAATTTACGATGAGTAACAAAAAGAGTACGGGAAAATTTTTATTTTAGATTCAGGCGATAGTTAAAAAGCTGAATTAGAGCATCAGCAGACATGAGTAATAAACTATTTCACTGTGAGTGAGACGTAAATAGTATTATGAAAAATGGGGTGGACGACGGGGTTTGAACCCGCGACAACCGGAATCACAATCCGGGACTCTACCAACTGAGCTACGCCCACCATAATGAGATATAAAAAAAGTGGTACGCTTGGCAGGAGTCGAACCTGCGACCCTCGGCTTAGAAGGCCGATGCTCTATCCAGCTGAGCTACAAGCGCATTCTTTGGTCGGGGTAGAGGGATTCGAACCCCCGACATCCTGCTCCCAAAGCAGGCGCGCTACCAAACTGCGCTATACCCCGAACTAAAACCTTCTATTAAGTAAAGCTTTGACAGCCTTGCAGTGAAGAAATGGAATTCTACTGGTATTTTTGATTTTCGTCAATACTTAAATTGAGCGATTTTGTGATGGTTTTTGAGTGGTTCTAGAAGTATGGATAAGTTTCTACAATTTTGCTTTAACGATTTGGTAGACTTCTTCGGTTTGAGCATCCGCTCCATCCATCAGTTTTTTCAAGTCGGCTAAGGCAGCATCAGCAAACTTTTTGTCTTTTATACTTCCAGCATTGATATAGACGTTTAACGCAGCACTTTTTAAGCCACTAAACCCCGACATGACAGCAACGCCCGCATCACTAATGACTCCTGTATTCCCTTTTTCTGCTGCAATTCGACTTAATTCGATTGTTTTTGCACAAGCTTTAGCGCATTCTAAAGGGATTAATGTTGCCTCCTTTAATACAGTTTGTATTTGGACACTTCTTAGCTGTTTTTCTTCATCAGAGTTTTTTGGTAGTCCGTACGAAGCCATTAATTTATCGAAGACATCAACATCTGCTTTAATCATTGCGGTTAATTCTTCACGCAGCAACTCAGACTGTTTCAGTAATGATTTCATGTCTTCTTCAACGCCTGCATATTTTTCTTTTCCGATGGTTAAATTACAAACCATGCTGATTAATGCAGCTGATTGAGCGCCTAAAACTGCAGCCGCACTTCCGCCTCCTGGAGTCGCTTGTTTACTGGCTAATTCATCAAGAAATTCTTGGATAGATTTGTCTTTTATCTCAGTCACTTATTGTACTCTCTTAAATTAAGGTCATTGATTAGTAACCCGCAAAAATAAAATTCCAGTATAGTTGAAATAAATCGTTTCCACACAGAGCGTCACTTGCCATTAAGTTAAGAAAAAATAGTTAAAATGTAGGTTGGGTAAGCGATAGCGCAACCCGACAGTTCTTTAAAAATGGTGGATTACGCTTTCGCCCATCCACCCTACAAAATATAAAAACGCTTAACTTAATGGTAGTGATACAGAGCGTGGGAACTATGCTGGGAGTTTATTTTTTTCGAGTTACCTTAGAAACTAATTGTAGTAGGTTTTAATTTTCTCGCCGCCACGTGGTTTCCCCATTAGGCGCATCTTCCAAAATAATTCCTTGCTCTTTTAGTTCGTCTCGAATCTGGTCTGCCTGTGCCCAGTTTTTATTCTTTTTAGCTTCAATTCTTGCTTGGATTTGCTGATTAATTTCATCTTCTGATAGACCGCCTTGTGTTTTAGTTCCTTTTAAAAAGTTTTCTGGGTTGTCTTGCAAAATACCTAATACAGCTGCCAACTCTATTAATGTCGTCGCTAATATATTAGCCTTTGTTTTATCGGTTTTATGACTATTAAGATCTCTAGTTAAATCAAATAACACGGCGACGGCAACAGGAGTATTAAAATCATCATCCATTGCATCGGCAAAGCGTTTTTTATATTCAGCATCACATTCAACGGATTTTATTTCAATACCTCTAAGCGCTGTATAAAGTCGTGTTAAAGCTGCTTTAGCATCGTCTAGTTGTTCATTAGAGTAATTTAATGGACTGCGGTAGTGGCTGGACAAAATGAAAAACCGAATAATTTCTGGTCGATACGTCTTTAACACCTCCCTGACAGTAAAAAAATTGTCTAATGACTTGGACATTTTTTCTTCATCGACTCTAACAAAGCCGTTATGCATCCAATAATTGACAAACTTTTCTTTTGTAGCACCTTCTGACTGAGCTATTTCGTTTTCATGATGCGGAAATTGTAAATCCATTCCTCCACCATGAATATCAAAATGATTCCCTAGGCAGCAGGTAGACATAGCAGAACACTCAATATGCCAGCCCGGCCGACCTTTTCCCCATGGGGAATCCCAAGATGGTTCATCTGGTTTTGCCATTTTCCATAAAACAAAATCCATTGGGTCTTTTTTTGCTTTATCTACATCAACCCTCTCTCCTGCCTGTAGATCTTCTATATTTTTACCTGACAGTTTTCCATAGTTTTCAAATTTAGTGACAGAGTAGAATATATCTCCATTTGTTCCTACATAAGCCATCTCATTTAAAATCAATGCTTCAATCATCGCAATGATCTCGTCCATTGATTGTGTCGCTTTGGGTTCAATATCAGGCGGTAAAATTGATAAAGCACGTTCATCTTCATGCATGGCATCAATAAATCGCTCAGTTAATGCTAGATATTCCTCGCCATTTTGATTGGCGCGCTGAATGATTTTATCGTCTATATCTGTAATATTTCTAACATAGGTCAGGTCATATCTTGAGTATCTGAAATAGCGAGCCACAATATCAAACACTACTAACATACGGGCATGTCCAATATGGCAATAGTCATAAACGGTTATGCCACAAACGTAAAGTCCTACTTTTCCTTCAACTCTAGGTTTAAAAATTTCTTTACTGCGTGTTAAGGTGTTATATATTTTGATCATTTTTGTTTGACTATTTTATTATGCAAATAGGGTAACCGTTTAATTTACTAAGATTTAGACTTCTCTTTCAAGTAAAAAACGCATAAAATTAGCATTTAGACACTATTTTATAATAAATCGTCATGAAAAAAATATCACTAATTCTTACTTTAATTTTAACCTCGACCCTATCATTTGCAATGGAAAATAAAAAAGCGGATACACAAACCAAAGTAAAACTAACTACTTCTATGGGTAGTATTGTTGTTCAAGTAAAAGGCAAAAGTGCACCTATCTCATCAGAAAATTTTTTAACTTATGTTAAAGAAGGTTTTTATGATGGTACTATCTTTCACCGCATTATTCCTGGCTTTATGGCTCAAGGTGGTGGGTTTGATGGCGATTTAAAGCAAAAAGAAGTTCATGCATCAATTAAAAATGAAGCAGATAATGGTCTAAAAAATACCCGTGGGACTTTAGCCATGGCGCGGACTCCTGATCCTGATTCAGCAACAGCACAATTTTTTATTAATTATAAAGATAATGCTTTTTTAGATTATACAAGTTCAACAGCTCAAGGTTGGGGATATGCAGTGTTTGCAGAAGTTGTTGAAGGAATGGATGTTGTTGATAAAATGGAAAAAGTAGCAACTGGCAATACAGGTGGGCATCAGGATGTGCCAAAAGAAAATATTGTTATTGAAAAAGCTGAAATAATTAAGTAGCGCAATGAGAGCAGGACATTTTCTGTGTCCTGCTAATCTATCCACCAATAATACTTAAAACGCTTTGAATCAAGATATTTTTTTTATCTCTGACTTGCATCTTGCTCTGGAAAAAAAAGAAATAACGCAACACTTTATTTCCTTTCTCAATAATCAGGCACGAAATGCAAGTGTGGTATACATTTTGGGCGATTTATTTGATGTCTGGGTGGGTGATGACAATAACTCCTCACCGATCAAACAAATCAAAACAAAACTTAAACAATTAACTGATTCTGGAACACAGGTTTTTCTTCAACAAGGAAACCGGGATTTTTTACTCGGTCAGCAATTTTGTAAAGAAACGGGTATTATTTTGCTGGATGATTATGCAGTCACTGATCTGAATGGTGATAAAACATTGCTTACGCATGGTGATTTATTATGCTCAGATGATATTGCCTATCAAGAATTCAGAAAAAAATCACATACGGTTGAGTGGAAGCAAAATGTACTTTCTAAGCCACTTTTTATAAGAATATTAGTGGCTCGCTGGTATCGCTTTCGTAGTTATTTTCACAAGCGTAAAAAATCACAGGATATAATGGATGTTAATCAGCAAACCGTGGTTAATATCATGAAAGAACATGATTGTTTGCGTCTAATTCATGGACACACTCATCGTCCTGCAATACATAATTTTGAAATAAACGGAAAAACCGCTCAGCGGTTTGTTTTGGCTGAATGGAAAAAAGAAGGCGTAGAAATATTACGTTGGGACTCAGAAGGGTATAAGTTAGAAAATATTTAGTTTTTAAAATATTTTTTCAGAATTTGTTCAGAAGTATTTCGATAAGACTTATTGTTTAATTTTACCCAAAGATTAGTCACAAAATAGCCAAAGGGCATTTTGGGCCCCTGTTCTGAATAGGGAATTTGTTGGAAAGGAGTTGTAGCTTTCTCATGATGAGCCGTGTGGTTAGATAAACCAACCAAGGCATATTCGGTAAAGCTGGATTGATTTATCCAGGCGAGGGTATTTTTATCTTTACCCTGTTCTAGTCCCCAGTGTTGGTAATAATTGATTGTTTCGAGTAAGCGTACGCCAGAAAGAGCTTGATACAAAAAAATTAAGGCAGCTGCCCAGCCAAATACAAACAGTATCGTAACAACTAAAGAAATTTCAACAAGAATGCCTTGAAATACTGAATTAGCAAGCATCTTATAATGATAGGCAGGTATCTTTTTTTGATCTAATCGTTCGAGTTCGGAATTCCAGGCATATTTAAAATGAGCGACATAAATTCTTTTCCAGTATGTCTCAAAACTTTCTCCTAGTCGTGCCGTTGCAATATCCTCTGGAGTTGCTACTGTCAAATGATGCCCTCTTATATGAGCAATGACAAAATGTTCATAACAAACGGTATATAGTATTAAACGCCCCAAAATACGTTGAAGAAGATTGGAACGGTGAATTAATTCATGGGCAACAATAATTGCAGAACTTCCAGAAGTGCTTCCTACCAAGATTCTCATCACAATTAAATTGATAAGTGAAGTGGCAACTTCACCTACTGACCCCCATTGTAATTGACTAGCATAGATTAGTAATAAGCTGATAATCAGAAATTGCAGGAAAGCCAAGCCATATAAAATAGCATCGTAAAACCAGAGGGCAGCAATGTGTTTCTTTTTATTCTGATTGATTTTAGGGCTTAAAAAGTCAATTACAATCAATAACCACAGTGGCATTGTCCAAAGAAGAGCTGTAAGCGTATTATGAGGACCTGTGTACAAAAACCAAACTACACAAAGTGGGAAAAAAAAGCAGGATAAATATTTTAAATGAGTGAACATTTCGATATTGTTATTATTTTTTATGATCAGGTATTTAGAGCTTACCTCTAAATTTATTGCTTAAATACCAAAGAGGCAAACTTAATTTAAACCAGCCGCCGACAAATCTAAGTGAAGCATAACCACTATAGATTCTTCGCCAGTGTTTGTCCCATATTTTCTTATCACCTGTACGATGAAACAAATCATCCATATAAAGCTGAATTGCTTTTTTTGCCAGAAAGGTATGTCCAGAAGTTACATTATCAATTGAGATATGAATATTGGCAATGGTTGGATCAATGCCCCAGTAATTCCATTCGTCAACCAAACGCTTATAATCTTTTCCCAAACCACTTAGCTCTATCGCCATATTTAAGCCTAATAATTCAGGTAAAAATTCTACTGAACAGCTGGAAAGAGACAGCATATATACAGGTAAAGTGAAAGCACTATTGATAAATCCCGGATGTTCAATAAATTCTCTGCTATGAGCAGAAGGTACTTTTATTGATAAACTATCTAATAATTGTTGAAAAATATAAGGGTGATTTTGTTCTAACTGTCCATTACCAATCTCATCACAATAGATGCTAAATAAAATTTCACAAATTTTGGGATGACCTGTTTGTAAAATTAGGCTGTTCTGTAGCCAGCAACCATCAATTAGTATCATGGGTGCGATTTGTTCAATCCCCCAAATATAAGCCGCTTTTGATATTTTTGGTTTGTTTTGCAATGGTTGATAATCGGCGACTTCTTGTTGATATATGTTTTCTAAATACGCATCGAACTGTTTATGGTCGTAGTACTTAAAAGGAGGTGGGTTGAACCACGCACATACTGACAATAGCTTTTTTGTTTTAGCTTTTGCAGTGGGCAATGCATCAGGAAATAAATCCAAATTAACTAATTGATAATAGAGTTCTTTATTACTTAATTTGGTAATTCTTTTTGTTGATAAATACTTTGTTGTTAGCGATTTTCTGGAATTTGACTGTTCCTTCAATGAGGGATGGTCAAGAAGCTCCTTAAATTGGTCTTTACAGCGTTGAGTCTGAAATTGATAAAGCCAAAAACCTTTTTGTATCCGTTGCCACAAAGCTTGTTTTTGTTGGGGAAATAATTCCAAATAATCAATTATACAATCACGTAAAAGTGGCAACTGCAACTTTAACTGGTGATCTTGTTGTTTAAAAAAATGGGATGGGAGCTGGTGATTTGGGAAACAAGTTTCAATAAAAGTTGGCATTTGGCAATAAGCCAATGTAAAGCCGAGAATTTCAGGTAATAATACTCTTGGAAAATGAGCTAAAGCCAGTTGAATGGTGGCTAAATCAAGCGATGCTAACGTAAAATCAGTTTGTTGATAATACGAATAATCATGCAAGATTGGTGTTTCTAATCCCTTGGCGAGTAGAAGTGAACGATATGAATTTAATGGCGTAACGTTTTCATTATTAGCTTTAGTTAATTGTAAATAAAGAGCCAATAGTCGAGTCGCTATTTTTGATTGGCTATATGCAATCATAGACGTATTTTGTAACCAATTAGGTTGAGTCAATGCAATTGGTGCGCTTTGTTTAAGAATTTTATTTAGATTATCTTGGGTTAAATATTTTTCTGGTAAGGCTTCAATTTCTATAGGTTTTAAGTTAATAAGTTTTTTTTCTTTATAATTTTTATCTATTGAAGATGCATGAATTTGTTGTGTTTTATCTAGCCAGAAAGAGATAAAATCATAAGCTATAGGTAAAATGTTAGTGAATTTCTGTGGCTGATTTAGTTGGTAAAATAACTGTCTGCTGTCTATGGAATTATTTTGTTTTTTTCTGTTTCTGTCTATATTTTTTTCCAAAAATAATTTAGATAAAGAGGGATCAAAAGCGGTATCAGAGTTATTCATTAGCTGATGAATATTTTGTAAGCTAAATAGGTGTTTGGCGGTGAGGTTTGCATATTAAGTAGTCATTTATCACCAATGCATCCAGACCTGTGGTTAATAAAACGGAAATCGCATCTTCCAGAGAATGAACCAGTGGTTTACCCATGACATTAAAGCTTGTATTCAACAACATAGGAATTTTGGTTTGTTTATAAAAACAGTTTATTAAAGCATAAAAACGAGGATTCCATTCCTGTTTAACAGATTGTAAACGTCCTGTTCCATCTACATGACAAACTGCTGCAATCTTTTCTCGCATAGAGTTGTGAATACCAAGTGTTTTATCCATGTAGGGAGATTCGTGGTAATGTTCAAAATATTCATCAGCATGTTCATGAAGTACGGAAGGGGCAAAAGGGCGGAAATTTTCTCGGAATTTTATGTGCTGATTGATTTTGTCTTTGGTCGACGCTTGTCTTGGATCAGCTAAAATAGAGCGATTACCCAAGGCTCTTGGTCCAAATTCAGCTCTGCCCTGTATCCAGCCAATTAGTTGACCTTGTGCTAACAACTCAGCTGTGACTTCACAGATAGTATCCGGTAAAAGACGAATATCTAATGTCTGATTGTATTGAATTAATTGAGTGATTGATTCGTTGGAAATTACCGAGCCTAAATAGGGAGATGAAAATCTGTTTTCTGGATTATTTATCGGTAAATAAGGTTGGTCGAAATGTAATGCAAGCCAAGCGGCTCCGAGTGCTGTACCATCATCTGCCGGTGCAGAGGGAATATAAACTTGCTCGAAATCAGTCCGGTTTTTTATCTGACCATTAAACGCTGAATTTAATGCACAACCGCCAGCCAGAGACAAATTTTTACAGCTGGTTTGTTGTTGTAAATGTTGCAAGAGTTGTGTCATTAATTCTGCAAAAAAAAATTGCCCTGTATAGGCTAAATCAGCAGCCTGTTCTATGGAACTTTGTTGTGGATGTTTGAATGTATCCAGAGCCTTTATACTTGAAAATAGATTTTTAAAATCATGGCGGCAGTCAAATCCTTGTACTGAAATAGTCGTTTTTAATAAACCATAAAATGGTCGATTAAGTTTGCCATAAGGGGCTAATCCCATTACCTTCCACTCTTCGCCTTTTAACCAGTCAAAACCACATAATTCTGTGATTTTCATGTAGTAAAAACCTATACTCCCTGTTCCTTTGGTTTCATAAAGGCAATCAATGCGCTGATTTTTAAAATGATAAAAAGCCATTGAGCCTTTTTCACCAAAAGAGTCAACAACAGCACAAGCTGATTCAGAAAATGGACTGCTATAACAAGCAGTAGCAGCATGTGTCAGATGATGATTGAAATCAGCAAAAGACAGAGCACAATCAGGGCAATGTTCTGTAATAATGCGGACTAAATTGATCCCTGCGCTTTTGATATTATTCCGTTGGCTTGCAATCATGTGATGCAATTGGTAATTACCAAGGGGGGAACGTATTTTTTTAATCCCTTTTTTTGTTAATCCCGATGCTGTTAAATAGCCCAAAGAAGCTATTATGTTTTCATATAAGGGCCGTTTTTTTTGCCAATTGATAGCAATAACAATTTCATCGGGAGATGGACAATATTCATCTATTAATGTTTTAATTCTAAGTAATGGGTCAGCCTCACAATTAAGCGCTCGCTTATTTTGCAGATAACGCTCAGTTGCTTCAGCAAATAGCACATTGCCCTGATCATCAATTATCGCTAAAGCTGGATCATGATAAGTAATAGATAAACCAATATAAAATTTTTTCATTTGTTTATACACTACGTCCTATATTAGGTCTGCGACAAATGTAGGTATTCATTTTTTAATTGAATATAATGTTCACTAGAATATTTCAAAAATTCAATTTCTGATTCTGTTAAAGGACGGACTTGTTTAGCTGGGCTACCCACATATAAAAACCCTCCCTCTAGTTTTTTACCGGATGTCACTAAAGCACCTGCTCCTAACATCACATAATCACCCAAAACCGCATCGTCCAGAATGATGGCTCCAATACCAATGAGACAGTAATTCCCCACTGTACAGGCATGGACAACGGCACGATGACCAATTGTCACGCCATTTCCTATAGTTAAAGGATGCCCTGTGTCTGATTTATACGCATGAGAAACATGTAAAACTGATCCGTCTTGTACATTTGTGCCAGCACCAATAAAAATACTTTCAACATCGCCTCTAATAACGACAGTTGGCCAAATAGAGACATCATTATCTATTGTTACATCACCTATAATGACGGCAGAATCATCAAGATATACGTTTTCCCCTATTGTTGGGTTTGTTTTATTAAATTTTCTCAGCATCACAAATTCTCCATATATTTACTATAATCATAACAAATAGATGAATAAAATTGAGAAATGAAATGGCTTTATTAGTGAGTGTAAAAAGGCAGCTACGTTCCGTTATCGAATGGAAAAACCCTTCGGCAGATTTGTTGATGTCCGAATGGACTGAAAATGGTGATGAAATAAAAAATGCTTCTCAACTTATTGTTGGTCCAGGGCAAGGCTGTATCTTTGTTTTTCAAGGTAAAATTCAAGCAGTGATTGAGGAAGAATGTCTGATTAATTTGAAAACAGCCAACATTCCTTTTTGGACCACTATTAAAAGTTTTATGCAGTTTTTTGAAAGTGAGCATAAAGTTGCTATTTATTTTTATAAAAAAACCAAAATTCTCGATCAGAAATGGGGAACGACATCTGTTATTAAATATGATGACCCTAAGTATGGATTTCCTGTTGGTTTAAAAGCCTATGGGAATTATAGTTATCGAATTTATGATGCTAAAAGTTTTTTTGTTAATATTGCAGGTAGTCATACTGATTTCTATATTGATGACTTTAAATCTGTGATGTCTGCTCGTATTATTAGCCCAGTAAGTGATTATCTGGCTGAAAGTAAGTACAGCTATTCTGAAATTGATGCGAATCGAGAAGAAATTGCACAAGGAATATCCATTAAGCTGTCCATGGTTTTTCGTAAGCTTGGCTTTGATATTACCGACTTTAAAATAGAAGGCACCGATTTTGATAAACAAACGCTCAAACGTATTAATCGAATTGCAGATATGACGGCAGAAGCTCATGCTGCAAAGGCAGTGGGTATTGATTATGCTAAATTACAACAATTAGAAGCGATGAGAGACGCTGCTCAGAATGAAGGGGGCGGTGCAGGGCTTGGTATGGGAATGGGGGCGGGAATTGGTTTGGGGCAAAATATGGCTCAATCACTTTCTGAGTCAGCTAACCCACAACTCCATAGTAAAGATTTGGATCCAATGGAAACTCTTGTACAATTAAAAAAAATGTTTGAAGCAAAGCTTATTACCGATCAAGAATATTTAGATAAAAAAAGTCAAGTTTTGCAGACGATGTAAAATGGCTAGTTGTAAAAATTGTTCAGCGCCTTTACCTGCCAATATCAATCGCTGTCATTATTGTGGTGTTCGTAATGATGTTGATTTACATGGGAAGCATGAATATTCTATAACAGCTCAGCATTCTGACCGAATATGTCCTCAGTGTGATACGGAATTACAAACGATTCGTCTGGATCTAAAAGCCCCTTTTTACATTGAGCGATGCAAAAGCTGCTATGGGTTGTTTTTTGACCCGGGAGAAATTGAGACACTATTAGAAAGTTCGGTCTCCAATGTTTTTGAT
>VAPK010538132.1_pt1 | contig 13924 bp, 10 predicted proteins | sample 3395031 | NCBI WGS metagenome assembly VAPK01 (sample SAMN08290443, study PRJNA428436) | hydrothermal vent metagenome | isolation source: Deep-sea hydrothermal vent chimney 1 | place: Pacific Ocean: Juan De Fuca Ridge | reverse complement strand
TGTAAAAGATGAATTCGAACGATTTCCTGCAGATGAGAGCCTGGCTTTTCAAAATAATTTTTTAGATAAACCTGTTATCGATATATGGGTCTTGAAATTTAAAGATATTTTATTTGATAAATTTCCAAATCAAAAGCCAGAATATATTTATAAGAGAGAGTTTAATTTTATTTCTACTATTGATGTAGATATGGCTTTTAGCTATAAACACAAGGGTTTTATACGAAGCATTGGAGGACTGGTAAATGACATTTTTCACTTTAAATTAAAAGAGATATGGCAACGATTTCTAGTGATATTCGGTTTTAAAAAAGACCCTTTCGATACTTTTGATAAACTTCTTTATTTGCAAAAGAAATACAAAATAAACACTTTGTATTTCTTTTTATTAAGTGAATATACTACTTATGATAAAAATATTTCATCAGGAAATTTGAAATATAAATTACTCATCAAGAATATTGCCGATTATACTAAAGTAGGACTTCATCCATCGTATTTTAGTATGAAAAATGAATTAAAAATAAAAAAGCAAAAGAAAATAATGGAAGATATTGTTAATTTTCCTATCACTAAATCTCGCCAACATTATTTGAGAATGGATATACCTTATACGTACCAAAAGCTTGTTGATATTGAGATTGAAGAAGATTATACAATGGGTTATGCTTCTCAATATGGTTTTCGGGCGGGAACCTGTACACCATTTAATTTTTATGATTTAAGTTTTGAGATTCAAACTCCTTTGAAAATATTTCCTTTTGCCGTTATGGATGGTACTCTAAGAGATTACTTAAATTATACACCAAAAAAGGCGTATAATACTATTATAAGACTTGCCAATGAGGTTAAAAAGGTAGATGGTACATTTATTACTGTATTTCACAATGAATCGGTGAGTGGTACCGGTAGATGGAGAACCTGGAATAAGCTGTATAATGCTCTTTTGAATGAATTAAAAACGGGATAAATTATCACTTATTATAATTTTATAAATTTTCAATTTAAGTAATATGCAAAAATGGAATTTGCAATTTATTTTTGATGATAAAGTAAAAGATAAAATTAGTAATACCATATGTATTTTAACAAGTTAAAAGACTACCAATGATAGAATATCTTTCGATTTCTAATATTGATATTAAAAAATACGATGCTTGTATAAGTAATTCTCTTAATTCCAGAATCTATGCATTTAGCTGGTATTTGAATAGTGTTTGTGACAACTGGGGCGCATTGATTTATAATGATTATGAGGCAGTTATGCCACTTCCATTTAAAAAAAAGTATGGTTTAAGTTATATCTATATGCCGCCATGGGTTCAGCAACTTGGGGTGTTTTCTAATGAAATTATATCAGAAGATCTAGTATGTAATTTTGTAAAAAGCATTCCTAAAAAATTTAAAAAAATTGCTATTAGTTTTAATTCTGCAAACCAGTTAAATTTAAAGGATATTAAAATCAGGAATAATTATATTCTTAATCTCGATATTTTATATGATGATATAAAAAGAGGTTTTACCAAGGGTAGGAGATCAAGTATCAATCAAGGTCACCAATTTGGCTTACAAATTAAAAATAGTGATAATTTGGATAGATTGATCGAATTATTTTTGAACGAAAAAGATAAAAATATTTCAAAGAATTTTGATTTCAGTAAGTTAAAAATGCTAAAGAAAAATCTGACCTCATCTCAATTAAAAATATATCATATAAAAAATAGCCATAATGATTTAATAGGAGGAGCAGTTTTTCTTTTTGATAAACAAAGAATTACCTATTTATTTTCTATTATTAATAATGAAGGAAAAGAAAAACAGGCTATGTCTTTTTTAATTAATAATATAATTAAATCGTATGCTGAAACTAATTATGTTCTAGATTTTGAAGGATCGATGATAGAGAATATAGCAAGTTTTTTTAAAAGTTTTGGGTCTATTAAAGAAGAATATTTTCATAATCAAAGAGGCTTATTCAAATGAAAACTAATATTAAAATATGCTTTTTAGCGGATAGACATGATTTGTTTGATGATAGGATATATTGGAAAATGGCTGTTCCATTAAAAAAAATGGGGTTTTTAGTGTATTATTTACTTATAGGTGAAGAGTATAAAAAAGGTATAACCAAAGAAGGAATATATTTTGAACAATTAAAGGTCAATGTATTTTCGAGTAATATATTTATTAATTTTATTTTGAAGAGATTGAATCCTCAAAATAATTATAAGAAACTGTTAAGATTATCTGAAGAAATAAATGCAGATATATACCATTTTCATGATTTATGGATTAATTTAATCGGGAAAAAGCTAAAAAATTTAAATCAAAAACCTGTTGTATTTTACGATGTTAGAGAACCTTATGCAGATGATTTAATCTCGTTTAAGAGAGGGGGATATTTGTCAAAAAAAGCAATTAAATTATTTGCACATTATATGGATAAATGGGAGAAAGAATGTGCGAAAAATTATGAATTGGTAATTGCAAATGAATTAAATGTTAGAGAAGAATTTAGAAAAAAATTAGATAAAAAGAAGGTAGAAGTTCTTTATAATTATACAGATATTTATAATCAGTTTAAAAATATTCCTCTTTCAGAAAAAGAATTTGACTTTATTTATTGTGGAGGAATTACTGCTGAGCGAGGAATCTTTAATATTGTTGACGCAGCAAAAATAGTAGTAAAAAAAAGGCCTAAGTTAAAAATTCTTATTCTCGGTAAATTTTCACCATTAGTTTTAAAAGATGAATTGAAGAAAATAATCCTTTATAATAAACTAAATGAGAACATTATTTTACATGATCCTGTGAATTATACAGAAGTGAGCAATTTTTATAATAAAAGTAGAATTGGTATAATTACATGGTTACCTGTTAAGTCGTTAACTCTAAAGATGCCCATTAAGGTTTTTGAATATATGGCTTTTGGTTTGCCAATAATAGGTAGTGATTTTGGAAATATTAGGGATACGATTGAGAGAATAAATGGCGGTATTTTAGTTGACCCTGAAGATTCAAACAGTATTTCTAGTGCGATGATAGAATTATTAACTAATGAAAAAATTTATAATTATTACAGTAAAAATGGTAGAGAAAGTACTCTAGAACAGTTCAAATGGGAGAACGAATTTAGAAAATTGTTAATTTATTATAATAAAGCTTTAGATGAAAGGAAGAATTTTTGATAACTTAATTTTTAAGGACAACTTCTTTGTTAAAGACTTTACCTGGTACTTTATAGGTTCTTTTTTACCTCTATTTATTGGATTTTTTAAGACACCCATTTTTACACGTTATTTTAGTGTAGAAGACTATGGAAATTTGGGGATAGTAAACATAACATTTACTTATTTGGGTATGTTCTTATTTTCATGGATAGGTTCTTGTTTGTGGCGATATTATTCTGCTTATGAAAGTAACAACAGATTAAAAATATTATATTCCAATTTGTTTTTCCTTTTTCTAATTTCATTTGTAATTCTATCAGTAGTTTCGTCAGTATGGTATTTTTCAGAAGAGCATGTTGAGATAAAACTACTTGTATTATTTTCTTTTTTTCATCTTTTATTGAATCAGTTATTTTTAATGAATATGGTTGTAATTAGATTAAAAAGGATGTCTAAATATTACACTGTATTTCAATCAATAAGATCATTCATAAGCCTATTAACAGCTTTGATCTTAGTTTTTATCTTTGATCAAAATATTAGTGCCTTAATCTCTAGTCTGGTAATAATTGATGCTTTGATAATACTTTTTTTAAGTATAAAGAATCCGGCTCAAATAAATATAAATTTGAAATTAATTCAGATAAAAAATTTAAAAGAAATAGTAAAATATGGAGGAGTTGGTCTTATTCTAAATATTAGTCTTTTAACCATTACTTTGAGTGACAGATATATTATATCCTGGTTGGGAAATATTGCAGAAGTTGGAATTTATGATCAGGTTTATAAAATCTCTCAATTATTTATAGTTTCCCTAATTACTATATTTTTTAATACGGTAAACCCATTTCTTTTGAAGCAATTAGAAAATAATTTTACTCAATCAACAGATACAATTCGAAAATATATAAAAGTATTTGTAGTTTTTGGATTACCAATAGTATTCTACTTAAGTATGTTTTCAAAAGAAATTTCATTCCTATTATTAGGAAAGGAATTTAGATCTGGATACTTTATTATGCCGTTTGTATTTTTCTCTACATATCTTTTTGGTTTGTCTAATTTTTTTGAGTTGCGACTCAAATTTTCGAATAGATTTAGGAGATTGGGCCTTATCGGGATTGGATCGGCATTGATAAATATAGTTTTGAATATTTTTTTAATTAGCATGTATGATTATCGGTGGGCTGCCATTGCAACTGCTATTACATATTCATTTATGATAATTATATTTTACTATTATGACAAAGAATTATTGATTTTTTCTAAGAGTAATTTTCAATTTATTTTCAATATTTTATTGGTTCTAATGTTACAATTGTTTTTATTTATTTCTCTAATTTATTTTTTCGATTTGAATATTTTATTTAAGATTTTATTGGGTTTATTATTTGTTCTTAGTTATTATATTATCTTTAAAAAACAGATATTCAACCTAAAGATACCAATTTAATAGTATTCATGAACATCAAACACATCTTTTTTGACCTTGATCATACCTTATGGGATTTTGAAACAAATAGCGATCATACATTTGAATTTATTTTAGATAGAAATAATATTCAGGTTAACTTTAATGATTTTAAAGAGAATTATAGGCCAATAAATCACAAATACTGGAAACTATTTAGAGAAGATAAAGTATCAAAAGCAGATCTTAGACATGGCCGGTTAAAAGATACCTTTGCCATTCTAAATTTTTATATAGAGGCTAAATTGATTGATTTATTAGCTGAAGAATATATTACCTATTTGTCTCAGTACAATGCCCTTTTTGATGGTGCTATTGAAATTCTTAATTATTTGCAAGCTAATTACCAGCTACATATAATAACAAATGGTTTTGAAGAAGTACAGTTTAAAAAATTAGAGAATTCTAATCTCAGATCCTTTTTTAAGGAGATTATCACTTCTGAAAAAGTTGGTTTTAAAAAACCAAACCCCGAAATATTTAAATATGCCTTAAATATTGCCAGAGCAAATGTTCATGAGAGTATCATGATTGGGGATAATTTGGAAGCCGATATTTTGGGCGCGAAAAATATGGGTATGCACACTATTTTTTGTGCATTTAATAATGAATCGGTACCTGAAGATATATTAAGTGTAACAAAATTAACGGAGATTAAAAGATTCTTGTAGGGTAGAAATAAAATCAATTTAAAAATTAAATGTATATTTAGCCTTTAAATAAAGAAGATTGCTAGAAATTTCCCCTCATGAATCTAAAGATTTATATATATCTGCCCTTTTTTTTGTTTTGCTTGAACATCTTTGCTCAAAACATGCAGATTTTATATGAATTCGATCAAATACCTCAAACTTTAATGCTGAACCCGGGTGCCGAAGTAGATTATAATAAGCATTTTGGTGTACCTTTTTTATCAAATCTTTATGTACAAGTTGGGGCAACCAATAAAAACCTTACCTATAATAATATTTTTGCCGGTACAAATGATAATAGCGATAGATTTAGAAATCTTATTGCACAAAACCCCGATAGCAAAGATGCGTTTATAATTAATCAGCAAATTGAATTTATTAATGCCGGAATGAGATTGAGAAACCCCAATTATTATCTAAGTTTTGGTATGTATCAAGAAATAGAGGGATTTGCAAAGTATCCGGTTGATATTGCCAATTTATATATAAACGGGAATGATCAAAATGGAGATGGTGTACCAGAATTGGATGATTTCTTTAGTTTTGATCAAGTGAATTTCGTAGGCGAATTGGTAGGTGTTTTTCATATTGGTATTTCAAAAAAAGTAAATAATAAATTGAATATTGGAGGAAGGTTTAAGTTATTATCGGGTTCGTTAAATTTTAAATCTACAAATAACAATGGAAATTATAGTTTGAGTGGTGGTAACCCGTATTCACACAATTTTAATGGAATAGATGCTAGTTTTAATTCGTCAGGATTTTCGAAAGAAAATGGAACCAACACAGGTGCAGACTTAAATAAAGCACTATCTGGTCTATTCTTCCTGGGAGGAAATTTTGGTATGGGTATAGATCTCGGGTTTACGTACCACAAAGACAATAATATAACAATTACGGGAAGTTTGTTGGATTTGAATTTCATTAGGTATTCCAATAGCGTTACAACATATGAGGTCAAGGAAGATTTTAAAATTAAAGATTTAGATTATTTTAACCCACCTGAAGGTGATGAATTAGATTATTGGCAAATTAGATTAACAGATTTTTATAATGCCGATCAATTCCCTATTGATACTGTTAATACGGGCTATAACTCTTTTCGATCACCCAAATTAAATGCGGGTGTTAAATACGATTTGAGAAACAGGAGAACAAAAAGAAAAAGTGCGATGCGAAATGTTTCTTGTGATATCGATTATGTGGGAAATGATTTGGGGAGTGCAATCGGAGTTCAATTATATACAGATTTTAAGCCTTCTAAAACTTTTTGGGCTGTAACCGGTTTTTATTCCAGAGAGTTAACAAAAAGTATCCATGCTAAGATCACCTATACTTATGATCAATTTTCACCCTATAATATCGGATTGGGTCTATCGACGCATATAAAGAACTTTAATTTTTATGCAACTGCCGATAATTTATTAGCTTTGCCTAAAGTAAGAAATAGTAATTACCAATCAATTCAGTTTGGAATTAATTTTATATTTAATAATTAATAAAATGGAAAAAAAATTATTTTTTGTATTTGTATTTTTATACATAACAACAACATTTGCTCAAAGTCAATTAGATGGGTATAAATATGTAATAGTGCCTAAGAAATTTGAGTTCTTAAAGGAAAATGATAAATTTGAAATGAATTCGTTGACGAAATTTTTATTTAAAAAGGTCGGATTTAAAACCTTAATTAAAGGAGATGATTACCCAGAAGATTTAGCAAAAAACCCATGCTTGGGAGTTTTGGTTGATTTAAACGATAATTCGAGTATGTTTACTACTAAAGTTACTCTAGAATTAACAGATTGTCATAATAAAATTATTTACACTGCTGATCAGGGAACGAGTAAAGAGAAGGATTATAAAAAAACTTACCAACAGGCCCTAAGGAAATCATTTGCATCAATCGAAGCAATGAATTATAAATTCAATCCGGATCTTGCTGAAACTTCAGAAAAAAAACAAAGTACAGTAGTAGCAGAAAATTCGAATTCAAATCAAGTAGTAGCGAAACAGGAAAAGGCTAAAATAGCAACTGTTGTAGCAACACCAATTGTTGTTAATGAAGTTGCAAAAGACACAGAGGTGAAAAAAGAAGAAGTAAAAGATGCAACTGCGATAGCAAAATCTTTTAAAAATAAGAATATATCTTTCTTTTTAATAAATCAGAATAATAATTTAGTGGCTTATGTTATCGAAAGTAAGATCGAGTCATATAAAAAAGGAGAAGCGATAGGAACTTTTGTAAAAACATCATTGCCAAATGTTTATAAGGTATCATGGAAAAATAAACAAAAAGGTGTAGATGAAACTATTGCTTATTTTGATGAAAATGGGAATTTGAAAGTTGAGATAAATAGAAATGGTAAAATTGAAATTCTTGTTTTCAATGCAGAGAATTAGAAATATCAGGTATGGGGTAGTAGGTCTTAGGTATCTAGTAATGGGTATCAGGTTTTAAATCGATTTTTATATTTTCCAATAGCCAATAGCCAATAGCCAATAGCTAAAAATAATCAATCAATAAGGAAAAAATCTAAACTTAACACTTAAAACTTCTGCTAGTACCCATATTTATCTTTCCATCTTTTTTTTAGAATTTCTCTAAAACTATTTTCTCTGGCATTTATTCCCGGATCATAAAGTTTTGTATTTTTTATTTCATTGGGTAAGAACTCTTCGTCGGCAAAATTGTTTTCAAAATTATGTGCATATTTATAATTCTTGCCATAATCTAATTCTTTCATTAATTTGGTTGGAGCATTTCTTAATGGCAAAGGAACAGATAGATCTCCGGTTTCCTGAACCAATTTCTGAGCAGCACCAATTGCCAGATAAGAAGCATTACTTTTAGCAGAATTGGCTAGATATACAGCACACTGACTTAAAATAATTCGAGATTCTGGATTTCCAACTACAGCAACAGCTTGAAAAGTATTATTAGCCAGTATTAATGCTGTCGGATTGGCATTTCCAATATCTTCAGAAGCTAAAATAAGCATTCTTCGAGCAATAAATTTAACATCTTCACCTCCTTCTAACATTCTAGCCAACCAGTAAACAGCTGCGTTTGGATCACTTCCTCTTATTGATTTGATAAAGGCTGAAATAATATCATAATGCTGTTCTCCGGTTTTATCATATCTAGCAGTATTTTTTTGTACTTTATTTAATACCAAACCATTAGTTATTTCAATTGGTTCAGTTTGAGAATTTACAATCAATTCAAAAATATTTAATAACTTGCGGGCATCACCTCCCGATAGCTGTAATAAAGCATCTATTTCCTTGAGTTTTATAACTTTTTTAGAAATAAATGGATCTTCCTTTATAGCGCGATTCAATAAGGCGATTAGGTCTTGCTTATCAAAAGCATTTAATATGTACACCTGACAACGAGAGAGTAGGGCAGGAATCACTTCAAAACTCGGATTTTCGGTTGTGGCACCCATTAAAGTAACCCATCCTTTTTCAACAGCTCCTAACAATGAATCTTGTTGAGATTTGCTAAAACGATGAATTTCATCAATAAATAGAATTGGATTTTTACTGGTAAATAAACCACCACTATTTTTGGCTTTTTCAATAACCTCTCTAACATCTTTCACTCCAGAATTTATTGCACTTAATGAATAAAAAGGTCTGCCAGATTCATTTGCAATAATATAAGCCAAAGTGGTTTTTCCTATTCCCGGAGGCCCCCAAAGTATTAAAGAAGGAATAATACCTTGTTTAATATGTTGTGTTAAAGCACCCGATTTTCCAACCAAATGTTGCTGACTAATATAATCTTCGAGTTTTTTGGGTCGAATTCTTTCGGCTAGAGGTTCATTCATGATGTAAATGTAATAAGTTAAAAATAAAAAGTTGAAAGTTTGCAAGTTGAAATGTTTAAAAGTTAAAAACGGGTACAGCTTGTTTTCATCAGATGACTAGCAAACACAGGCAAGAGAGTCATCAAATGAATATTCTATAGAGTTGAATGTTTAGATAAATTTACTTCCAGCTTATAATTAATTTGGTTAATCAGGCATTTAGTGAATCAGTGAATTAGTTATTTAGAAGTTTACCCAAGTTACCAAATGACTAAATTATCAAGGGACCAGCTCACCAAATCACCAAAATTTAAATTTGTATTTTCGTTAACAAATCGAACAAATCGAACAAATCGAACAAATGAATAAATGAATAAAGAATCCCATCAGTTTAAATTCTCAAATGCAACTTTGGCAATACCTCTGTATTTTGTATTGCTTCTATGGCTTATTTTTTGGCTTGAAGTTAAATTTGGATTCAATTTTAATAAATATGGCATCTATCCCAGAACTTTAATTGGATTAAGAGGTATTCTTTTTTCTCCTTTTATCCATAGCGATATAAAACATTTGTTCAATAACTCTATCCCACTTTTTGTTTTGCTTTTTAGCTTGATCTATTTCTATAAAAGAGTTGCCTTAAAAGTGTTCTTGTACGGTGTATTATTGTCGGGTCTGTTAACCTGGATTATTGCCAGAAAAGCCAATCATATTGGAGCCAGTGGCATTATTTATTTACTCTTTAGCTTTATTTTTTTTAGCGGGATAATCAGAAAAAATTATAGATTGATCGCTGTATCTTTAATAGTAATATTTCTTTACGGAAGCATGGTTTGGTATTTATTTCCGGTAAAGGAAGAAATTTCATGGGAAGGCCACCTTTCCGGTTTTATTACAGGAATAATTTTCGCTTTTATCTATCGAAAAACTGGTCTCCAAAAATTCAAATACAATTGGGAAAAAGAAAATTATAAAGAAGATGAATTTGATAAACTATTCGATGAAAATGGCAATTTGAAACTTCCAGAAAATAATTCAGATAAGGATTAGATTCTCTGTCTTACTATTTCGTATAGTGCTACACCACAGGCTACAGAAACATTAAGAGATTCAATATCACCAAGAAGAGGTATTTTGCCTTTAAAATCAGATATTTTCAAAATAGAATTTGATATTCCCTTGTGCTCAGAACCCATTATTAGTGCCGTAGGTTTGTTAAAATCCAATTCGTATAAAGATGCATTGGTTTTTTCTGTAACAGCTATAATTTGCACGTCAATGGCCTTTAATTGGTATATGGCATCTAATACATGACTTACTTTACTTATGGGTACTTTAAAGGCGGCTCCTGCCGAAGTTTTTATAGCTTCGCCATTTATAGGAGCACTTCCATGAGTTGGCAGAATGATTCCATCAACACCCGTACATTCTGCTGTACGTATAATCGCACCTATATTTCGAACATCGGTTATTTGATCTAGTATAAGAAAAAGAGGAGCCTTGTCTTTATTTGTAACTATATCAATTAGTTTATCAAGATCTATAAACGAAATTGAAGATATCTTGGCAACAGCACCTTGGTGGTTTTGGTATTGATTTTTATTTGATTTTGAAAGATGATTCAATTTTTCCACAGGAACATAACTCGAAGAAATATGATTGACCTTTATTAGTTGGTTCAACTCATTTGCAAGCTCACCTTTTATCTCTTTCTGAAGGTATACTTTTTCGATTTCTTTTCCTGCATGGATAGCTTCAATAATTGCTCGTAAACCGAATATTTTGGTAAGTTCATTTTCCATTTGGCAAAGATAGTACAATATTATTCATCGGGTGAATAAAAAAACCATCCGTCGGTTGACGGATGGTTGCTAACATATAAAAAGTGTCTAATCTAAATTATATATTAAATTTTAATTATATTTTTTGTTGTAATTCCTTTAAAGGTGTATACTTTCAGAAAGTAAATTTCTCTTCTGTTAGGTGTAAAGTTAATATTTTTTTTCGAATTCTCAACTTTTATTTTTCTTTCCTGTACATCAAAGATTTCTATTTTTTAATTTTCCTAATCAGAATATAGTTTTAATTTGTTTACTACTCAGTTTGGATGGGTAGATACTGGTTAAAAGGGATATCATTAACACTTAAAATGGAGTATTTTGTAAGATCTGGCAAACCCTGACTTATGTCCCAATACTCATATCCAACCTATTTGTTTGTAAATTTATTCTCAAAATACCTTGTATTGTAATTGGTGAAATGTATTTGATTGACTATTCCCATTAAGTAGAAAAACAAAAAAGAGGGCTTTGTAAAAAGCCCTCTTATAATAAAAATCATTAAATCTATTTTACATACCTCCTGCACATACCAATATTGGTAATGTACCAGCAGATGTTGTACCTGTGCCTCCTTCGAAAAGTAGAGTTCCATCCGGGCCAAATACTTCAAAAGATATTTCTCCGAATTCATCTCCAGGGAAAGTCCATAACGCACCTGTGGCTCCATCAGGGACTGTAACAATAAAAGTAGCGTCAAAAAATTCAGAAGTTGGATCAATACCATCAGGCCATGGTTGGCATTCGAATGAACTTGGTCCATATGGACTGCACATTCCAAATTCTATTACTGAGCTACCTAGGTCAACTGTAATTCCATCACCGGCAGTTCCATCAGATGTTTGCCATCCATCACCAAATGAGTCATGCATTTCAACTCTATAATCACCAGGTTGAGGTGTACACACAATCAAAGCATTATATGTAAATGGAGAAGCAAAGAAACCCCCACTAATTACACCAGTACCACTAGCTGCACCATATATTCGACCATCAGTCAATTCAACTCTTACTTCTACAACATAGATATCACCAGGTGTTGTATCATCAGGTGCCAAGCCCATTGCTGCTTCTGCTTCTGCAAAAGTTAAGGCAATTTCACCTCTTGGTAAACCATGAGGCCCCGGGCTAAATGCTGAAGCCGGTACTGCTTTAACAAATGCATCTGTAGCAACAGTAGTTCCATTATCGGGTGATAGATCTCTAAAAGATACATAAATTTGTACAGTAGCAAACAAAGCACCTCCTTCTTCATCTTGTTCTTCAAGACTCAATCTAAATTCAGAGTCGGGTTCACTAGAGTTAAAAGTTGGACTTATAATTTCAAGTGTTCTTAAAACAGCACCAGTCTCGGTATTAGCTAATACATCGTCTATCGGAAGATCTCCATCCTCACAAGAGTTGAAAGAAACAACTATTATTAAGGATAAGAAAATTTTAATTAGATTTTTCATAATATTATATTTTTTTAAATTAATTTGCTGGATTTAAAATCCCTTGATCCCAAAAAACTTTTGTATTCAAATCTGTTCTTTGTTTCACATTAGGATTAGCTATAATCTCATTACCTGGGTAAAGAAAAGTTCTTGGGAATAAACCTGGATTAGGATCTATACTTCTTTGTAATGTTCTAGGATATCCTGTTCTTCTAATAAAGTTAAAAGCATCAGCAGATCCTCCATACAAAGCAACAAAATATTGTTCTCCTAATATGTCCATTTTATCCTTTTCTATTGGGTATCCATCACCATCTAAACCAGAAGTTAATGGTGCACTATTGAATTCATCAAGTATCATAGTAATAAAAGCAGCAACTGTTGCTCCATCAGGAACTTGTGAAAGATCAGCAGTACCGTCATTAGCTGCAAATGACATCACTTTTTCAATTGATTTGTTTAATCCTTCCTCAATAAAAGTGGCAGCGCTTGCTGCATCACCCAATTGTAAGCTAGCTTCAGCTTTCATAAAATCTACATACGATGCCAACATGATGGGCTCAATACCAAAACCACCGCCACCATTACCTAAACCAACTTTTTGTGGCCAGGCATCTGCAATACTTCCTTCCCATGGTAAAGCATCTGCAACTCCATCAAAACTTCCTCCAGCAGGATATACTCCTACCGCAGTTCTTAAAAAATTATCTGGTGGAATTCCTTGGGCGTTACCATGTGCTCTTCCCCAATAACCTATTGGAAGTGCACAGAAAGTAGCTTCATCTGGTGTAAATTGTAAATGTGAAGGAGTCTCTTCAACAGAACAGTCTAATGTTTCTGCATCACCGGCAGCACTAAAAGCTAATATATCACCTGGTGCCCCAATAAGACCTAATACATCTTCAAGTATAGCGAAGTTACTTGGTGTTCTCCAGTTTTGTCTGTAAAAATAATATCGTCGTCTAGGATCTGGTATTCTATCTTCACCAAATTCATCATATTGATCACCAAAATCATTACTCATCATAAGGCTCATTAACCAATTTGATTGATAGATATTTGCTCCATCTGATCTATAATCATTATTATAATCAGGGTGACGAGTATCTGGCTGTAATACATTGGTACCATATTTAAATGATAAATCATCAGCATTGCTATCAAACACAGCTGATGCAGCAACTACTGCAGCATAGTTACCAACCGTTAGATCGGCACGCATTTTAAGAGTGTTTGCGAATTTTATCCACTTATCTACATCACCATCGTAGTAAATATCGAGAGCTTCACCTGGTGAAGCACCATCAAGAAGTAATTTAGCTTCGTCTAATAAAGCAAGAGCAGCGTTATACACATCTTGATCATCATCTAATACTGGATTTGGAAATTCAGTGGGATTATTTGCCTGACTATAAACAATATCTCCTAAATAATCAACCAATAACATCATCAAATGTGCTTCCATTATTTTGGAAATACCAATGTGAAATGAAAAGTCATTA
>VAPK010009473.1_pt1 | contig 13925 bp, 6 predicted proteins | sample 3395031 | NCBI WGS metagenome assembly VAPK01 (sample SAMN08290443, study PRJNA428436) | hydrothermal vent metagenome | isolation source: Deep-sea hydrothermal vent chimney 1 | place: Pacific Ocean: Juan De Fuca Ridge | reverse complement strand
GTTTTTTTTATTTATTTTTAGAAAAGTTTAACATAAATTAGCGATGTAATTACTATGCGTGCATAGTAATTTGATTTACTCAATATTAATTTAAAATTTAATTTTATGAAAAAAAGAAACAGGTTTGTACGATTTGGACTCGTGTTTACCGTATTGATGAGTTTACTTTTATCTTCATGTAGTTCTGATGATATTAGCAGGAAAACGTTTCCGTTATCTGCCGATATTTTTCACAGTGTTGATGGTAAAAAAGTAGCTTTCCAGGGTTTAACACATAGTGCCGTTAGTTGGTCATGGGATTTTGGAGATGGTGCCACAAGCAGTGAACAGAATCCTGTTCATATTTATCAGGATGGAGGTTATTATGTAGCTATTTTAACCGTAACTGATAAAAACGGGAATACAGAAGTAACAGAAGTTAAAATGGCAATTGCGCTTACTCCTTATATATTATTAACAGGAGGGCCAACTGCTATAAATGGTAAGACGTGGAAGTTGTCAGCAGGGCATTCAGGAAATGGAGATTATTTAGCCTGGGCAAATGATAATCTTGATACATTTGATCCTGATATTACACCTTTACCTGATGGAGCATTTGGTTTGTTTTTAGGTATGGGAGAAGTTTATGATGATGAATTTACATTTCATTTTGATGGTAGTTATGGAATAGATGTTAAAGATGATGCGGCATTTTCAGGAGTGTTTTATGCAATGGCAACGGTAGGACCGGGAGGAGTTAAAAATTGGGGAGGTATTGACTTTGGTCTTGTTACCAGTTCTTATTCGCCAGCTGATAATGCATCATTCACTTTTGTAGAAGATGAAGATTTTACAAATCTTTCTGTTTTTGGGGCTATTACCTATAACGATGTTTCTACACTCGATTTTTCAGGTACTTCTTTTCTGGGTTTTTTAGATTTTCAGAGAAAAGTTATTGTTCAGGAGTTAACTGATAAGTCGATGAAAATAGTTGTTTTTGCATCTTTGGATGAGGATGCAGCAGCAGCTGGTGGATATAGTACAAATGCTCTTATTATTTCTTTAGAAGTAGTAGAATAACAAGATATGTTGTTAAAAGATTATATAAAATACATAACTAATTCAAAATTAAAGTATGAACAGTAAATATAGAAAACATGGTGTAAAGCATATAAGTGTTTTATTGCTATTCGCAGTATTGTTTTTGGTGCAATCCAATGCAATTGCGCAGACAAATAATATTGAAATTACTGGTACGGTAACATCTCAGGAAGATGGTATGAGTTTACCAGGAGTAAGTATTGTAGAAAAAAGTACAAGTCATGGAGTCTCAACAGATTTCGATGGAAACTACAGTATTTCTGTACCTAATAATGCAACATTGGTTTTTTCATTTATGGGATTCGTTTCGAAAGAAATAGTGGTAACTGGTGCTAAAGTAATCAATATTGTATTGGAGCCTAGTGCAGAAGCATTGGATGAAGTGGTGGTTACAGCATTAGGCATTAAACGTGAAGAAAAATCTTTGGGTTATGATGTAGAAGAAATAAAGGCAGAAGAACTGACCAGAGTAGTACATGAAAATGTATTGAACTCTATGTCCGGTAAAGTTGCTGGTGTTACGATCAATTCAACCGGTGGAGCAGGTTCTTCAGTAAGTATGGTGATTAGGGGTGCTACCTCTTTAAGTACCGATAATCAACCGCTTTTTGTTGTTGATGGAGTTCCTATGGCAAACACGGTAAATAATGTTGGTGGATTTGGTAGTGATAACAGAGTGGATTATGGTAATGCCATTTCAGATCTGGATCCTGAAAGTATTGAAAATGTAACCATTCTAAAAGGGCCAAGTGCTGCTGCACTATATGGTACCAGAGCAGGTAATGGTGTTGTTTTAATTACAACCAAAAGAGCAAAAGCAGGTGAACGTACAAAAGTTGCAATCACTTCGAATACAGTTTTTGATATTCCTTCTAAATTTTTGAATGTTCAAAATCAGTTTTCTTCCGGATTTTTCTCTTTTAGACCTGAAGATATTGGTGGTGGAGTGTTACCAAATATCGATGCAGGTGCTGGAACAGGTGCCGGACCAGAAAATGACAGAGGTTACTGGGCAGTGCAGTGGAATGCACCATTAGATGAAAATGGAGTGCCAATTCCTACAGAAGTAGTTTCTTATGAAGATAATGTTAAGAATTTCTTGAATCCTTATGCATTTACTTCTACAAATGGAGTTGCTTTGACCAGTAGCTCTGATGCGGTTAATTATAGATTAGGTTATACAAATATGACACATTCAGGTTTGATCCCAAATTCTGATTTGCATAAAAACAGCTACAGTTTGTCTGCGTCATCAAAAATATTTGATAAAGTAACAGTTAGTACGGATGTAAACTTTAATCATTCATGGGCGGATAACAGACCAGCCTCTAACAGAGGAGCAAATCCTTTACAATGGGCTTATGCAAATCCTACAAATATTGATATTCGTCAACTTCAGGATTACAGAACTGGTAATGAAGTTTTAAGAGTTTCCGATAATCATGAAAACCCATACTATTTGGCATATGATATTAATAACAGTTTTTCCAGATTTAGAATTTATGGTAATTTGATGGCAAATTGGGAGGTTTCAGAGAACTTTAGTATCATGGGACGTTATACCTTAAATAAATATGATGATACACGAGAATCAAAAATAGCTCCCGGTTATACCCGTGAACCCAACAATGGAGCATATGGTATAGTAACCTCTAATGGGTTGGAACGTAATATAGATATATTGGCAACCTATAAACAAGACTGGGATAATTTTAATATGTCAATTTCAGGAGGTGCTAATACCATGTATCAAAGAAGTGCAAGTATAAGTAACTCATCCAAGTCGGGTTCAGGTTTGGTAGTACCAAATCTGTTTACGGTTGATAATATCAATTCAGGTTCCCTGCAATATTATAATCGTAGGTATGAAAAGTCTATCAATAGTGTTTATGGTATGGCAAATTTTGGTTGGAAGGATATAGCCTATGTGGATTTGACAGCAAGAAATGACTGGTCAAGTACTTTACCGGCAGAAAATCGTTCTTATTTCTATCCGGCTGCTTCTTTAAGTTTGCTGGTTAATAATATATTTAACATGGGTAATAGCGTTAATATGATCAAATTAAGAGCAGGTTGGGCACAGGTTGGTAATGATACCGGACCTTACAGATTAAATGCAGTTTATGGCAATAGTGGTCAATGGGGAGGCGCTACTATGCTGTCAAAACCTGGAGGTTTACTGGCACCAAATCTTTTACCAGAACAGGCAACTTCATTAGAATTTGGTTTGGATTTTAAATTATTCCATAACCGATTGCGATTTGAAGGAACCTATTATACGGTAGATAATGAAAACCAGATATTGGGAGTTCCATTAGCAGCATCTTCAGGATTTGGAAGTGTTCAGATCAATGCAGGACTGTTACAAAGTACTGGCTTTGAACTGGCTTTAGGAGTTACTCCTGTGAGAAGTGACAACTGGAACTGGGATCTGAATTTTAATTTCACCAAAAATGAAACAAAAATGATCTCTCTTGCAGAAGGAGTTGATTTTATTGAATTCTGGGGTGAAGCAAAGGTAAAATCTATTGGATTTGTTAAAGGATATGTTTCTAATGAAGCAGATGGACCAGAAGATGGCCTTGTTGGAAATCTTTATAGTAGAAAAGTGATGCGTGTAGAAGATGAAAATTCTGAGTATTTTGGATATCCGATTCTAGGTTCAGGTTTAGATGCAGAATGGCAAAAAGAAGAGGAATATTCAAAAGTAGGGAATTATAATCCTGATTTTATTATGGGATTACAGTCATCATTATCCTATAAAAATTTTACTTTAGCAATGACGTTTGATTGGAGATCAGGTGGACAGTATGTTTCACAAACCTATCATTATATGTCAGAAAATGTATCTACACAAACCTGGCTGGATGGATTGGTTAATCCGGGTGATCTTGGAGGTGGAGCAAGTCAGGAACTTCGTGACTGGGTTGTTGACAATGAAGATCAATTATTACTGGGTGATGATCTAAGACCTGTTGGAGGGCCTACACCTGATTATGGTGGATTCCCTGAAAGTTTTAGTGGTGTTACTGTATATGATGGAACATTTGCACCTGGTGTGATGGGACATTATGATGATAATGGTAATTTTATTTTGGAACAGGAAAATTTAGGTGGTGATGGTACAATTTTCTTGCCATACGTTGTGAGTTATCCTTGGGATATTGGAGAAGCAAGATTATTTGATGCTGATTATATTAAATTGAGAGAGATCTCTTTGAGCTACAAGCTTTCCAATAAGGCTTCAGAAAAAATCGGATTACAAGATGTAAATTTCTCTATCTACAGTCGTAATGTTATGTTGTGGACAAAAGAGTCCGGATTTGGTATAGACCCTGAAAGAGCTTTTCAAGCAGAAAGTAATGGAGGATTCTCCCAAGGTGTAGAAAGATATAATGCGAACCCATGGGTAGTTCCGGTAGGATTTAAAATAGGATTTACTTTTTAAGAATAATAAAAATTTAAAATTATGTATAAATTAAAAAATAACTTTATAATTCTGTTGACACTGGCTTTAACTGTTATTATTTCTTGTCAGGATCTGGATGAAATAAATATCAATCCAAATGGTGTTGATCCGGCAACGGCTGATCTTAATCTGTTGATGCCAACCACTATTACAAGTCTTTCAAAAACGGTGAACAGTTTAGGGTTTGGAGATCTTGCAGGTGTAATGCAGCATACACAATATGATGGATGGTCTAGTGGTCACAATGATTATGACTGGGATAATGCTAACAAAAGCTGGGCTGGGTACTATGGTATTTTAAGAAATAATGATGAGTTTTATAACAAGGCTGTAGCCGGTGGATTTAAATTTCACGAAGGTGTAGCTTTGATTATGAAATCTTATACATTTGGTTTGATCACGGATCTTTGGGGGGATGCTCCAATGTCAGAAGCTTTAAAGGCAGAAGATGGTATTGATAATTTTAAACCAAAATTTGATGATCAGGAAGCTATTTATATGCAAATTCTTGCAGACCTGGAAACAGCCAATACTTTATTGTCTGAAGATAGTTCTTCTTATGTAAATATCAATCCTGTTCAGGATGTACTCTATGGAGGTGATGTTTCTAAATGGAGAAAGTTTGCGAATTCATTGGCTTTGAGGTATTATATGAGATTATCGGCTAAATTACCGAATGTAGCAAGTGAAGGGATTAGTAAGATAAGTAATGACCCTGGAAAGTACCCATTAATCACTGATGCATCAGATGATGCAAATATTGGATATTTTGGAACTTCACCAAGCGATTCATGGCCTAGTAATACGATTTTTGATACGAGTACCAGTGGTAATTATATGCGTACTAAAATGTGTGGTACACTGGTGGATGTAATGCAGGATCTAAATGATCCAAGATTGGGTGTATGGGCAAATAAAATTACCATTCCTCTTGTTTTAGAACCGGACTGGGATGATGATAGAGACGAAATAATTGATGGCAAGCGTCATGTTGCTCAAAATATTGTGGATGATTATGAAGAAGTGTTTGATGCAACGGTTGATTATGACCCTGAATATGTTGGTATTCCTACTTCTATTCTTTCCGCTCCACAGTTCAATCTGAACCCTTATCTAGAGCAGGGGGTATTTAATCCTCATGCTTCACAGTTAAATGATATGTATAAAGAAACTACAGGTGATTTATTACAAATGAGAATTATGTCAGCAGCCGAAGTTCATTTTATTTTGGCGGAAGCTGCTTTATATGGTTGGGCTCCCGGAAGTCCTGAAGGACATTATGCTGCCGGTATCCAACAATCTATGAATGCCTGGGGAGTTGGAAACTCGGCGAGTGATTATATCGCAGGAGCACCTTATACTGGTTTGGAGAGTATCATAGAACAAAAGTGGATCGCAAGCTGGACAGCTGCGGCAGAAGCCTGGTTTGATTACAGAAGAACTGGTTTGCCTGCTCTTCGTGTTAATGGGCCATCATCGCCAGGTGGTTCAGCAAAAAGAGATGCTTTACCACTTCGTTTTTATTATCATTTTGAAAGTGAAATTTCCTTAAACAAAGTGAATGCAGAGGCTGCAATAGATAAATTACAGCCAACTCAGTACAAAGGAAGTGATATTAGTAATAATAGTGCCTGGTCAAAAATGTGGTTGTTACAGGGTACAGGATTACCTTATGAATAACATTTAACTTAAACCAGGATAATTGGTTAATTTGATGAACAAACCCGAAAAAATATTTTCGGGTTTGTTGTTTTAATATAACTTATAAGTGGTTCCCCTCTGGAGAGGGTAGGGATGTGTAAATTTCGAACGCTATATAATAATGTGTGGAGATTCCAATGGATTTATTATTTCAGGTTAATACGTCAAATATACTTCGCTTCCTCGTGAAAAAGTGGTAATCATCAATATGCATCTACGCGAATGAAATAAATGGAGTGTCACTAGCTGTTTGAATCAACATTATTACAGTTTTCTCCAGTCATCCTGCTACATAATTAGTAAATACTTTTATTTTAAATCCCAACAGCTTATTATTTCTAGCACACCATTAACATGTATAGTATTGTTAATTAAAATGTGCTTTTCTTCTAAAATGCATAAATCAAAAAAAGCATACTTTTTGATTTTGCAACTTATATTACCATGCACATATAGGATTTTAACCCTATACTATGCAAGCATAATAAAAAACATATAAATGGCAAAAAAGTATGTATAATAGGTAGAATTCCATTTGTTTCAAAAATCGTTTTAAGATAAATTTGGCAGTAATTAAGATAATTTTAATATTAACTCATTTAATTTTTAACTTATGAAAAAAAGAAACATGCAATTTTTAGCTCTCTTTTTGTTTAGTTTGTTTACAGGAAGTATTCTGGCTCAACAAAATGTGACTGGAGTTGTTAGTAGCGATCTGGGAGATTTATTACCGGGTGTTACTGTATTAGAAAAAGGTACCAATCATGGTACGGTTACCGATTTTGATGGTAAATTTAGTCTGTCGGTTTCAGGTAGTGAAGCAGTACTTGAATTCTCCTTTGTAGGGATGAATACAAAAAATGTAACTATTGGAACACAATCAGTTATCAATGTAGTATTAACAGAATCTGCGGAAGCGTTAGATGAGGTTGTAGTAACTGCACTTGGTATTTCACGAGAGAAAAGATCTTTAGGTTATTCTGTTGCCGAAGTTAAAGGTGATCAACTTAGAGTTGTACCTCAAGAAAACGCTTTAAATGCGTTAAGCGGTAGGGTTACCGGTGTACAAATTAACAATACCGGTGGAGCAGGTTCTACTGTTAAGGTTATTATTCGTGGTGCCTCTTCATTAACAACAGATAACCAGCCATTATATGTAGTGGATGGTGTACCCATTGTTAGTGGAACAAACAATGTAGGAAATACAGGTAGTGGTGTTGCAGTTGATTACGGTAGTGCAATTAGCGATTTAAACCCAGATGATATTGAAAACATTACAGTTCTTAAAGGTCCCAGTGCAGCCGCATTATATGGATCTAGAGCTGGTAACGGTGTTGTTCTTATTACTACAAGGTCAGGTAGTGGTAGTAAAGGTTTTGGAGTGTCATTTAGTTCTAGTTCAGTTTTTGAACAACCATATAAGTTTTTAGATAAAGGTGCACGTTTTGCTAATGGTTATAGATCAGATCCATCAATAACTCAACTTGACGAAACATCAGCAGGCTGGGTAGGTCCGGAGTTAGATAAGGGTAATTATGCAGTGCAATGGCCTTATACAGATCAGGAATTAGCAAGTGGAATTCCAATATCTAGGCCATTAACATCTAGAGGTAAAGATAATGCAAAAAATTTCTTTGAAACTGCTACAACTTTTATCAACTCGGTTTCTATTTACAATTCTACAGATAAATTAGATTATAGATTGGGTTATTCAAATATGCAACATGAAGGGTTTGTCCCAAATTCTGATTTACATAAAAATAATTTAAGTTTAAATTCATCATATAAAATAACGGATAAAATAAAAGTAAGTTCTACAATTAATTATGTAAGTTCTGGAGCAGATAATAGACCATCAACTTCCGATAGAAATGCAAACCCATTACAAGCAATATATGATCTTAATCCTCATATAGATGTTCGTGATATGAGAGACTATTGGTTAATAGAAGGAAAGGCACAAAATGCACCGTACAATTGGGGTGATGATCCTTCGGAGTTTGAATTTAACAACCCTTACTTTCTTGCATATGAAATTAATAATGGGTTTGATAGAAAAAGATTCTTTGGAAATGTAAGGGCAGATTTTACTATTACAGAAGGTCTTACTTTCATGGCTCGTTATACGCTTAATGATTCACATGAAATTCGTGAAACAAAAATTTCAAGTGGATTTGATAGAGAAAAAAACGGAGCTTACGGACTTACTAATATTGACGGTCTTGAAACCAACATCGATTTCCTTTTAGCTTATTCTGGAAAAACCGATAATAACACTTGGAGTTATAATGCTTCTATAGGTGGAAATACAATGAAAAGAGACAATAGTAGAAATTTTGCTCAAACTAAAAATGGAGGATCAGGATTGATCCTTCCAAATGTATTTACGCTTTCAAATATTGCCCAGGATAATATTGAGTATGGTTCCAGTACTTCAAAAAAGCAGATAAACAGTTTGTATGCTTTAGCAAGTTTTGGTTTTAAAGATATGGTATATGTAGATTTGACCGCTAGAAATGACTGGTCAAGTACGTTGCCAGAAAGTAACAACTCTTTTTTCTACCCTTCTGTATCAACAAGTTTATTGATAAATAAAATGTTTGATATGGGTTCGAATGTATCTTTATTTAAAATAAGAGCAGGTTGGGCACAAGTAGGTAATGATACAGATCCTTACGCGTTAGAAAATATATTGACCAATAATGGAGATTGGGGTTCAGCGTCTCAGCTATCTATATCCAGTGCGTTAAAAAACTTTAATTTAGAGTCAGAATTGAATACTTCTATTGAGGTTGGTGCAGATTTGAGTCTTTTCCAGAATCGATTCAATGCAGAGTTTACATGGTATACATCTGATAACGAGAACCAAATTTTAAGTGTAAATGATCCTATTTCATCCGGATTTACAACAAGATTGGTAAATGCTGGTTTGGTTAGAAGTACAGGTATTGAAGCAGCAATTGGAGGAGTACTTATTGATAAACCCGATTTTAGCTGGGATATGAGATTTACCTATTCACAAAATAAAACAACGATTGAAGAATTGGTGGATGGAACCGATTATATTAAATTTTGGGGAGCAGCAAAAGGTGGTGCTTATACCTGGGTAGGTGAAGAAGTTGGACAAATTATAGATCGTAGACTTGTACGTGTTGATGATCCAAACTCTAAGTATTTTGGATGGCCAATTATAGATAGTGGAGGAGATTATGATACGGATAGAACTTTATCTGAAGATGGCAAAAGAGTAGCTCCGGTTATTGGTAACTACAATCCTGATTTTCAATTAGGTATGTTGACATCTTTAAAATATAAGAATTGGAATTTATCCATGCTTTTTGATTGGAGAAAAGGAGGGCAGTTTGTTTCTCAAACCTACCGTTATTATGAATCAGATCTTCAGGGAGAAAGATGGCTGGAAAGGACTCATGATTTGAGTGGTGTAGGCGATATACCAGCATATATTTTGGCAAATCAAGATCAGTATCTTTCAGAAAATGGTGAATCCTTACAAATTGTTGGTGGACCAACTGCTGAATTAGGAGGATTTCCATATGATGGTTTAAACGATGGTGTATTCTATCCAGGTGTAATTGGTGAGTACAACGATGATGGAACTTTTAATGATGCAGGAGCTACAGAAAATATTGGTGGTCCAGGTACTCAATATGTTCCTTACGGAGATAGTTATCCTTGGAGTTTGACTAAAGTCTCTACTTTTGATTCAGATTATTTAAAATTGAGAGAAATCTCTTTAGGATATAGTATCCCGAAATCATTAGCAAAAAAATGGAAAATGCAAAGTTTTACTATTGCATTATTTAGTAGAAATATCATACTTTGGACAAAAGCGGGAATTGGTATTGATCCAGAAGCAGCATTTCAGAGTAATGGAAGTGGATTGTCTCAAGGAGTTGAAAGATATAATATCCAACCTTGGGCTATTCCAGTTGGTGTTAAACTGAATATAAATCTTTAGTTATAAAAATAAAAAAAATAAAAAAAATTATGAATTTTATAAAAAATTTTTTTAGTATACTTCTTATAATTCCATTCGCATTGGTTTCCTGTGATAGTGGTTTAGCAGAAGTAAATGTGAACCCAAATGGGGTGGCGCCAAGTGAATCGCATCCTAATTTATTAATAAGTACTGTAATGACAGGCTTAGCAACAAGCTCTACCAATAGAGGCTATGCTGGTGATACAGGTGTTGGAGCTCAATATACACAAAGAGACTCATGGTCAGACAACAGATATGACTGGGATACGGGTTCCATATGGAACACGAATTATAGCCTGTTAAGAACTAATAAACTGGCTAATGACCGAGCTGTTGAATTGGGGTTAAAATTTCACGAAGGAGTTACCTTGGTGTTAAAGTCAATGTTATTTGGAGGATTGACAGATTTTTATGGAGATATTCCTTATACTGAAGCAACTATGGGTAATCAAATAGATGGTACAAGTAGACCCGCTTATGATACACAACAATCTGTTTATGCCGGAATAATTGCCGATTTAGAAAAAGCATCTACCCTGTTATCAGGAACTGATTTCGTTGATATAGATCCTGATCAAGATGTTTTCTATCATGGGGATCCTAAAAAATGGGAACAATTAGCGAACTCTTTATTACTTCGTTATTATATGAGATTGTCTGAAAAAGACCCTGCAATTGCACAAGCAGGAGTTGTTGCTACACTGTCTAAACCATTAATTATTAGTAGTGAAGATGACTGTATTTTGGCATATGTCGGAGGGGTTGAAAATCAATCATGGCCAAATTCCGGTCAATTTGGTTCAGCTTCAAATTTCTTTAGAGTGAAGCCTTGTTCTACTTTAACAGATAAACTTTTTGAATTAAAGGATCCAAGAAGTAATATATGGTTTGCACCCGTTGAAATTCCAACCAAAGTAGTTCCTGCGGCAGATGTTCCAGGTGGTGAAGACGTTGGTGAATTAGATGGTGTTAGATATATTAGTGATGCAGCTATTGGAGTTGATTTCGCCATTTATTCTGCTAGTACTTACGCAGCAGATTTACAAGCTGGTCTAAAATTGATTGACACAAATAGTGTATATGTAGGTTTACCTGTTGCAGTTAGTGCTATTGATCCATATGAATATAATTTGAATACTGAAGGAGCAAGAGGGGGTAAAAATCCTTATGTTTCAAAAATGAATGAGATCTTTAACCAAAAGGATGATGGAGGCGATTTTTTGAATGCAAGATTAATGTCAGCTGCTGAAGTTCATTTTTTAATGGCAGAAGCTGCTCAAAGAACTTGGGGTTCAAATGCACAAGCTCATTATGAAATGGGAATTAAAGCTTCATTAAATATTTGGGGAATGGGTGATCAATTCGCAGATTATATAACCAATCCTGGTGTTGCTTTTGACGGATCTTTAGCACAAATTATGGAGCAAAAATGGATTGCTAACATGTTTAATGGTGATCAAGCATACTTAGACTGGAGAAGAACTGGTTTGCCTGCATTTGTGGCAGGACCTTATGCAAGAGAAGATGTTATGCCACTTAGATTTATTTATCCTGCTGATGAAATTAATATCAATGGTGATAATTATCAAATTGGTGCTTCAACACTTGAAGGTACATCATACAGCACTACAGATCCAAATGATAGTCCTTATGAGAGACCGTGGATTGTACAAGGAGTTTCCTCACCTTGGTAAAAAATAAAAACATATTATAATATTTAATTTTTAAAATTTAATCATGAAAAAAATATTTTTAATTAGAATTACACTTGTTTCGATGCTGTTATTTTTCGGGCTTTCAAGTTGTAGTTATGACCCTTTCGTGCCGGTAGGTGCAAATGATGGGCCTCTACCAGAAAATGTTAGAATTTACCATCTAAATCCCCGAACAGGGGCAGATTATACGGAAGACGAATTGGCTGATTTAGATTATAACCCTTTCGAAAAAGAAGTATATTTAATTGACCAACCTGTTGAAATAATTGTCAGAGGTTCTTCCAAACCAGACAGGGTAGAAGTGATTAGTGGAGGTGCAATATTAGCAACTATTACTGAATTTACACCAATAACTACAGAATTTGGTGAAGAATTTGAATCTGCCAAATTTTCAACAACTGTTATAGATTTGGGAATTGAAGAAGGTAGAACAAAAGTCTTGGTAGTTAATTCAATGTATGATGTAGGTGGGGGAAATGCTGTAAGTAGTCAGTCTTATACAGTTAAGTATCAAGGTGATATCTCTGGAATAAACTCAGGATTCCAGTTGGTTGGAAAAGATGTAGCAAATACTAGATTTTTGGCGCTTGAACCAAATGAAGCAAGAGATCTTCAAAGTTTTGAATCTAACAGACAAGGTTATAGCTATGATGCTACAGGTCAATATGCAACAGTTTCTGATGACGAAGGGTTTTTAGATTTCAGGTATAATGAGAATTTCTCCATTGGTTTTTGGGTAAGAACAACTTCAGATTCAAGTGATCCGGAAATGATTGCAGATCAGGATTGGGGTAGTTCAGGTAATAAAGGAATTACGATTGCATTTAGAGGTGATAACTGGAGAGCAGTAGCTTCTGATGGAACTGAAAAAGCTGATATTGATACGGATGGTATTCCTTTTAACGATGGGGTATGGCATTATTTAGCTGTAACTTATGATAGAGGTGGAGATATGACCATGTATCAGGATGGTCTTGCAGTTAATAGTGAAAGTATGACTGCTATTGCCGGAGCTATTGAAAGTGGTTACCCACTTAGAATTGCACAAGATGGTACAGGTAATTATGGTGATAATTTTGAAGGTGATATAGCTGATGCCAAAATATTTGATTATGTTTTAAGCGCGCAGGAAGTGAAAGATTTGGCTGAAGAACCTGCGTTTCCATTGTTGGTTTCAGATGCTTCAGGTGCCAGTAAAGCACTTAATGTAGCTCTTGAAGGAGCAACCGAAACAACATTTTCAAATGGCATGAAAGGGTATGACTTCGATGGAGTTAGCCAATATGGTACCATAGAAGATGAAGGTCAATTGGATTTTAGATTTAACAATAATTTTACCATATCCTTTTGGGTAAATACAACTTCAGATGATAGTGATCCAGAAATGATTGCAGATCAGGATTGGAGTGGCTCTAGTAATAAAGGAATAACAATTGCATTTAGAGGTGATAACTGGAGAGCTGTTGCTTCTGATGGAACTGAAAAGGCTGATATACGTACAGACAGTGATGTAGATCCTCATTTTAATGATGGTCAATGGCATTTATTAGCAGTTACCTATGATAGAGATGGAGATATGACCATGTATCAAGATGGAATTGCAGTTGCGAGTGAAAGTATGACTGCTATTGTAGGACCTATTGAAAGTGGAAATCCGTTACGTTTTGCCCAGGATGGTACTAGTAATTATGGTCAGTATTTTCAAGGTAAAATTGCGGGTACTATAATTCATAATTATGCACTTTCTGCTGATGAGATTTTAGATCTTTATAAGCACTAAAACAGGAAGTAAATCGAATTAAGCAACAATATTGTTCATTATATAGTAAGTTTTTGAGTTTTATTTGTGTGAGGCAAGTGTTGCTTGATTCGAAAATAAAAGAGGTAATTAATTTTACTTCTTTTATTAAATTTATTGCAGGCCAAGATGTTGGAAATGATCAAACAGATAAAGTAATTT
>VAPK011249580.1_pt1 | contig 13926 bp, 14 predicted proteins | sample 3395031 | NCBI WGS metagenome assembly VAPK01 (sample SAMN08290443, study PRJNA428436) | hydrothermal vent metagenome | isolation source: Deep-sea hydrothermal vent chimney 1 | place: Pacific Ocean: Juan De Fuca Ridge | reverse complement strand
TTTGCGTTTCTTTGCTCAATAAATAATGGTGGATCCGTAGGCTAACTTCACCATTAATTTTTAAGGGTGATTCAATAAAGCGATCCAAGGTATGCGACACAACGCCTTCTGTTGAGTTTTCAACAGGAACCACGCCATAGTGACACGCGCCCGTTTCAACTGCGTGGAATACATCTGCAATGCTCGCATAGGAGTTCAATATCACTGAGCCACCAAACTGTTTTAAGCTCGCCGTTTGTGTAAAAGAACCCTCAGGCCCCAAGTAAGCGACTTCAATCGGTTTTTCCGCGGCCAAACAAGCCGACATGATTTCGCGAAAGAGTCTCGCCATTTCATCATCAGGCAATTCACCTGTATTGCGTGATATCACTTCTCGTAACACGCTAGCCTCTCGTGCTGGTCGATAAAAATCAGATTCTTTATCTCCAGACGCTATTTTCACTTTGGCCACTTCTAATGCCAATGCCGCACGCTCACTGATTAACTGTTGGATCTGTTTATCCAAACTATCAATTTGGTCTCGCACCGTATCTAAGGAAGTTTTATTTTCCATATAATTAACGCCAATTCGCTAGCAACTGCCAATCGCTCAACGCTTTATTCATCATCGCCAGTAACTTCTTCAGTCGTTGATTCATCAGACACGATGCCATCTTCATCCATTTCATCGTCGTCCTCTTCTTCAAGCACGCGTTCAAGCCCAACTAATTTTTCTTTCTTCGTTAAATTAATCAGTTTCACACCTTGGGTATTACGGCCCACTTGCGATACATCTCTAACTGGCGTACGCACTAAAGTGCCGCCATCGGTAATCAACATGATTTGGTTTTCTTCGAGTACTTGTACTGCACCGACCACATGACCATTACGTTCTGACGTTTTAATCGAGATAATGCCTTGGCCACCTCGCCCTTGTACACGATATTCTTCGAGTGTTGTGCGTTTACCAAAGCCAAACTCTGTCGCAGTTAGAATGGCGCCATCTTCTTCACCCGCAATAATCAATGAAATCACTTCATCGCCTTCTACCAAACGAATACCCCGCACACCACGAGATACACGGCCCATCGAACGTACATCTGTTTCAGAGAAACGAATCACTTTACCCGTTGAGCTAAACAGCATAATGTCCGCTTTGCCATCCGTCACTGCAACACCGACCAATTGATCGTCTTCTTTCAAATCTAATGCAATAATCCCGTTCGCTCGTGGACGAGAATAATCCACCAATGGTGTTTTCTTCACCGTACCCGATGCCGTTGCCATAAAGATATAATGGTCGCCATCAAAATCACGCACGGGCATCACAGCAGTGATTGTCTCGCCGTCATCTAATGGCAGTAAATTAACAATTGGCTTACCTCGTGCTGCGCGGCCACCTTGTGGTAATTCATAGACCTTCTTCCAATACACTTGGCCTTGGCTTGAGAAACATAATAAAGTGTCATGCGTATTGGCGATAAATAAATGCTCGATGAAATCTTCATCTTTCATATTGGTCGCAGACTTACCCTTACCACCACGACGTTGGGCACGATAAGTATCTAACTGCTGCGTTTTCGCATAGCCCGCATGCGATAAGGTCACCACCATTTCTTCTTCAGCAATAAGATCTTCTAGCGTTAAATCAACATGGGAGTCTAATATTTCAGTACGACGTTCATCACCATATTCTTCTTTGATCGCGACTAATTCTTCACGAATCACCGCCATCAAATTATCTGGGTCACCTAATATCGCCAACAATTCGCCAATCGCTTCTAATACTTCACGATATTCATCTAGGATTTTATCTTGCTCTAAGCCGGTTAGGCGATGCAAGCGCATTTCTAAAATAGCTTGCGCTTGAACACTTGAAAGGTAATAACTTCCCTCGATGAGGCCACGACCTTCTTCCAGATCTTCTGGGCGAGACGCTTCTGCCCCAGCGGCCCCCAGCATTTCAATGATCATGCCCGATTCCCAACCTTTCGCAAGCAAACCTTCTTTCGCTTCTGCTGGATTCGCGGATGCTTTGATCAAATCAATTACTTCATCAATATTCGCTAACGCCGTCGCTAATCCTTCTAAGATATGGGCACGATCGCGCGCTTTGCGTAACTCATAAATACAACGGCGTGTCACCACTTCACGACGATGACGAATAAAGGCTTCTAAAATATCCTTCAAACCCAGTAAACGCGGCTGGCCATCCACCACTGCCACCATGTTGATCCCAAATACGGTTTGCATTTGTGTTTGTTTATATAGATTGTTTAACACAACCTCAGGTACTTCGCCCCGCTTCAGTTCAACCACCATCCGCATGCCATCTTTATCAGATTCATCGCGTAGGCCGGAAATACCTTCTATTTTTTTGTCTTTAACTAACTCCGCAATCTTCTCGAGCAACCGCGCCTTATTTACCTGATAAGGCAATTCGACCACAACAATACTCTGACGACCCGTTGATTCATTCGTCTCAATTTCTGCTCGTGAGCGCATATGCACACGGCCACGACCCGTACGGTAGGCTTCTGCCATGCCATGCGCGCCATTGATAAGTGCTGCCGTTGGAAAATCAGGCCCAGGCACATAGGCCATTAAATCATTAGTATCCAGGCTCGCATCATCAATCAAAGCCACGCAGGCATTTAAAATTTCAGTTAAGTTATGTGGTGGAATATTAGTCGCCATTCCCACGGCGATACCCGATGAACCATTGACTAATAAGGCAGGAAACTTAGTGGGTAATACAGATGGCTCATACTCTGATTCATCATAGTTAGGGGTGAAATCAACAGTTTCTTTATCTAAATCGGCCAACATCTCATGCGCGATTTTTGCCATCCGCACTTCGGTATATCGCATTGCCGCAGGTGGGTCACCATCCACCGAGCCAAAGTTACCTTGGCCATCAACCAACATATAACGCATCGAAAATGGCTGCGCCATCCGTACCATTGTGTCATAAACGGCTGTATCACCATGTGGATGATATTTACCAATCACATCACCGACAATACGCGCCGATTTTTTATATGAACTATTCCAGTTATTACTCAGCTCACGCATCGCATAAAGCACGCGGCGATGCACGGGTTTCAAACCATCTCGGACATCCGGTAAAGCACGCCCCACAATCACACTCATCGCGTAATCCAAATAGGATTGCTTCATTTCCTCTTCAATACTGATGGAATCTACTGTCTCTAAAGGAATATCTTCACTCATGTATTTTGTCTCTATCTGGCAGCAAAATAAGTGCTGTTCTTAGGCGTTAAATTAAAGACCTAATCTTAACACGCTAAGCCTGTTTTTGCACTCTTTTGTCCCTGCCCCCTTTCTCCCACCTTTAGTTTTGAAAATAATCGCTTAAATTGACCTCTAAGGCGATTAAAGTTTTCAGTAAGGCTTGTCGCCAGCCTATTACGACCGCTGGCGGGGTTAAAACCAACACATCTGACGACACCCGTAACCCAAATTCGAATAAGGTGTCATTCTCTGCCAAGGATGAGGTTAAAAAGAATTGCATTTCTAGCACTGCTGCAGGTGAAAAATTAGGTCTCGCTTCACCATAAAATGCCGTTACTGCCGTTTCTAAAATGAAGTCTGTCGGAATGCGTTCATCCGTTACAACCTGACTAAACAAGCCACTTTTGTCTAACCAACTTTGTAACTGCTGCGTCAACATCTGTTGGGGATTGTTAATGAATTGGTGATCCGTTTGCGATTGATAACCTTGATCGCCTATTCGGAACAAAATTGTTTCACCTCTAAATTTTGATGTAACCCGTAATGGCCGCAATGCAAGTGTGGGTAGGTTTTCAGCGTTACTCTCCGCCACCTCGCCTCTCTCCACTTCCAATATATAATAATGTGGTGTGACTGGCGCATCCTCTGCTCGCCAACTCACACACCCCATCAATCCAATGGTTATTGATCCAATCAAAATAAACTGTAAAGCCCGCACCACTTCCTCCTACGCTATATAATCACCATTATGACATCAAAAAATGCAAAACAGCTGCGGCATCAACAACGAATGCAAAAGCAAAAAGAATTGGTTGATAACCACATTGCGGAAGCCAGTATAGATAAAGGGCTATTACTCGTTAATACCGGCAATGGTAAAGGGAAAAGTTCTTCTGGCTTTGGTATGGTCGCACGTGCCTTAGGCCATAATATGCGCGTTGCTGTTGTTCAATTCATCAAGGGTAGCATCCCTACCGGCGAAGAGAATTTCTTCCGACGATTTCCCGATGAAGTACAGTATTATGTCGTCGGAGATGGGTTTACTTGGGATACCCAAGATCGGTCGCAAGATATTGCTTCGGCAGAAGCTGGCTGGGAAATTTGCCAGCAATTACTGCAAGATAAAACCCTTGATCTAATTTTATTAGATGAAATCAATATTGTGCTTAAAATGCGCTATTTAGAAACAGAAATAATATTAGCTGATATTCGCAACCGCCCACAGATGCAACACGTTATTATGACGGGTCGAGGTGCGCCACAAGCGGTTATTGATGCGGCCGATACTGTAAGCAAAATTGAGGATGTAAAACACGCATATCGAGCTGGAATTAAGGCCCAGCGTGGGATTGAGTTATAACGCGTCGGATTCTATAAAAGTTACCCACAAAACCTGTGGATAACTTTGTGGTTAACTTTGTTATTTGGGAGTTACCGCTAGTAAAATAAAGCATCAAACCCGAATTGGTTAAAAATTAACCATAAAATAATCACGTTTAAAATCAATTAGTTGCAAATCATTTTATAGGAAACAAGGACTTATAGGAGCTTTGTAATCATTTTATTATGACTCTGCGCTAAATCAGTGCATAACTGTTATTTAGAAGCAACTGGTTAATGCCCAATAAAAATGCGGTTTAAGATAGAATTGGGTTTAAAAATAACATAAATTCACCTTGAAACAAGGCTATTCGAAAGTTGCTTTAACAACCACTTTCAAGGGCTGGCAAGAAAGCGTTAATTCGTCGTTCTCTAACCCCACGGTAACATGCCCGCCCTCACTCAATTTCCCAAATAAGAGCTCCTCTGCTAATGGGTGTTTGATTTTATCTTGCACCAACCTCGTCATTGGCCGCGCCCCCATTTGCACATCATAACCATGCTTCGCTAACCATCTACGCGCTTCGGCATCCACTTCCAACGTGACCTGTTTATCTTGCAATAATAATTCTAATTCCAAGACGGCTTTATCGGCCACCCGCAAAATAGCGTCATCCGATAATGATTTAAACTGGATAATACTGTCTAAACGATTGCGGAATTCAGGGCTGAAAGCACGCTTAATCGCTTCTAGGCCCTCGGTGCTGTGGTTTTGTTCTGTAAAGCCCATTGATGTGCGCGCCATATCTTGTGCACCTGCATTACTGGTCATCACTAAAATAATATTGCGAAAATCAGCCTTGCGACCATTATTATCAGTTAATGTACCGTGGTCCATCACCTGCAACAATAAATTAAATACATCTGGATGGGCTTTTTCAATTTCATCTAATAACAATACGGCATGAGGTTGTTTCGTTACGGCTTCAGTCAGCAAACCACCTTGGTCATAACCCACATAGCCTGGTGGTGCGCCAATTAAACGAGATACGGTATGTGCTTCCATATATTCAGACATATCGAAGCGAATTAATTCAACGCCCAAATTAAAGGCTAATTGGCGTGTTACCTCCGTTTTCCCTACACCCGTTGGACCTGCAAACAAAAATGCACCCACTGGCCGCTCAGGGCTGCCTAAGCCCGCACGTGCTTGCTTAATCGCTGCACTCAATGCACCGATCGCTTCGTCTTGCCCAAAAATAACGTGTTTCAAATTGCTTTCTAAACTGCGTAAATTAGTTTTGTCGGAATTGGAAACATGCTTAGCTGGGATCCGTGCGATCTTCGCCACTATTTTTTGTACTTCGATTTCACCAATTTCAGCCACACGTTCAGCTTCGGGTAATAATTGTTGTGCCGCACCGGCTTCATCTAATACATCAATTGCCTTATCAGGCAAAAACCGGTCATTTATATGGCGGCTTGATAATTCAGCGGCTTGTATTATCGCATCATCAGAATAAGTGACTTGGTGATGTGTTTCTAAATTCGGTTTTAAACCCCGCAAAATTTGTATGGTTTCCGGAACCGACGGCTCAGGCACGTCTATTTTCTGGAAGCGACGGGTTAACGCCCGATCATGTTCAAAAATACCGCGATATTCTTGATAAGTTGTTGACCCCATACACTTTAAACTACCATTGGCTAACATGGGTTTTAATAAATTAGAGGCATCCATTGCGCTACTGCCCGCCGAACCCGCACCAATTAAAGTATGAATTTCATCAATAAATAATACCGCATGATCAATTTCTTGTAGTTCACGCAATAAACCTTTCAAACGCTTCTCGAATTCGCCACGATATTTAGTACCTGCAATTAATGCACCCATATCTAAAGAGTAAATTGTTGTTTCAGATAATATTTCAGGCACATCACCTTCAACAATTCGTTTGGCCAAACCTTCTGCCAAAGCCGTCTTACCTACCCCTGCCTCCCCTACATATAAGGGATTATTTTTCCGCCGCCGACACAAAACTTGTAATGTTCGTTCAATTTCATCAGCGCGGCCAATCAAGGGGTCAATTTTTCCTGCTTCAGCAAGTATATTCAAGTTAACCGTATATTTCTCAAGCGCTGTTTCTGGTGTGGGTTCACCGACATTATCGCCGTCTATTTCAATTCGAATTTGCGCAATATCATCATCTGCCACTGAATGGCTAATTGCATTCACCACATCAAGCCGCGTCACATCTTGCTTATTGAGCAAAAAAACTGCCTGAGATTGTTGTTCTGAAAACAACGCTACTAATACATTGGCACCCGTCACCTCACTACCACCTGATGATTGCACATGCATCACTGCACGCTGTAATACGCGTTGAAATGCCAAGCTTGGTTGCGTTTCTCGATCATCCTGCTCATTCAATGTTGGCATTGAATCTGCTATGTAATCGCTCAATTCTTGTCGTAAATTATTGATATTAATATCACAGGCTTTTAATACTGCAACAGCATGCGCATTATCCAACAACGCCAATAATAAATGCTCTAAGGTCAAAAATTCATGCAATCGTTTGCGTGCATAGCTAAATGCTTGACTGAGTGCGAGCTCTAAGGCTTCTTCTAACATCGGCTTAAATCTCTTCTAAAGTACACTGCAAAGGGTGGCCATGTTGCTGCGCATAGCTGTTCGCCTGCTCTACTTTCGATTCGGCCACTTCAAAACTATAAATACCACAACGCGCGCGCCCTTCTGTGTGCACCTGCATCATCGTTTGTGTCGCTATACCATCAGCCATGCTGAATAAGTTTTTCAATACATCGATCACAAAATCCATCGGCGTATAATCATCATTCAACATCAATACTTGATATTTTGAAGGTTCTGTTAACGCAGGCTTCGTAGGCGCAGTTGATATCTCGCCTTCATGCGTCGAATCCTCTTCATATTCATTACTCATGGTAGTCGCTTAGCTCGCTTTAACCGTCGCGTCTAATTGTGTTTTCAATGCACCACTTTCATACATCTCCATCACAATATCACAACCACCTACCAATTCGCCTTCAATAAATAGCTGTGGGAACGTTGGCCAATCAGCATATCGGGGTAGATTCGCCCGCACTTCTGGCTCGGCTAAGACATCAACGCTAATATATGGCACATCACATGCGGTTAATGCTTGTGATGTACGGCTAGAAAACCCACATTGTGGGAAATCAGGCGAGCCTTTCATAAATAAGACAACCGAATTGCCCTCGATAACGTCTTTAAGTTGTTCCATGATATCCATGTATATACCTTTTTAAATAAATTTAAGTGTTAAGAGATGGGTTTAAATATGGTGTTGAATTGAGAAAATTCAAGTATTAATGCCTAGCAGCCCTAAGACGCCTTCCAAGCCAGAATAGTTCAATGTAGTGGCCGCTTTAGCTTGCACTGTAGGCTTGGCATGATACGCAATACTCAACCCTGCCACACCCATCATCAACAAATCATTTGCGCCATCACCCATTGCAATCGTTTGCTTGGGTGAAATAGCCAACTCTTTGCAGCGTGTCAATAAGAAATCAGCCTTTGCTTGTGCACCACAAATATCGCCCACAACTTCGCCCGTCAATTTACCATTCGCTTCGCTCAGCACATTGGCCTGGCAATAATCCAAGCCCAAGCGCTGTTGCAAACGTTCTGTGAAAAAAGTAAAGCCACCTGACACTAATGCCGTTTTAATACCTTGTTTTTTTAGGCCCGCCAGCATCGCTTCTGCACCTGGGTTGAGCTGCAAGCGCTGCTCATACACCTTCTCAAGCGCACTCACTTCCAACCCCTTCAATAATGCGACACGTTTCCGGAGAGAAGTTTCAAAATCAATCTCCCCACGCATCGCTGATTCAGTGATAGCCGACACTTCAGGTTTCAACTGCAAAAAGTCAGCAATTTCATCCACACACTCAATATTGATCAGAGTGGAATCCATGTCCATCACTAATAAGCGCGCTTCTGGCGGCTCAAAGCCAACAGGTAACACGTTAATATCAAAGGCGCTGTCTTGCCGCCACCGTGCTAATAGTTCAATACTGGGCAATTGCCCAATTTCAACACATGAAAAATTAGCTTGCCATTGCAATATGCCAGATGCCTGTTCAGCAACTGATTCTGCGGCCGCTAATGTTAGCTGCGCGCCTTGTAAAATAAGCTGCGGCATTTAGAAATTAGGTTTCACAGGTGCCGTATTATAGCGCTCAACACTTTCTGTTAGTTCTGCTTTGGCTTCAACCACACCGCCCCAACCTTCTAACTTCACCCATTTATTTGGCTCAAGATCTTTATAATGTTCAAAGAAATGGGCCAATTTCGCCAATAAACGCGGTGATACATCTTTCACGTCTTGAATATCGTCATACATTTTATCTAACGGCACCGCGAGGATCTTCGCATCACCACCCGATTCATCCGTCATATTCAATACACCGACAGGGCGACATTTAATTACCGACCCACTCAATAGTGCATAAGGACTAATCACTAACACATCAGCAGGATCACCGTCTTCAGACAAGGTATGTGGTACATAACCATAATCACATGGGTAAAACATCGCCGTATTCATAAAGCGATCAACGAATAACGCACCTGTTTCCTTATCTACTTCATATTTAACAGGGTCCGAATGTGCAGGGATCTCAATAATCACATTCATACTTTCAGGTAAGTTATCGCCAGAGCTGACACGATCAAGATTCATAGTAAATTCGCCTTAAAATTAAAGCGCATCATTATACGCCCAATCTACTTGAGCACCTAACTATTCCACTTACTTACTCAACCAAAGTGCTCATCAAATCGATCATGAATTCAACATCCTCTTGCTCAAGCGCTTCCCATGATTTAATACCTAAACTTTCTAAAACACCTTGCCCTTTTTCATCTTTATCCATCGCAAGTAATGCTTGTAATAAATCTTCTTTTCTAGCCGCTAGTGCCGGCCCCACTAATAAGGCATGCTGGATAATTTGAATTTGGCTCGTTACCAACGGTCGCATTTGATCACGGACCATATTCGATAATTCGTGATATGCCTCTTCCAAGAAGAAACCAACATCGGCAGTGCCCCGCATAAGTTGCTTCGCAACTAAAACATAACTATCACTCTGGCTGATTTCAATATTGCTCGCATCTAAATCTGCAGGCTCTAACATGATCATCCCCATCATATGCACATCAGGATCATCGGTTGAGGCCACCTTAATGCCGGGAGCCAGATCTTCAACTGATTGAACATCACTCTCCACACTCACTAGCACCATTGCTTCATCCACCTTGCCCGTGGGTCTCGCTAAGGCAGTAAACCCTTTTTCTCGTACCAACATTGCGGCATCGTAAGGGTTTGCATAAATCAAATCAACCTTATCTAATTTAATCGCTTGGTGTTGCTGATCAAAACTATCATAGAGTTCAAAATGAATCGCTTCTGATAATTGGCGCTGCATCCATGTGTTAAATATTTGCCATCCTGCAATTTGTGATGGGCCAAAATCTGGGCTTACTGTAAATTGAAAAGTCATTTTTTTCCTAGAACATCGTTGGGTAAAGTGCAATGCATTCTTCTACTTTTTTGCGTGAAGGTTTGCGCCTAACTGATGTGTAGCCTCTTACCTCACCCTTTCTAATATTGGCAATAACCGTTGCATATACCCAGTAATAAGCGCCATCTTTACGCAAATTCTTAACGTATCCTTGCCAGCGTGCCCCTGCTTTTACTGTATCCCACAAATCCTTAAATGCCGCGGGTGGCATATCTGGATGCCGTAAAATATAATGTGGCTGGCCCACTAACTCCTCTTCTCTAAAACCTGACATGTCAACAAATGATTGGTTAACGTGGGTGATAACACCTTCTGGGTCCGTTGAAGAAACAATTAACCGCCCTTCTGGATAAGGCACTTCAATATCACTCACTAATATTTTTCGCTCTGTACCATCATGGTATCCTAATGTACTTTCAACATAATCCCCTAAAATACCTTCTGATGTCATATCTTGCATATTTAAATATCCCTATTCTTTAAAAGATTGCTCATCATCAATTGTGCAATAAAAGGCACTTTTAATTATTGATCTGGATCAAGTGACAGTAATAATGCCTCTACTAACATAACTAAATCATTACGATTTCGTGCATCAACTTCAAAAACAGGAATAGACTTAATTATATCTCCCAGCACCTCATGGTAATCATCAATGCTTGGTGAAGGTTGTACATCTGTTTGTGTCACCCCCACCACCACTTTTGTTTTACCAATAAATTCACCAAATGCCTTTAGAAAAAACCGTAAATCTTCGAAAGGGTTAGGCTGTGTATTGCTGACTAATAATATTAATCCCAAGCCCCCTTGAGATAAAATATCCCACATAAAATCAAATCGTTCTTGACCTGGAGTGCCGTAGAGATGGACGCGTTCCTCATCGCTTATCCTTAATAGGCCGTAATCCATTGCCACCGTTGTATTCATTTTTATCGTCTGGGTTTCATCACTTGCTTTTTCGTCAGTATCAACCACGTCAATATCACTTAAAGTCTTTACTGCTGTACTTTTGCCCGCACCTACTGGCCCTGAAATAATGATTTTATAATTCTTCACGCTGTGCTTAACCCTTAAGATGTTTTAAAATTCGAGAGAATAAACCGCCTAATTTAGGTGTATTCTGTATTGGCATGTCTGTATCTGGCGGTCCATCATTATCGTTCTCTTCCGTATGGTAGCTTAAGCCGATTGCTTTGGTGGCAGTGTAAAAACCAAACACATCCTGCCGAGGCACCTCTAATATCTTTGCCGTATTGATCAAAGATGTCGGTCGTTTAATCCATAATGCAGCCACCCGAGCCGCATGTGGAAATTCTCGTAATCGCGTCATATTTGGCCAACGTATTAACGCCACGGGTTTGGTCAAATCAGTTCCTACTGCCACACGACCCCGTGCCGCCCATGTTGCGGTGTCCCATAAAAGCTCTTTCACCGCATATTGCTCACCTTCAATATCATCCCATGATGTATCTAGGGTTGTTAATTCCACCGACTTTTCATATAAAGGTAAACTAGCAAGTGCCTGTAGCTTTGAACCTCCAATATTAACTTTGATTGATTTTTTATTGGGACTATAAACAAAGATTGCCTGGCCAACGATCAACGTCACTAATTTCGCACCATTTTCTTGCTGACTGTCAGTTTTCGATATGTTAGCTAAATGTCCATATAAAAACTTATCAGGATCATAATAAGCCTTCTCACTCAGCGTTGAACCCTCGAAAGAAAAATCTTCGTTTATATCGGTATGGGGGAGGTTAGCTTTACTGCCTGATAACGCTATCGTTGTTTCGACTGCTTCCTGCGCAATTTCTGCCAACGCGGCCGCAATTTCTGCTTCTGCTGCTGCATCTTCTGCCGCCTCTATTGCCGCAACGGCCATAATTGCTGACTCTGCTGCGCCTACCGCTTCTTCCTCTTCAGACACTGTTGCTTCTGTTACAGCAGTTACGGCGGTTACGGCAATTGTTGCTGCAGCAGCTTGTGTGGCAGTCGCTTTTTTCATTGCTGCTTCCGCTTTTTCTATTGCGACCGCTATTCGTTTTTCTGATTTTCCTCGTCCGAGAGTCGAAGCATTTTCTGATTTTGCATTAGGCAAATCACTTTGCGAGGTTGCAGCCACCAATTGTGCTTTGATTTCACTAAGCTCATATGGCTTTTTGATTAAAAAAGGATGTTCCAAGTGTGGGCATTGACTGAAAGTATCGTCAAAAGATAGAAAAATAGCGGGTATATTCGGATTTTCCGCTGTAAATTCGAGCATCCGCGCACGATCTTTATAGTTATCAAGATCAGCAATCAATACATCGGCACCTTCCGAAACAATTTCATAGGCACCATCACATTCTAAACGGAAAAAAGATTTTAACTTATCTTCTCTCCATCCACTCAATGCTATCGTCAGTATTTTAGTCGTTTTTTCACTCATTCTGTACGAGAATACCCACCCAATTCATCTACCAAAATATAATTGCTCTTTAAATTCGTCCATAAAATCACTAACTGTTAGTGCACTTTTCTTGATATTACAAAAAGTATTTCTAACTCAAAAATACAGCACTATTTTTAATCTACTTTCCCATACCCATTAGGAGGAGCAATTTAAATAATCTCTCTCTAATAAATTTATAGAGAGTGAGTAGAAAAAATTAAAGCACTTTCGCAATCTCTTCTGCCGCACGTTTGATATCCAAGAAAATCAACCCAAGTTTTGCTGTGGGTTTTGCAATAACAGTAACAACGGCTTCATTTCCTGCATGTATCATTAAAACATAGCCATGTTCACCTTTAATCAATACCTGTTCCAATGTGCCACGTCCTAATTCCATGGCAGTACGATCACCTAATGACAACATTGCGGCACTCATGGCACCCACACGATCTTCATCCATATCCGCGGGTAATTTTGCTGCCATCATTAAGCCATCGGTCGACACAACACCTGACGCTTCAATATCAGCCGAACTACCATTTAATTCACCTAAAAGTGAGTCTAATACATCTGCACGCATAACTTTTCTCCATAATTTAAATAATTAACCATATCGCACATACAACGCCCATATCAACGACAATAAATCTGGTCGATTCAAGGTGGGCGTATCTTTTATTACCAATACAAATCTATGTGCACCGATCCATAAAGGCCAAAAACCAATAAAACTATTGCCGGCAGCATCAATAATGCCCCAAGCACTTTTGTCAATTGACAGTGTTTCTCTTAATAGAGGCTCATGTCGTTCATACATTAAGAACACATCGGCACTTAATGCCGATAATCGTTCTGCTTCCTCAAAAGGAAAGCCAGCGCTGGCCAGAAAAAAGCCCTCGGCATCTGCTAACAAAGCATGGCCTGTGCCTGATAATGGTGCCAAAAGATCTGGCAATATATCTTCCAGCGGGCTATCCGTTAAGTGCATCGCTGTCTCTAGGCCTTGTAACCAACCAAGAGATTGTGCACGGTGTACAATTTTTATTGCAACCGCTTCGTCATCAATTCCCGTCCAGCGTTGTAGCTGTTCGATCGTTAACAACGGACTGCTGCTTTCCTTCAATAGTGCCTGCATCAAAGCGCGTGTAGGTCCAGCATGTTGATGTGCTACACAAAAATAAGCGCCCGCCGACGTTGGCATAATATAATGTTCATTAATGAGTTGATAATTCTGCATATAATTATTTTACTAATGGTAACCCTGTGTTGAAGCCTTTTGCCAATATTGCTTTTTCGGGTAGCCGTAGTCCAGATAAATCCTTTGCCGCCACTGCCGTTAATAAGCTTAAATAATC
>VAPK010359973.1_pt1 | contig 13946 bp, 11 predicted proteins | sample 3395031 | NCBI WGS metagenome assembly VAPK01 (sample SAMN08290443, study PRJNA428436) | hydrothermal vent metagenome | isolation source: Deep-sea hydrothermal vent chimney 1 | place: Pacific Ocean: Juan De Fuca Ridge | reverse complement strand
TAGTCTCTAGTCTCTAGTCTCTAGTCTCTAGTCTCTAGTCTCTAGTCTCTAGTCTCTAGTCTCTAGTCTCTAAAATTAAAATATACCAGCGTGAAAAACATAAAACTCATAGGGCCATTCAAACAAATCATTCCCATGAGCGGACTATCGCTTAAAGGCCCAATAGCCGATGACCAAATGATGATATGGGAAGATGCCGGAATCTTAATTGAAAACGGGCATATCCATTCCATCGGAAAATACAGCGATGTGTTGCCAAAAGCTGAAGAACTAAAGGCCAAAATCATCAAGCTTGAAGGCAACCACACCTGTCTTCCCGGGTTTATAGATGCACATACCCATATCTGTTTTGGCGGCTCAAGAGCCAATGATTATGCAATGCGAAACGCAGGCAAAACCTATTTGGAAATCGCCAAGGCAGGAGGTGGTATTTGGGATACCGTTACCCAAACCCGAAGAGCGACTCAAGAAGAACTGGTAAAAAGCACAATAAAAATCGCCAATCGACATCTTAAAAATGGGGTGACGACCTTAGAGGTAAAAAGTGGTTATGGCCTCTCGACAGGTGAAGAACTTAAAATGTTGCGCGCCATTAAAGATGTGAATGCTTCCATTTCGGCAGATTTGATTCCCACCTGCTTAGCGGCGCACATGCTACCCAAAGATTACTTAGGAAGCGCCAAAGAATACCTATCAGAAATAAGCACTAAACTTTTTCCGATATTAAAAAAAGAACAGTTAACAAACAGAATCGATGCCTTTATTGAAGAAAGTGCCTTTTCAAAAAATCAAATCGTTCCCTATTTTCAAAAAGCAAAAGAAATGGGCTTTGATATTACGGTGCATGCGGATCAGTTCTCACCATTGGGCAGTGAAGTGGCCGTAAAATTCAGAGCGATAAGCGCAGACCATTTAGAGGCTAGTACCCAAAAAGAAATCGAACTCTTGGCCAAAAGCAATGTTATTGCGACCGCCCTGCCCGGTGCCTCGTTGGGGCTAGGCTGTAACTTTACCCCTGCTCGAAAAATTTTGGATGCAGGTGGCGCCTTGGCAATTGCAAGTGATCATAACCCAGGTTCTGCACCCATGGGCGACCTACTGACCCAAGCTACAATTTTAGGAACCTTTGAAAAATTGAGCAATGCAGAAGTCCTTTCCGGAATCACCTTTAGAGCTGCGGCAGCTTTAAAATTATCTGACCGAGGGCAACTGAAAGAAGGTTATTTGGCCGACCTAAACATTTTTCATACCAACAACTACCAAGATATTTTATATCAGCAAGGAGCGTTCAAGCCTTGTATGGTATGGAAAAATGGAGAAGTGATATTTGACAAACACAGTAAGACCTAACAGGTTTTAAAAACCTGTTAGGTCTTAAAAAAACAAAAAAAATGGATTTCAAATCACAGATTCTTCAAGGTATTCCTGACAAGCTGCCCCAAAAAAAAGCTTATTCCCTAAGTGCCAACCATTGCCCTAAAAGAAAGGATGTTCTTTCTGAGGATGAAAAAAAATTGGCGGTTAGAAATGCGCTACGGTACTTTCCTAAAAACTGGCATACCGAACTTGCAAAAGAATTTGCAAAGGAGCTAAAAACATATGGCAGAATTTATATGTACCGTTTCAAACCTGATTACACAATTTATGCCCGACCTGTACATGAATATCCTGCCAAAACAGTACAGGCTGCAAGCATCATGCTCATGATACAGAACAATTTGGATTCTGCCGTGGCACAGCATCCTGAAGAATTGATTACCTATGGTGGCAATGGCGCAGTATTTCAAAACTGGGCACAGTATCTGTTGACCATGCAATATTTGGCGAATATGAACGAAGAACAGACGTTGCATATTTATTCGGGACATCCGATGGGGTTATTTCCTTCATCAAAAGAAGCCCCTAGAGTAGTTGTCACCAATGGCATGATGATACCCAATTACTCAAAACCCGATGATTGGGAGAAATACAATGCACTGGGGGTTACCCAATATGGTCAAATGACCGCCGGTTCATATATGTACATTGGTCCACAAGGCATTGTTCATGGCACCACCATAACAGTAATGAATGCTTTTAGAAAAGTGCTGAAAAAAGATGAAAAACCATCAGGAAAAATATTTTTGACATCAGGTTTGGGTGGTATGAGCGGTGCACAACCCAAAGCGGGAAATATCGCAGGCTGCATCACCATTTGCGCCGAAGTAAATGCTAGTGCTGCCAAAAAAAGACATGCTCAAGGTTGGGTTGATATTTTGGTCGACAACCTGAATGATCTCGTAGCACGTACCAACGAAGCACAGCAAAAAGAACAGATAGTCTCAATCGCTTTTATCGGTAACATTGTTGATGTTTGGGAACGATTTTATGAAGAAGAAATCTTTGTGCATCTAGGCTCTGACCAAACTTCATTGCACAACCCATGGGCTGGCGGGTATTATCCGGCAGGGTTGACCTTTGAAGAAGCAAATAAAATGATGGTGAACAATCCTGATAGCTTTAAAGAAAAAATACAAGCTTCATTGCGAAGACAAGTATCCGCCATTAATAAACATACCCAAAAAGGCACTTATTTCTTTGATTATGGCAATGCCTTTTTGCTAGAAGCCTCGCGCGCCAAAGCTGATATTATGGCCAAAAATAAAACCGGTTTTAAATACCCCTCTTATGTACAAGATATTTTGGGGCCTATGTGCTTTGATTACGGTTTTGGGCCTTTTCGCTGGGTCTGCACTTCAGGAAAACCTGAAGATTTGCAAAAGACCGATGCCATTGCCTTAAAGGTCATGGAAGAAATAAAAACGAAAGCCCCAAAAGAGATCCAACAGCAAATGCAAGACAATATCACTTGGATCCGTGAAGCGGAAAACAACAAACTCGTTGTAGGTTCACAGGCGAGAATTTTATATGCTGATGCAGAAGGGCGCACCAAAATAGCGGAAGCCTTTAATAAAGCGGTATCATCAAAAGAGCTTTCCGCCCCAGTGGTTCTCGGTAGAGACCATCATGATGTAAGCGGAACCGATTCACCCTATCGAGAAACCAGTAACATCTACGATGGCAGCAAATTCACCGCTGATATGGCCATTCACAACGTAATAGGCGATAGCTTTAGAGGAGCCACTTGGGTATCAATACACAATGGTGGTGGCGTAGGTTGGGGCGAAGTTATCAATGGTGGGTTTGGTATGGTGCTTGACGGTTCAAAAGATGCTTCAAGGCGTTTGAAAAACATGCTGTTCTACGATGTGAACAACGGTATTTCACGTAGAAGCTGGGCAAGAAACAAAGAGGCTCGCTTCGCAATTGAAAGAGAAATGAAACGCACTCCAGCGTTGAAAGTGACTCTTCCAAATACGGTTAATGACACTCTTTTAGAAAATTTATTTGATTAAATCCTCCTTTATTGGACAACGTATTATGTTATGGAACTATTCAAACTCAAAGAACCCAAAGGTATTCTAGCCCCAATTGTTATTAGTATACCTCATTCAGGAACAAAGTTTCCTTCTGAAATAAAAACCCACTATAAAAAAAGAATGCGAAAGCATCTTGACGATACTGATTGGTTTGTACATAGATTATATGAATTTGCACCCTCTTTGGGAATCACGATTATAAAAGCCAATCTAAGCAGATGGGTGATTGACCTGAACAGAGACCCAGATAATGTTCCGCTCTATATTGACGATAGGCTCATTACATCCAATACTCCAATAACTGATTTTTTTGGAAATAAAATCTACAAAACAAAGGAACTTGAGCCGAATGCGACGGAAATAAAAAAAAGACAGGCCACTTATTACTGGCCATATTACAAACAAATCGAGACCATACTGGAAGAAAGAAAAAAACAGTTTGGCATAGCATTACTTTGGGACGCACATTCTATTCGCCACAAAGTAAGCCGCATTCAAAAAAATCCCTTTCCTGATATGATCTTAGGAAACAATGATGAAAAGACCGCACATCCAAAACTAATCAATGCTGCTTTAAAAGGGTTACGTTCAAAAGAATTTGAGGTTAATCATAACACTCCCTTTAAAGGGGGTCATATTACACGGTATTTTGGAAAACCGAAAAACAATATCCATACCTTGCAATTGGAAATGAACAAAATTCTGTATATGGATGATAATGAAGTTACATACAATGCATCTCGGGCCAATAAGGTTCAAAAAGTGCTGCAGACTACATTAGAAAGCATAATCGAAACCATGCATACAGCACTATGAAGACCTATTACTTTAAGGGAATACTGCAAAACACAGGCTGGGTTGAAAACACGGGCATAAAGGTGAACAACGAAGGCATAATCACTGCTATCTTTTCTTTTGACCCTCAAGATGCATCCATAGAAATTTGCAATGGTTTTGCAATACCAGGATTTCAGAATGCACATTCACATGCGTTTCAATATGCCATGGCAGGTTTGGCAGAAAGGCATGAAGGCAACAATAATCGGGATGATTTTTGGGGATGGAGAGAAGCAATGTACCAATTGGCATTACGCATAGATCCAGACCAAATGCTGGCGATAGCCACTATGCTTTATACAGAAATGGCCCGAAATGGGTATACCAATGTGGCCGAATTTCATTATGTGCACCACGACCAAAACGGAAAACCATACGCCAATCTGGCTGAAATGGGAAGCAGTTTGATCGAAGCTGCAAAAACTGCTGGGGTCGGAATCACTTTAATCCCTATTTTCTATCAAAAAGGAGGGTTTGGCCAACCACCAACGGATAGACAAAAAAGATTTATCTCTCCCTCTATTGATGTTTACCTGAAATTACTGGAAGCCAGTAAAACGGCTTGTAAGCATTACGTACATGCTAATGTGGGTATTGGAGTTCATTCTATGCGAGGGGTAGAGCCTTCCGATATTGTTGAAATAGCAACTTCCGGACCTCAAGATATTCCGTTTCATATACATATTGCAGAACAATTGAAAGAGGTTGAGGATGCCATTCATTATTTAGGAAAACGACCTGTTGAATGGTTCCTGGAACATCTAGAACTGAATGACCGGTTCAATCTAATTCATGCGACCCAAATGACAGTCAAAGAAACTATCGAATTGGCAAAAAGTAAGGCCAACGTAGTGCTTTGCCCCAGTACCGAAGGAAATTTGGGCGATGGGCTGTTCCCTTTAAGAGACTATCAGGAAGCGGGCGGAAAATGGAGTATAGGCACAGATAGCCAAATAAGTCTTAACCCGTTGGAAGAACTACGCCTTTTAGATTATGGACAACGATTGATATCGCATAAACGAAACACCTATTTCTCAAAAGAACAAGGTGATGGCGGAACATACGCCCTTGAAATGGCAACGCTGACAGGGAGAAAAGCAATGGGCAATTTCACCTCTGATTTCTTTGCTTTGGGAAAACCACTCAATGCCTGTATTATAGATGCTTCCGCTCCCTTGATTGCAACAAGCTCGCTGCAAAACCTTTCATCTACCATAGTATACGCTACAGATGCCACTTTACAAACACACACTATCTCCCATGGGAAAACAATTGTGTACAATAGCCGTCATAAAGAATATGAGCAAATTACAAAAAATTTCATGTCGGTTATAGAGCAACTAAAGAATAGGTGACTGAGCTACCTATTCCAACCACGATCGGTAGTATTTTCCATCATCAATATCTAAAGCAGTCTGGGTCAGTTGCAAGGGCTTAAACGTATCTATCATTACTGCCAACTCTTCAGTTCTTGCCTTACCAATACTGGCCTCATAAGTACCTGGATGCGGGCCATGCGGAATACCCGCTGGGTGCAACGAAATGTATCCTTTATCTATATTGTTCCGGCTCATAAAGTCACCATCAACATAATAAAGCACCTCATCAGAATCAATATTCGAATGGTTATAAGGTGCTGGTATCGCATCTGGATGATAGTCGTACAGTCTAGGTACGAACGAACAAATCACAAAAGTTGAAGTCTCAAAAGTTTGGTGTACTGGCGGCGGTTGATGCACACGGCCTGTTATAGGTTCAAAATTATGGATTGAAAATCCGTAAGGAAAATTATAGCCATCCCAACCCACAATATCAAAAGGGTGCGTAGCGTATACCATATGATGTAATTGCCCCTGCTTTTTGACCTTTACAATAAAATCTCCATTCTCATCATAGGTCTTCAAATTCTGCGGGAGTTTAAAATCGCGCTCGCAGAAAGGTGAATGTTCTAAATGTTGTCCAAACCAATTGCGATATCTTTTTGGTGTGTATATAGGGTGATACGACTCTGTGATGAGCAAGCGATTGTCTTCGGTATCAAACTCGATCTGATAGATAATACCTCTTGGAACCAACAAATAATCACCATATTCGAAAGGTATTTCACCTAGCATCGTTATTAATGTTCCCTTGCCCCTATGAACAAACAAGAGTTCATCAGCATCTGTATTCTTATAAAAGTAGTCGGTCAGCGATTTTTTCGGAGCGGCAAGACCCACATGTACATCGGTATTGAACAAAATGGTTTTTCGGCTGTCTAGGTAATCGTCTTCTGGTTTTACTTCAAAACCTTTTAACAATCGTGACTTTATATTGTACTCTACAGCCGCTTTTGGAGAAATATCGAGCACCTCACCTACCTCTTTTACTTGAGTGGGCCTGTGAAGATGGTACATTAATGACGACATTCCATCAAAACCAATGGTACCGAAAAGTTGTTCGTAATGCAATGACCCGTCTTCTTTCTTGAAAACAGTATGTCTTTTGTGGGGTATTTTACCCAATTTATGATATAGTGGCATACGTTTTAGTACTTTTTTTGCTCGAATAAAATTACGATAATTATAGAAGAACATAAGTCATTCAACCTTCAAATATGTATTTTAACGTTTGCTTTTACCAGTCAACGATAATTATTTACAGAACGTCTTTAACTTAATATGTTTGTTCAAGTTGACTAAACCATTAACCAAAACAATAGTATGAAAACTTCCCCTGGCCAAACCAAGGTAGTTAAAGCAAGGAGAGCCCGAAGAGAATGGCTGCTTCTCCAAGAACAAACTGCAATAGGTACTAAAAAACAAGCTGAAAAAGACAGTATTAAACTCTTAGACGAATTAAAAAACGACAAAACTGCTGAGTTGGGTCCTCAAAAGGAACAAAACCATCTTAGAGTTATTGCATAGGGACTTCTACATTCAAACTAAATTGATGAAACAAAAAAAGCCTTCCATTTAGGAAAGCCTTTCATTGGCCCAAACTGTTATAAATTAGGTTATGGGTCACAACACAACGCAACAAAGATAGCAAAGGTTTTTAACTTATTTAAAGTAGGGTGCCATTTTATGTATATGGTCAAAAACCTATTGTTTTTGAAAGGGAGACTTCTTCTCCTTTTTTGTTTTTTGACTGTAGGTTCATACTCAATTCAGGAATTACCAATAAGGGTATTTGAGTATGGAAAGCCAAACGTTTTACTACAGGCTCTCGAGTGATTTTTTCCATATAACTGTGTTGGTAGTTTAGCATTGCCAGTAAATGTATGCCCAATTCATCGGTAAAGATTTCTAAGGTCTTTGAAACTGAATTCAACGCTGAAACAGTGTGCACATAACACTCGGTGTTCTTTAAATATTTACGCAACATTATCAAGTTAAACTGCTGTAGTTCGGTCAATGCCATAATTTTATCCTGTACATAAACGATACGAATTATTGCGTTAAAGGCATTGGCCAAATCAATAAGCGGTTGAAGTTCTGATTGCGTATAATACCGATTGAAATCAGTTGCAAATGCAATTTCCGATGGAACAAAAAAATCAAAGTTGTGCGGAACGACCAAAACCGGGCAGTTTCCAACCGATTTAATGATTCTTACGGTATTGCTCCCCAAGAAAACCTCCTCTAGGCCAGACGCCCCCTTAGTCCCCATAACTATTAAATCAATCTGCTCACGTTCGACCACATCCTTGATTTCATCAACCAACAGACTAAAAGAGGATAGGGTCTTAAAACTATGGTTTTTATACAGGCAGGTTTCTTCAATACGCTTCACTACATTCTTCAAACCATTTTCAGAAATATCTAAAACACCATCAATTTGCCTCCCATTTATGGTCGACGCCATAAATCGGCTATTGGCAATAGCCGGAGTATAGGTGTTGAGTAAAAAAAAAGTACAGGTCTCATCTTTGAACAAGTCTAGAGCATACCGTGCGGCATTCCATGAATTATTAGAAAAATCAGTGGGAATCAATATCCTCTTCATACGACTGAGTATAGAATCAACCTTGTAAAAATAGGTTAAGACTTAAATCGAATCTATGATATTTGTCAGGTTTTTGTTCGAATTGTAAAAACGTTCTAAAACCCTTCAGAAATATCTTGAAGTCCCTTTTGGTCGACAATTGCAATTTTCTTGCCTGAAGTTTTCAATAGTCCTTGTTTCTTGAATTCAGAAATAATTCGAATACATGATTCGGTGGCGGTACCCACCACATTGGCAATATCTTCTCTAGATAGGGTAAGATACAGAAAGCCTTCTTTATCTTCACCGAAACTATTTTTTAAATACAAAAATGCCTCTGCCACACGTTGTTTTACTGTTTTTTGAGACATATTCACGATAACGTCATCAGCCTCTTTAAGGTCATGCGCCATATGGCGCAAAATCTCAATGGCAAAAGCTGGATTTGAATTCAATGCTAGTACTATATTTTCTTTAGGAATAAAACAGACCTCCATATCATCAACGGCAACGGCACTCAAATTGGTCAGTTCATCAGCGATTATAGAACGTTGGCCCAGTACTTCCCCTTTCGTGACCAGTTTTACGATCTGATCCTTACCATTGGCACTTAGCTTTGAGAGTTTAGATATACCGTTACGAACGCAATAGACTCCGCCGAGCTTTTCACCCTCCTCAAAAATCACATCGCCTTTCTTTATTTGTTTTGTGGTTTTAGCATTTGAAACCTTTTTCAATTCGTCTTTGGTCATTGCGCGTAAGGCATTGAACTGACGAATGATGCAATTTTCACATTTGCTTTCCATAACCGTGAAATTTATACCTGACTTTACAAAGTTAAGTGATATTTAATCTTAATAGCATAATATATGTCATATTTTTAATGTTAGTTTGCGGTTAACTTTGCACTTGAAGTAAATCAGGTATATTTATGAATGAATGTTATCATTGTGGTGACGATTGTGGCGGCGACCCAATACATTTTGAAGACAAAAACTTCTGTTGTAATGGCTGTAAAATGGTCTATGATATTTTTTTAAGCAATGACCTATCGTACTACTATGAACTTCAAGGCGCTGCTGGGGCTACACCAAAGACAATAGACGGCAAATATGATTTTCTCGATACGGCCGAAATCATTGATAAACTTACTGAATTCAACGAAGACACTTTACAAATCGTCAACCTTTATATTCCGCATATACATTGTAGTTCTTGTATTTGGGTTTTAGAGAATTTGAACAAGCTCAACCCTTCTATCGGCAATTCACAAGTTGATTTTCCGAAAAAAACCGTTCGAATAAGCTATAATCCCGAATCGGTCTCCTTGAAAAGCTTAGTCGTTCTGTTGACGCGTATTGGGTATGAACCCTACATTTCGTTAGATGATTACGATAGTAACAAAAAGCCTATAGACCGCAGCCTTATATACAAATTAGGGGTAGCGGGTTTTGCTTTTGGCAATGTAATGTTTCTTTCTTTTCCTGAGTATTTCAATCTGATCGGCAATGAAACAGGGGCAAGTGAATTTTGGTTGGAACAATACAAAGGCCTATTTCGATGGCTCATGTTCGCTTTTTCATTACCGGTCGTTTTTTATTCGGGGCAAGATTATTTAATCTCGGCCTACAAAGGACTTCGTTCTAAGATCTTGAACATTGATGTGCCCATTTCTTTAGGTATTTTGGTGCTGTTCACTAGAAGTAGCTTCGAAATCATTTTTGATTGGGGCTCTGGTTTTTTCGATAGCTTAACAGGCCTGGTGTTCTTTCTTCTACTCGGTAAATTTTTTCAACAGAAAACCTATTCCTTTTTATCTTTTGAACGCGATTATAAATCCTATTTTCCCATAGCGGTTACTCAAATAGGCCCTAATGGAAAAGAGGAGGTCACCCAAGTACACGATATAATAAAAGGCGATCGGCTTCTTATCAGAAACGAAGAACTGATTCCCGTTGATGGTATTCTTATCAATGGCAATGCCCGGATCGATTACAGTTTTGTCACAGGCGAATCTGAACCTGTTCACAAAGAACCTGGCGATAAAATTTTTGCAGGGGGCAAACAACTCACCGGAGCCATTGAGATGGATGTCTTAAAATCAGTTTCGCAAAGCTACCTAACGCAATTGTGGGGCAATACGGTTTTTCAAAAAAAATCTTCGAACAAATTTCAGACCCTGATCGATAGTATTGGCAAACAATTTACCATTTCGGTGCTGAGCATCGCTTTTATCGCAACAGCTTTTTGGCTGTTTTACGATAGTAGCAAAGCCATGAACGTATTTACGGCAGTACTCATCATTGCCTGCCCTTGCGCCATTGCCTTGGCCTCACCCTTTACTTTAGGGAATATGTTACGTATTTTTGGTCGAAGAAAATTCTATCTTAAAGACACCGAGGCTATTGAGCGACTGGCTCAAATCGACACTGTTATCTTTGATAAAACAGGAACCATAACGACATCTCAAAAAAGTACGGCCACCTATGAAGGGCTACAATTGACCTTGGCCGAAGAATCACTTCTGAAAAATACACTACGCGCCTCTAACCACCCACTCAGTAGAACCTTGTATGGCATGCTTGCCGAACAAAATATCGTAACCTTAGACGAATACGAAGAACATTTGGGCAAGGGCATCGAAGGGGTAAAAGAAGACCGTATCATTAAAATCGGTTCGGCAGATTTTGTAGGCGGTGATACCGAAGTACGAAACACCGAGAACACATCTGTGCATATAAGTAGTAATGACACCTATAAAGGTTGTTTTGTTTTTAAAAATGAGTACAGAGAAGGCGTGCCAGAAGTTTTTAAAGCAATGGCCAAAACGATGGATCTTGCAGTTCTTTCAGGCGATAATGCAGGTGAGAAATCAAGATTGGAAAAATTATTACCCAAATTGACACCACTCTACTTCAATCAAAAACCAATTGACAAATTAGAATTCATCAAATCACTTCAGGAACAGGAGAAAAATGTAATGATGGTAGGTGACGGACTCAACGATGCCGGAGCCCTCGCCCAAAGCAATGTCGGCATTGCCATATCAGAAAACGTCAATGTCTTTACCCCCGCCTGTGATGGCATTTTGGATGCATCAAAATTTCAACAATTTCACCAATATATACTGGCATCGAAAAAAGCCATGAAAATTATTAAAGTTAGTTTTGCTCTCTCTTTAATGTATAATGTAGTAGGTCTTTATTTTGCGGTAACAGGTCAACTACAACCCGTAATCGCAGCAATTCTAATGCCATTGAGTTCAATCAGTATCGTAGCATTTACTACAGTGATGACCAATCTTTTAGGAAGGAAATTGATATGAAAAACAACGCAATAATGAACAGGCTAAAAAAAACAAGTACGTACATACTACAACAAATCAGAAAAAATTCATTTTTGGCAATTTCAATAGGGATAGTATATCTGTGGTTTGGGATTTTAAAATTCTTTCCTGATATGAGTCCTGCCGAAGGTTTGGCCAAAGATACCATTCATTCCATTATGTTTGGTTTTATTCCTTCGAATGTATCCATTATTTTACTGGCCATTATGGAAGTGACTATTGGCATTTTTCTTTTATTGAACATTTTTAGAAAGAAAACCATAATTCTGGCTTTGTTTCACATAATCTGTACATTTACCCCCTTGTTCTTATTTAATGAAGCGTCATTCACCAACAGCCCTTTTGTGCTCACATTACTTGGACAATATATTATTAAAAATATAATTATAGTGGGTGCATTGTTATCACTTTTAAAGAGAAAAACAATATATTCGCAAAAGCTTAAAACCTGATAAATGTCATTTTTAATAGAAATATATCAAGGTAGATTTGCGCCCGAATTTTAAGAATAGGTATGAGTGTTATTTATGTGTTACTAACCATCAGCATTGTCGTTGCGGTCTTTTTTTTCGTAGCATTCATCGTTTCCGTCAAGAGCGGTCAGTACGACGATTCGTATACACCATCTGTACGTATGCTGTTCGAAGATGAACTTGTAAAAGAAACTCCTATAAAAAAAGAGAATAAACAAATCCAACTAACTAAAAGTCAAAAAGTGTAATTATGGAAGTACAACAGTTTTATTACGATAACAAGATCGTAAAGAATTTTCTCTATGCAACCATGTTCTGGGGAATTGTGGGGATGTCGGTAGGACTCTTACTGGCCTTTATGTTTCTTTTTCCTAACGTAACCGACGGTATATCGTGGCTAAGTTTTGGTCGCTTACGGCCCTTGCACACCAATGCGGTGATTTTCGCCTTTGTAGGGAACGCCATTTTTGCTGGGGTCTACTACTCGACCCAACGTTTGTTAAAAGCCAGAATGTTCAGTGATGCCCTGAGCAAATTTAATTTCTGGGGCTGGCAGGCCATTATTGTTGCTGCGGCCATTACCCTGCCTTTGGGGTACACTACGACAAAAGAATATGCAGAACTTGAGTGGCCAATAGACATTGCTATTGCATTGGTTTGGGTAGCCTTTGGTGTAAACCTTATCGGCACCATGATAAAAAGAAGACAGCGCCATTTTTATGTGGCCATATGGTTTTACTTGGCGACATTCGTTACCGTGGCCGTACTCCATATTTTCAATAGTTTGGAACTGCCCGTGAGCGCATTAAAAAGTTATTCTGTCTATGCAGGTGTGCAAGACGCCCTCGTACAATGGTGGTATGGACATAATGCAGTGGCATTCTTCCTTACCACACCTTTCTTGGGCCTGATGTACTATTTTGTGCCCAAAGCGGCAAATAGGCCTATATACTCCTATCGATTGTCGATTGTACACTTTTGGTCATTGATATTCATTTACATCTGGGCAGGGCCTCACCATCTATTATATACCGCATTGCCCGAATGGGCGCAAAATTTGGGTGTTGCCTTTTCAATAATGTTACTGGCTCCTTCTTGGGGGGGTATGATCAACGGCCTATTGACCCTACGTGGGGCTTGGGACAAGGTACGGACAGACCCTACCCTGAAATTTATGGTAGTGGCCATTACTGGGTATGGTATGGCGACCTTTGAAGGCCCTTTGCTCGCCCTTAAAAACGTAAATGCCATCGCGCACTATACTGACTGGATTGTTGCCCACGTTCATGTAGGTGCCTTGGCATGGAACGGCTTTCTTACTTTTGGTATGATTTATTGGCTGGTACCAAAAATGTTCAAAAACCGATTGTTTTCTACCGGATTGGCCAATTTCCATTTCTGGATAGGCACTTTGGGTATCATACTCTATACCTTGCCCATGTACGTTGCGGGCTTTACCCAAGCCTTAATGTGGAAGGACTTTAACCCAGATGGCACCTTGGTCTACGGTAATTTCTTGGAAACCGTTCATGAAATCATGCCCATGTACTGGATGCGGGCCATAGGAGGAAGCCTTTACATCATTGGAACTTTCGTGATGATCTACAACGTGATACGAACTATAAGATCAGGTGTCAAAGTAGAGGATGAACTTGCCGAAGCGCCTGCATTGAGCCGAGTATCAAAAAGAAGAACCTCGGGCGAAACTTTTCACACTTGGTTAGAACGCAAACCCGTACAATTGACCATCTTGGCAACCGTAGCTATTTTAATAGGGGGAATCGTTCAAATCGTTCCAACGATCATGGTGAAATCCAACATTCCGACCATTGCAAGCGTGAAACCGTATACACCTTTGGAATTAGAGGGTAGAGATCTCTATATACGTGAAGGCTGCGTAGGCTG
>VAPK010153059.1_pt1 | contig 13983 bp, 10 predicted proteins | sample 3395031 | NCBI WGS metagenome assembly VAPK01 (sample SAMN08290443, study PRJNA428436) | hydrothermal vent metagenome | isolation source: Deep-sea hydrothermal vent chimney 1 | place: Pacific Ocean: Juan De Fuca Ridge | reverse complement strand
GTTGATGATTAGCTTATTAGAGGGTCTTGATTATGAGGACAGATTTTCACGGGACAATGGCGCACAATTCCTCCTGAAAGTCCCTCAGAATTGTGACTTTTTTATATCAAAGTTAATCCTGAGAAAGAGCCTGTTGCTTTTGGACACCCATTTCCAATTAATGATTTGGGAACTTCAAAAATCAAGAATAGTTAATGGATATTTGATATTATTTTAAGTTGTCATATCACTATGAGTATCCTTTTCCCCCGGGTCTCAACTCTCAACAGAACAGAGATGTACTCAAATTTTTCAGCTTCCTGTTCACTTTCACCCACCTTCCAGCCCTCTTACCCTTCTACCTTAAACCTCATCCAGCGCTTTCCGGTTTCTGATCTGCATTTTCTTGTAAGAGGAAGGATTCATTCCGATGACTTTTTTAAACTGATTAGAAAGATGTTGCACGCTGCTGTAACCTGTTTTCCAGGCGATTTCGTTCAGTGAAAGTTCATCATAAATCAATAATTCCTTCACCCGCTCGATGCGCTGTAGGATTAAAAACTTTTCGATGGTGGTTCCCACAACTGAAGAAAACAGGTTGCTGAGATAGGAATATTCGTGCCCCAGCGTTTTTACCAGATGATTCGAAAAATTGGTATGTCCTTCAATTTCCTGATCGTAATGGATCATGTTTATAATTTCTGTTTTGATCTTTTCGATGAGCTGGCTTTTCTTATCATCAATAAGATTGAAACCAAAGGATTTCAGGTTTTTCTCAAGTTTTGAAAGTGTTTCCGTATTTATGTTTCCTTCCACTATAACTTCTCCAAGTATCACAGAAACCGGTTTTAGATTCAGTTTTTTCAGTTCGGATTCCACCGCCATGATGCAACGGTTGCAAACCATATTTTTAATAAAAAGCTTTTGTGTTTCAATAAATTCCATTTTAGTAATCTAGTAATTAACATCTATCTTTTAGCAAGCCAGCCGGAAGGATTTTGATATTGCCGTCCTTTCCACAATTCGAAATGCAGTTCTGTTTTCCCCTGAAGGTTGGTATGAACGGTTCCTAATACTTTCCCGGGTTGTACGGATTCTCCTTGTTTAACAAAAGACCGGTCCAGGCCGGAAAACACGGTGAAATAATCACCATGTTTTACGATAATGGCAATGTTGGTGCTGGTGATGGGCATTACGCTTACCACGATGCCCTGAAATACCGCTCTTGCGACAGCACCTCTGTCGGTTGCAATGTTGATACCATTGTTTCTTATTTTCACATGCTTCAGGATAGGATGGTTGTGAATTCCAAAGGTTTGTGAAACAATTCCGTTTTTCACCGGCCAGCGCAGTTTTCCTTTATCAGATAAGAACAACGAGCTCAGTTTTAAATTGTTGACGCGAATATTTTTGGCTTCCCCTCGTGTGGCTTTCTTAGCACGTTCTGTGGCTTTTGCAATGGCTTCTTCGATTTTTCGATTCAGTAACTGCGATTCTTTTTCCTTTGCTGTGAGTTGTTTCCGCAAGTTGCGTTCCCGTATTGAAAGTTTCCTTTTAAGGCGGTTCTTCTTTTGCTGTTCCAGTTGTAATAAAGAAAGCTGCGATACTTCCATATCGAGCATTTTTTTCTTCTCCTGAATCCTACTTTCCAGGGCTTCTTTTTTTTGCTCTTTTACAGCTTCCAGATCTTTAATTCGTCCGGCTTCATTTCTTATGTATGATGAAATTTCTGACAAATAGCGCATCCGCTGATAAGCCTGGTTGATGTCGCTTGAAGAAAACAAAAATATGAGACGAGAATAGGCATTGTCGTTTTTAGAAGCATAATAGGCAATGCGTGCATATTCATTTTTAAGATAGCCTAACCGGGTGTCGAGTTTTTGTACACTTACATTCAGAGAAGAAATGCTGTCAGTGAGCAGGTAAACCTCACGTTTCAACGTGGCAGCGAGTTCCTGGCGACGGATGATCTTATTGTTGAGCAGGTCGAGGGAATAAAGCGTGTTGCTTTTGCTTTCGCCAATTTTGGAGATGAGTTTGTTGGTATATTCTATTTCCTTTTCAAGTTGCCCTCTTCTTTTCTTAAGCCCAGCAAGGTTGTCCTGTCCTGCTGCCTCGGAAGTAAACGCGAAAATCATCAGGAAAAGAAACAGGAGCTTGTACTTGTTTTTAGTTACCATAACGGTTTTTAAAACAGTTTCTTATAATCTTCGGGGATGTAAAAAGGAAACCCGTAAGTTTTGTCTAATTCAATTTTTTTAAAAGTAAGAAAAATTTCTGTCTTTGGCCGTGAATTTAAAACAATCCTCATCTTCGCAGGAAGAAGTTGTCCCTGAATATTTTGGTAACTATCATAATAAACCAGAAGTTCTTTGGTTTTCTGGCCGGTAGTTTGTTGCTCAAAATACAGTTTTCGTATTTTAAAATTGGTCGGATCCAACCAGACTTTTTGTATCATCTGCACCGGAGCATTTCTATTTACCACATTACTTCCTGTGTCATTTTTCTCTTTGTGAAACGTGATCAAATAACCTTCCCTGTCGGTACCTACTGTTGAGCTTAACGTATGATAACCCGAAGGATCATTTCCCAGCAACAATGACTGCACGACTGAATAGCTTACGGCAATATGCAAAAGACTGTCCAGTAACTGATAATTTCCAAAAACATAATTCTTTTTCATGCGGTTCAAAAGCTTCAGGGAATCCGGCGTAAGTTCTGCTCGTGCGACTTCAATTCCCATGGCAGGTATAATGCTTGCCCAGATCAGGCTGTCTTTCTGAATACGAATCTGAGTCCGGAAAGTAGTAACAACGTTTCCGTTTTTCTCATACGAAATAGCCACTTTGGCATTGAGCGAACTGAACCGGGTTTCATGCGTCTGCATTTCGTGGAACAGCGAGTCGAAACTCATGGGTTTCAGGTTGTGAAAAACGACCGGTTTAACGGTTTTACAGGAAGGCAGAAAAGCAACCAGTCCTGAAATCAGAAGTAGCGCCCCAATCCCTTTCTTTAATCTATTCATAAAGCTTTCCTGTTTTCAGTTTCTTCTCCAACAACTTGCTGTGATCCTTCAATTTAATGGCTTTTTTCCATTGCTCCATGGCTTCTTTATGCCTACCGAGCCGATAAAGGATATCGCCATAATGCTCCACTACCACACCACTGGTTTTTCCGCCGTTGTTGATGGCTTTTTCTTCCCATTGCAAAGCTTCGTCATATTTCTTTTGTTTATAAAGCACCCAGGCGTAAGTATCCAGGTCGTTTTGATTGTAAGGATCTAATTTTACAGCCTGATCCGCCATTTGTGCAGCTTTTTCCAATTGCTTCCCGGTAAGGGCAAGATTATAGGCATAATTGTTCAATACAATAGAGTTCTTTGGATTAATTTTGAGCGCACTGTCATAAGCCGCAAAAGACTCCTTGTTCATTTTTAATTCGTTATAAGTATCACCAAGGCTGGAATAGAATTGTTCCAACAGCCTGTCATTGCCAGCAGCCAGGTTTTTGCCTTTCTCGAGCAATGAAACGGCGTGTTTATAATGCTTCACCTGACCGGAAGCGATCCCGCCTAACAGATAAGGAATCGGTCGGTCAGAAAAATTAGCAATAACTGAATCCGCTTCTGTTTCCAGGATTTTATATTTCAGAAGATACAGCTGGCAAAAAAGAATTTGCTCCTGCAATCCATAGTTATCCGGATCATTCTTAGCTGCTATTCTCAACAGTGGAAGCGCCTCATTATACTTCTTGTTTTGATACAACATACTTGCATAAAACGCATTGGAAAGCTTGCTTTTGGGATGATTCTCTTTGATAATGATGGACAGTTGCAGTGCCTGGGCAATTTGTTCATCGGTCAGATTCCCCGAATAGTAAGCGACCAGAAGATTGATCTCTGTCTGCACATCCAATTGCGGGTTTGCAAAGCCCAGTTTTAACTCTTCATAAGCTTTTACAGGATTCCCCATTTTCCTGTAAAATTCTGCGAGGGAGATATGAACATACGGATTTTTCGGGTTAACCTCTAAAATCTTATGATAAGCCCATTCTGCTTTTTTTGTGAAACCGTTTTTAGCAGCAAATTCGGCCATTAAAGCATAACTCCGTTGATCATCAGGATTGGACTTGATGAGTATTTCGTAGGTATCCAGCGCTTTTTGCTTTTCCCCAAGACGCATATACAGACTGACGATTTTTTGAGAAAGGCGGGGCTGAACCCCTACTAATCTTTCCAGATCAATATAGCTTTGTACTGCGTTTTTATAGTCGCCGGTAAAGAAATAGGCCAATCCTAATTCCTGTACAAAATTTTCATTTTCAGGATGTTGTTGAACCAGTTTTTTGTAGGTATTTACATACTCTTTGTAATTGCCATTGGCTTTTGCCAGATCGGCATACAGAACTTTGTACCACTGGTTGGTGGTGTCCAGGTTGACAGCTGTTTTGGCATAATACATTGCTGTATCAGGATTTCCCAAAGAAGCCATCAGGCTTGCTTCCTGAAAATTGGCAGCTGCATCTTTAGGGTTAATGGCCAGCACCATTTTCATCAGACTATCAGCAGATCCAAGGTTTCCCAGCTCTTTTTGGGTAAATGCTTTAGCGTAAAGGTCGGCTTCACGATATTGCTGTTCCTGCGAAAGTTGATGTGTTTTGCTTACTTTCTTTAAGCTCTGGCATGAAAAGAGACCAAAGGCGCTAACAAGTACCAAAACGTTGATTATTTTTATTTTCATTTATTTCTGTTTGTTCTGTTAATTAAATTTTTAACATGCAGCCCAGTCCTGAAACAGCACGAAAAAACAATGATCATTAATGGCCTCCGGTGTGCCCAAATCCGCCTGCACCGCGGTGGGTTTCGGATAATATTTCCACTTCTTCCCATTGGGCCTGAACATGGGATGAAATTACCATCTGGGCAATTCTATCCCCGTCGTTGATCTGAAAAATATCCTGTGATAAGTTCACCAGAATCACACGTATTTCGCCGCGATAATCAGCGTCGATGGTTCCGGGGCTGTTCAGTACGGAGATTCCGTTTTTTAGTGCAAGTCCACTGCGAGGACGGACCTGAGCTTCATAACCAACCGGAATTTCAATAAATAATCCCGTAGGAACGAGTACCCTTTGCAGCGGCTCCAAAACAACCGGATTTTCCAAATTTGCCCTTAAATCCATTCCTGCAGAAGCTTGTGTTTCATATCTGGGAAGCTCATGCTTCGACCGGTTGACTATCTTAATTGTCATGTTATTATCTCTTATCAAATTAAAATTTAACAACTTAAACATTTCCCTTTTTCAGGAAAAATTATCAGGCACCAAAAGTAATTAAAAAAGCTTCTTGGGGAAACCCGGAAAACTCACGTAATTGTTAAAGAATGTTTATACTGAATGTGTTCCGGAGATATTCTTAGGAAGAATATCCTTTCTGACGGAGATCCAAACTACGAGCGAATAAATTAAAAGCATCACCGCGCCAGTTAAAAGATGTTCTTTGGTTGACAAACCTGTAAGCCGTGTGCTGATAAAGTAGAACAAGAGCGCTATGGCAGTGAAAAGGCCTATTTTCTTCATCTGATAATGTACCCGAAATATTTTGTGCCCCCAGAAATAGGAAATCACCATCATGCTGAAGTAACAAAAGAAATTCGCCCAAGCCGAACCCACGTAACCATATTTGGGAATTAAGATTACATTTAGGACAATGGTCACCGTGGCGCCAAAAATGGCTACAACGCCTCCATAAAGTGTTTTATCGGTAAGTTTATACCATACCGACAGATTGTAAAATACACCCAGGAACAATTTTGCCATCAAAACGATCGGGACTATCTGCAATCCAATCCAGAATGGGGGGCCAATAAAATGTTTGAATCCATCAATGAACAACATGACCAGCAGGAAGATAAACCAAGTGAATCCGACAAAGACCGTCATCACCCGGCTGTAAGTGGTTTTGGCATCACTTTTCTCATATTCAGCAAAAAAGAACGGTTCCGCCGCATACCGGAACATTTGGATAAAAAGCATCATCAAAATTGCCAGTTTATAATTGGCGCCATAAACCCCGATGATGGCTTGCGCATTCAGGTTGTGAGGTAAAAAGTACCTCAGAAGTATCTTATCTGAAACTTCATTGATCATCCCAGCAAGGCCGATAACCAAAATGGGAAGGCCGTAAGACAACAGTTTTTTCAGCAATACCTTGTCAATACTAATCCTGAAATCAGTTAGTTCGGGCAACAAGAGTAATATGGTTGAGAAGGAAGCGAGCACATTCGACAGGAAAACCATTCCCACCAAAGGTGTGAAGCGGTACAACCAAAAATGCTGGTAAGTATTTGGGAAAGATATTGGGATTACGATCAGTAACAGGATATTCAAACCAATATTAATGATGACATTGACCACTTTGATCGTTGAAAATCGCCGTGCTTTATTCAAATATCGCAAATAGGCAAATGGCAGGGAAGCGAAAGCATCCAAACCAACAATGAGGGCAATCATCACAATAATTTCCGGGTGACCGGAATATTTGATCAGTTTTGCGATGCTGAGTTTATTGAAGAAAACGATGACAATGAAAAGGGTCGAGGTGATCATTAAACTGGTAGTCGCCGTGCTGAAAACCGTCTTGACGTTTTGTTTGTATTGGCTGGCGTAGCGGAAAAAAGATGTTTCCAGCCCATAGGTCAGTAAAACCAGTAAAATAGCCACAAAAGCATAAAGCTCAGTCATCTCTCCGTACTGTGCTTTATTAAAAACCCAAATGGTATAAACGGGAACGAGCAGGTAATTGAGCAACCGGGGAACAATGGTTCCCATGCCATAAATCAAAGTGTCTCCTGCTAGTTTTTTTAACGGATTTTGTGCCATATACAGCTGCCAAATGTACGCAATAAATGATGAATACTTTACGAATTATTCCGACACGATCAGACCCTTCTAAATTTCAGATAGAAACTGGTTCCTTTGCCCGCTTCCGACTCAAAATGCACGGTTCCTTCCATCTCTTTCATCATATTTTTGACGATGGCAAGGCCCAATCCTGTGCCGGCAGATTTTGTTGTAAAATACGGTTGAAAAATGCTACGTTTATTTTCAGGGGCAATTCCTTTTCCGAAATCCGTAAACCTCACGGTGATGTCACTTTCTTCGGAAATTATTTCCACTTCGATTCGCTTATCGCTGATATTTTCCATGGCCTGCACTGCATTCTTTGTAAGGTTATTAAATATTCTCATCAGGCTTTTGGAAGAAGCCCAAACCCAAAGATCATCTTCATCCGGAGCAATCAATTTAAAAGTTACCAGATATGATTTTCTGAACAACGTAATGGAGTTCTTTATCGCGATAAGCAAATTGGCTTTTTCATTTTTCGGAAGGGATGATTTTGAAAAATCAGAAAACATTCCCGCCACTTCATTCAATGCATCAATCTGGTTGATGATTGTCTGGCTGATGTTTTTCAGCTTTTCATCAAAATTTTTATCATCCTGTTGATAGGCTTTGAGCAAATATTGCACATTCAGTTTCATCGGAGTCAACGGATTACGGATCTCATGCGTAATTTGTCGTGCCATTTCGCCCCAGGCGCGTTCGCGCTCAGAGTATTTCAGGAGTTCCGCGCTTTGTTCCAGTTTTTCAACCATTTGGTTATAAGCTTCAATTAGCTGGCCAATTTCATCTTTTTCTTCCCAGGTTATTTTTTCGTTTTGTCTTTCGATACTCACCAAATTAATCTTCTCCTGAAGCAGCCTTAATGGTTTTGTCATGATTTTAGACAAATACAGAATTAGAATAAGGCCTAAAATCCCTGTTATCACAAAGAGACTGAGCAAATTGGCGAGCATTTGATATCCGGACTTTTGAATTTGGCCCTGACGCGCGAAGTAAGGCAGGTTCAGAATTCCGGCATCTTTGCCGTTCATCAGGGTCAATGGCATGTAGGAAGAATAGAATTCAAGATTTCCGATGTGTTCCCTGGAAAGGTAAAACAACCGGTTCCTGATACGAATTTGGTTATATGCACCAGGATTGATCAGGTCAGATTGCAACCCTTTTGCAAAAATTTCAGGACGCGAAGAGGCGATCAGCATTCCCGAAGGATCGTACAAGTTTATATCGGAGAAAAATAGTTGTGAAAGCTTTTGGAGATAATCCTGAATTTCGGGTTGATCGTTTTTAGTAATGAACGGATAGTCTTCAAATTTCTGTTGTATGGCAATCAACACCGAATGCGATTTCTCACGCAAATAATCGTTCACCTGGCTCTTTCCGTTTTCATTGAAATAATAAAACGAAATAAAGGAAAGGATTAGAAAAACAGCCAAAACTGATGCGAAAAATACCAATTGCAACCGGGCGCGGAACGAATAGCTAAAAAGTTTTGCCACCCTGCTCCCATATTTCATCACGATGAACAGGATCACAAGAAAACTGAAAAAGAGGAAAAGGGCAGAGAATGGTAAAATCTGCATTGAAATTGTTTCGCGCGGTCTGCTTACAACCAAATAGCCCCGGGTCCCGATTTTAATTATGATGTGTTTGAAATGCTCCAGGTAAAAAAACTTATCGATTGGCTTGCCTTTGAAATAATTAAAATCAATGGGATACGGAAAATCACCAAATTTGTATTGCAAATTCCCATTGAAATAGCGTGAAAAAGAATACCCTGAAAGCTGTAGCGTTTTTTGGTGTGAGTCTATAAGAAGTTCCGGGTATCCTACTCCTTTCGGCATAAAATCGGCGAAAAATTCGATATACAAGTTCATGTTTCCTCCATTCGGAGCAATGTTGTGAAACCTAAAAGTGGCCAAATAGTAAATGTTTTCCTGATTGTTTGTGATCAATGACAAACTGAAGTCGGGCGTTTGCTGAATTATTTTTCCGGGAAGATGGCCAAAATATTCATCACAGGGAACAATTTGATTTCCGGGTTGGATTTGCAATTGCTGTCCCGGATGGCAGAGTGTAAATTGCTTTGTATAAGAATAAAACCTTCCATTAAGATATTGCTTTTCAATATACTGAGATATTTGACTTTCCTTGTTCTCTACGTTAGCGCCCAACATCTTTTCCAAAGTGGAATCCTTCAAAATTTCTCGAGAAACCGAGCGAAACAAAAATTCAAAATAGGGGTCACTACGCTGCGCCAGTAAGCTTGCCGTAACTTCCTGATGTTCGTTTCTTACCTTTTGCTTTGCATAATTGTAAAGGAAGGCATCAGAGATGGCCAGAACCAGTAAAAGAAAAATTGCATAGAGGTAAGGATTCGTTTTAAACGAAAGGTAAACTGAAACAGCAACAAGCAACAGAACGGAGATCCAGGCAAGCACCAGTATCTTTAATTCAGGCTGAAAAATAAACGAGCATCCAATGCCAATTATGATTAAAAAGAAGACTGCTACGGGAAATTTTATACTGCTGGATTTGATCAAATGAGCAACGCTGTCAGTTAAAAGGAAAATCACTAAGCTTAAGAATGCGAAGAAAATCAGGTCAGTGATTCCATAATTACTGAAGAAAGAGTTGTTCAGCAAAAACTGTTTATCGTAACTTTTTAATATATTGTAGGTTATAAAAAATAATCCGAAAACTATCAGGAATACAATCGCAAGTGATGCGAGAGCTTTCCCCTTGGTAAAAGAAACCTTGGAAGTCAAATATTTGTATAGTATTCTTCTTGATTCCCAGGAAATTACTAAGAGAATAGCGATATTTAGTAAAATATCTCCCAGCGTCCTGAAGCCAGGAATCACATTGACAGTTTCAGTGAACAAGAAAGAATGCTTTAACACACCAGGAAATCCGGTTAAAAAATCGAGATATCTGACCGCCGCGATAAGCACAATACTAATTGCAATCGGGAGCAATTTTTGCCTGGCGAAATAGGCACGTTGAAATTTTTCAATAATCGATTCGATGAAAAGAAATAGTAGAACATATCCCAAGGCAAATAATCCAAAGAAGAAAAACAGAGTTCTATGGGGGATAGATTGGCCAAATATCTGCACACCAACCTGAAATTTAGCTAACCGTATGATCAATGGATTAAGTGAATCTAATGGAACCAGTTTTACACCTGGAGGCAATGAAAATTGAGTTTCCAGATGACTGATTAATAAAGAATTATGAATAGGGAAGTTGTTTTGTATTTTGTAAAAGAGAAGGATTTGAAATGGCCCGTAATGCTGTTTTAGGCCCATAAACCAACCTTCTTTGGCCGAAATCAATTGTGGAGTTGACTTTGTTAGAAGACTATCCGAGTAGACAGTCCAGTCCGAATGGTTCCAATAAATCAGCGAATCACCTTTTTTAATAACAACAACCTGATTTAAGCTTTCAAAATATTGATTAAGATTTGTCCAATCTAATTCCTGTTTTCCGTCAATAATATGACATACTAATGAATCGGTCTTGTTTATCGTATTTTGAATATTGACAAGCTGATTATCAACTTCTTTTATAACATAACTGCGTTTTTTACTGACGTTGGTATAATGAATTGACACCGCCAGGATTAAACCGATAATGGCCAATCCACCTAAATTAAGCGGAAATGAAAAACGATCTCTGTGCTTCGTGATCTGATCCATTGGAAAATGAATAATTGTTACGGGTAAAATTAGCAATTTATTCAACCCATTCTGAAGCTTACCTTGATATCACATATTGTGCCTTGACAATAATTCTTGAAAGAATTCTAATTCTTAAAACCATAAAAATCAAATGAAGGAAATAGACCAAAGGCTGGGACTACTTTCTGAACACATAAATTAAACTGGAATATTCACCGGTTTTCTTTGCTTTTCTATTTGACCGCAATCCGTTCATTGCAGCTGTTAAATATGCATTGTGTTTCCCAAGGTATTTTTCACTCAACATGGAAACAAAATAAGCATCCATTTTCATGGGCACAGATTCTACGAAGGTAAATTGACGCTTTTTTAGTAATTCAACAATCGTGCTTTTTGAAAAATGATGAAGATGTCTTGGGACATCAAAAGCTGCCCAATGATGTTTGTAATACAATGCATCCCAAGAATTTAGATTGGGTAAAGCAATAATCAAATATCCAGAATTTTTAAGCAATTTATAGATAATATCGATTCGTGCATTCAAATTAGAAACATGCTCGAGAACATGCCACATGCTAATCACATCAAAAGAACGCTCCTGAAATTTTTCTAAGCCTGACTCATCTTCGATTTTTAATCTGTACTTTTCAATAGCAAATTCTCTTGCAGAATCTGATGGTTCTATTCCGAATACTTTCCACTTCTGTTGATGAAAATAATTCAAAAACTCACCTGTGCCACATCCAACATCCAAAATTGTTCCTTTATTTACAAACTGGCTAACCAGAGAAAATTTCCTTTTAATATTAACCCTCCTTAGACCCTGATAAACAAGGTTAATGATACTTAAACGATACGAATGGTGAGAAAGATAATCTGGCGAATCATAATATCTTGGTAGTTTTTCATCCTCCGGTCTAGGGTTGGTAAAAACGAACCCACAGGATTCACATTGTTGCAGATTAAATATCTCCTTCGTGAGAAAAAAATCCTTTAATTCTAAAAAGTCAATAAATTCTTCTGATCCGCAAACCGGACAATACTCTAACCTAATCATATTATTTGTTTCACGTGAAACACGATTACTATCTGCCTAGAAAAACAAGTAAAACATTAATATCCGAAGGAGATACACCACTTATTCTCGTCGCCTGGCCAATGGAAGTTGGTCGGATTTTGTTTAATTTTTCTCTTGCTTCATATGAAAGTGACTGCAACTTATCATAATCAAAATCATCATGCAATTTGATATCTTCAAACCTTCCTAATTTGGCAGCCATTTCCTTTTCCTTATCAATATACCCTTCGTATTTAATTTGAATTTCTGCTGCTTCGATAATTTCATTATTAAGTTCATTCACAGATAAAAAAGCCCTTAGACCCCGATGACTTTTTGATACCAATTCTAAATCAACCTGAGGACGCAATAAGATAGATGTTAATCGAACTTTTTGTTTTAGAGGAGTAGTTCCAGCGGCTAACAAATTATCGTTTATGTCGGCAGGAGAAATACCCGTATTAGACAAAAATTCCAGAAGCAACTCAATTTTGGCTTTTTTATCCTCCATTATTTCATAGCGTTTTCTAGATGCTAACCCAAGTTTGAAGGATTTCTCTGTTAACCGAATATCAGCGTTGTCTTGCCGCAACAGGATTCTATGCTCAGCTCTGGAAGTGAACATTCTGTAGGGTTCATCAACCCCTTTTGTCACGAGATCATCAATTAGAACACCAATATAGGCCTCTGATCGATTCAAAATAAAAGGTTTCTTCTGATCAACGCTTAAATACGCATTAATACCAGCCATAATACCTTGTGCTGCGGCTTCCTCATAACCGGTAGTTCCATTAATTTGCCCGGCGAAGAAAAGATTTCTAACCTTTTTTGTTTCCAAATTCTTGTTGAGTTGTGTTGGAGGGAAATAATCATATTCAATAGCATAACCCGAACGAAAAATTTTTGCGTTCTCAAAACCCGGAACCTTTCGTAATGCGTCATATTGGACTTTATCAGGCAAAGAGGAGGAAAATCCATTAACATAATATTCCACAGTATTCCAACCTTCAGGTTCCACAAATAATTGATGCCGATCCTTGTCAGAAAATCTTACAACTTTATCTTCAATTGAAGGGCAATATCTCGGGCCTACACCTTGAATTCTTCCATTAAACATTGGAGAATCCGAAAAACCAAGCTTCAATTCATCATGTACATTTGGGGACGTATAAGTAATCCAACAACTCCGCTGCAATTTAAGTTTTGATTTCTCAAGAAAAGAAAATTGGCCAGGTTGTTCATCACCCTTTTGCTCTTCCATCTTAGAGAACTCTATCGTTCTACCATCGACACGAACAGGAGTTCCTGTCTTTAACCGGGCACATTCAAAACCTAATTCAATCATCTGATCACTTAAGCTAAAACTTGCAGGATCTCCCATCCTGCCACCAGGAAATTGTTTCTTTCCAATATGGATCTTACCATTCAGGAAAGTCCCGTTAGTAAGAATTACAGATTTTGAATAAATCTCGTGTCCCATGGCTGTTTGTACACCATAAACCATAGAATCCTTAATCAACAACCCAACCACAGTATCTTGCCAAAAATCGAGATTTGGGGTTTGTTCAAGCATCCTTCGCCATTCCTGAGAAAAAAGCATCCTGTCACTTTGGGCTCGCGGACTCCACATAGCCGGCCCTTTGGATTTATTCAACATCCTGAACTGAATCATGGTTCGATCAGTAACCAAACCAGAATATCCACCCAAAGCATCTATCTCGCGCAAAATTTGTCCTTTTGCAATTCCCCCCATAGCAGGATTACATGACATTTGCGCTATTGTAGTCATATTCATGGTAACAAGCAACACCTTTGATCCAAGATTAGCAGCAGCTGCTGCTGCCTCTGACCCGGAGTGCCCGGCACCAACAACTATAACATCATATTCATCAAACATAACTTTGTGTTTCACGTGAAACAAGACTCATTAACAAATCAAAGCAAGGTAATAATCTTCCTTTTGTCGCATGAGCAACTCGTCTTTCTCTTCCTTATCCATATAACCCAACAAATGTAAAATCCCATGAACAATCACCCTATGAAGTTCATTATCGAAATCAGTTCTTAAAATAGTCGCATTCTCCATAACCCTCTCAACACTTATATAAATCTCACCGGAAATGATCCCAACTTGCTCCGTATTTGAAAAAGTGATAATATCAGTAAAGGTATCGTGTTGCAAAAACTTTGTATTAATACCTAAAAGAAATCCATCATCACAAAAAATGTATCCAACATCGCCTAATACTGAATTCTCTATTGAAACTACTTTTTCCAACCAATCTGTAGTCCGTTGCTCATTAAGTTTTAAATCTACATTAGTTTGCTGATATTCAATCATTTATAAATACTCAAAAATAAAAT
>VAPK010344444.1_pt1 | contig 13985 bp, 12 predicted proteins | sample 3395031 | NCBI WGS metagenome assembly VAPK01 (sample SAMN08290443, study PRJNA428436) | hydrothermal vent metagenome | isolation source: Deep-sea hydrothermal vent chimney 1 | place: Pacific Ocean: Juan De Fuca Ridge | reverse complement strand
GTCATTTCACTAAAACGAATATGGGCGATGGGTTCTGCTTCGGTGGAACCGTATACCGCCACCACCTGGGCTTGTGGTGCCAATTGCTGCAGTTGAGCCAGCAATTTAGGAAAGACGGGCGCACCACCGGTATATATTTGGCGAAAGTTAGCGAGCGTTTGCTTGTTAGTTGTGCAATCGTTGATAAGACACTCATAAAAGGCCGGAGAGGCGGCGCATCGTTCGGGTTTTATTTTAATGATTTGTTGCATGACGGAAGCGGCATCAATGATGGCGGGTCGGCGTAGGTCAGTATCGGGAATTAAACTCGTCACACCCGAGGCAAGATTAGCCAATACAAAAATTGGTAATGTGCTTAAATCGATTTCTCCGGCTTGCAAGGAAAGGCTTTGCTCTAGTGCCTGGTGTTGCGCGATTAAAAATCCATGACTCCGTACCGCCCCTTTAGGTTGGCCGGTGCTACCGCTGGTAAATGTGATCAAGGCGGGGTCTTTCGGGGCGCGGTGCACAATTGTTGAAAGAGGTGTCAGTCGGCTTGCTTTTCGCCAATTGATTGCGCCAGGCACGGAGTAACCGATAACGTATTTGATGGGAATGCGGCGTAATGCCGGACTGAGTAGCCTTAATAGGTGCGCCTTAGTACTACCAATTAACGCTTTAGGTGGGCTGAGTTGACAACAATGTGCGATATGTTGACGGCCCGCCGAAGGATCAACAAACATGGCGACCAATCCCAAGCGAAATAGCGCGATAAGGGCGACATAAAGCTCCATGGAAACGGGTTGGAAGACTAATATCGTATCGCCCGTTTGCAATCCGCTTTGTTGCAGCAAATGGGCGGCTTGGGCACTGGCTTGCTCTAGTTCGGAAAATTGACAGCGTCGTTCTTGTTTACGGTAAGAATCGATGATCGCGATAGCCTTGGGGCGATGCATGACTTGTTGTTGAAGAATGGCTGCGATATTCATAATCGTCGTTGGTATAGTGCATATTTCCGCATGGTAGAGGCGCAGTGATGGCTGATGTGGCGTGAATAATTGGTGTGGTGCATTAGCGCATGAATTGCTCGACGATAACCTAAGTCATGGGCATGCCGTTGGATCTCAGTGACTAATAAAGCCCCTAAGCCTGCCCGGCGCTGCGTTGGGTTGACGGCGACTGTTTTTATAATGAGGGTGTCGATGGTTTGACCCCGTTCTGCTTGAGCCAGGTCAGACAGCCCAAATAAATAACCAAGGAGTTGGCCATTTTGTTCGGCTAGCCACGTGAGTTCGGGTTGTATATAAGGTTTTATACGTGTATATAAGCTAAAAAAATCAGTTTGTGATATCGGTGTGTACAGGAAATTATCTTGAAAACTCGCCAATGATAATTCATAAATCCGTCGTAATTCGTCTTCGAATATTTCCATGGATAACGGACGAAATTGAATCCCTTTTTGTTGTGCATGTTGGCGGAATTGTTTGATGCGGTCATTCTCAATAGTTAAATCGCTGTTTAAGGCAGAACTATATTCAGCCATTACGACAAAGCCATTTTCTAGAAAATAGAACGGATAGCTATCCGGATTATCCGGTTCGAGAAAAAAAGAGGGCTCATTACCACGTTGACTGATCCAGCGATAACGACGCCAGGTATTGCCATCCATCGGGCCGACTGCCATGGAGCAACCCTGTTGCTTGAGCTGTTGACAGGCCTGTTGTAATAGCTGTTGGGCGGCGGCGCTGTTTTCTGCGGCGAAATGTCCGATCATACCGAGCTGTTGGGCTGGATAAGCCGGGACTTGTTGCCACCACAGCGAGCAACGTGCCAAGGCATGATCGTTGTTATCAACGACTAACCAATGGGTGTCTGGGCCTTGCTGAATTAAGCTGTCTGGGTCAAAATCTGCATACAAGTGATGATTCAAAAAAGGGTCTAAATGATTGGTTGGGTTAATTTCTATTAAGTGCATCATAATCCGTTAAATAAATAAAGTGGTGTCAAACTTAGTATCGAAACCAGTGTTGCTACACTGGTTTGACGCCACCAGCGCGGGCTATCGGTTGGACAGTCGCTGATGTGGGGTTGCCAGCGTAAAAAAATAAAGGCGGCGAGGGTAATCAAGCACAGTGCGCTCGTGGCCAGCAGGATGATCGTCCAACCATTGGCATGTGACACCATAAACGGTATGATTATCAGACCCCAACTTTGCAGGGTGGTGCGAGTGAGTAGTGCGCGGTTTGTGATAGCCGATTCAGTAAACTTAATGTGAGCCACACCGATAATGGCTAGCTGCGCGGCGTAGCTAATCGTATACGGATAGATGAAATCTGGCTGTTGCAAACTTTTGGCAAAAAACAACCATATCAATCCCGGCAAACTGACACTGACGACGGCGTAAATGCTATGAGCTGATTGTTCTTTGAGGGTGGAGTGGGCATTGAATAGCGAATAAGCGATCAGCATAACCAGCGGTGGTAATAACCAGGATATACCACCGATTGCCCAACTCACATAGGCCACTAATGCCGCGCCTAACATAGCACTGTCATCGAGTGTCGTGCGTCGTCGTACCTGATAAAAAAGCACAATTAATAGACAAATGACCACTAAGCGAGTGAACAGTAATTCACTTTCCATGGGGATGTAGGCTTTGAGTAGTACAAAAGCCCCTAGGGGAATAAACAAATTATCTAAACCTCGCCAAGCGATGGCTTCAAATAACATGATTAAAATACCCATGATTAAACCAATGAGCAAGGTTTCGACACGACCTACGTCGCTGAAGAGTAATAATGGGATGTGAATGCTTAAAAAAGCAATGGTAAAAAATGCCAGAGAGCCTTCAAAGCTTTTCGTTCCTTCGGCGGTGGCGTAATGGTATTTTCCATAATACACGCCAACCAGTGCGGCCAATGCATCGGCCAAGGTTAAAATGAGGATGGGAATACAAAACAGCAAGGCATCTCCTTTAGCCAAAACAAAAAGAATGGCCACCGCCGCCGGAAAATAAATTTCTCCGGAGGATTGGCGTGAGATCCCATGAATCACATCTCCCCATTGTTTTTTAAGTTTTTTGACGTGCCTGAGTAATAATAAACTGAGGATGGTTACGCTTGCGAGTAGCAACACGGGCCAGTTTTCATGAAATATCCACGGAAAGCTGAGTGTCATCCCCCCCATGATGATATGCAATAGTTTGCGTACCAGTTCTGGGTGAGGTGAAAATCGATGTTGATAAAAACGCAGTGCAGCAAATAATACCAGTAAACTGCCAATGATAATTGTGATCCCTAACCAGGGGTTAATTGACATCTTGCATTGCCTGTGCTGAAGCGTTGAGTTTGTGTTGGCGTCTAATCATATGACTTCTTCCACAATAAACGCCATATAAAAAAAAGCTTTGTCGCATGCATAAAGTTGTTGGCTTAAGGCGGTGAGTGGTTGTAATTTTTGTGCCATAAATTCAGGGCGGTGGCGTGGCACTAACATATTCCAATAAGCGAGTCGTGCCTGAGGCGCTGCCGCGTCAATGAGTCGCTGTAACAAGCGGTGATAATTTTCTTTAGACATATATTCGAAAATATCACTGAGATTGTAGCGATGAATCGGCATTCCTTGATGTTGCTCAAGATAGGCTTCAACCGACAATAAATGCCACTCGATATGATCAAGACGCTCACGAATGGTATCGAAATTCTCCTCTCGTAAAGCCAACGGTAGGGCGGTGCGGTGTTGGCCAGTGAGAATCCATTGCAAATAGGGGTTGTCAGCGGGATTGAGTGCAGTGAGCGCGTAATGCGTGTGTTTAAGAATCTGATTGGCCACATCGCCTTCCACATATTGAAAAAAACTCGGATCACGTCCCATACGGCCCATCACAAACCGGGAAAAAAATATCTTAAATAAGGCTCGCCAACGCCAGTGATTCCACTGCTGGTCGTAGAACGTCTCCCGTTGTACCTGATCACCGCCGGCTAACAACTGGGTGATGCGTTGACGACCATGGACTAAAGGCAAAATTCGTCGTCTGAACAGTGAAAAATAACGCTCAAATTTTCCCGCCCCGCCGATGCCGTGATCAATTTCAGTGCCATGGGCCTCCCAAAATCGGCGGGCATCTTTAGACAAGGCCGAGTGACATTTTTCATAGAGGGTTCGGCGTTTGTCGCTGGGGCGAGATCCCATCAGTTGCAATAACTCAGGGTGATCCAAACATCGATAAGCGGCGATACGAAGCTCAAGGCAGGCCAGTTGCGCTGGATTCAGATCTAACGCAATGACGCGCCCCGCCTCACGGCATAACATAGCTAAGGCATTATCACCCGCCGATGCAATGCTGAGGCAGGTGTCGCCAGCTTGGATCGCTAAGCCATCAAGCAAAATGTCGGCATCTTCCCAGCATTGCGCATAACGAATTTGGGAAAAATCAGCACGCTTGACAATTTCGCTGGATTCAATTTTTCTGGATACGGTTTCATGGGACATGGTGAGCTCCCTATTGAGCAGGTTCAATGCGTTTAATCGATCCACGGCTACCATCCATTTCCACCCAATCACCATCTTTTAAATGACGAGTGATACGGCTAATGGAAACGATGGCGGGAATGCCCATTTCACGGGCCACAATGGCGGAGTGAGATAACAAGCTGCCTCGTTCAATTAACAACGCGGAAGCTGTCGGGAATAACATGATCCAGCCGGGGTCCGTCCGTTCTGCCACGAGAATTTCGCCGGCTTTCAGGATGGCTTGACGTGGATCGCTAATCACTCGGACGGGGCCGCGCACGATTCCTGGGCAACAAGCAATGCCGGTGAATGCTTCATGAGGCGTTTCTGTGCTGATGGCATCGTCTTGAAAAGCATTACCTTGATGAACCATGCCATAGGTTTCAAAACGATCGGCGGGGGCGGGTTGGGTTTGATAATTTTGAAACTCTTCACGGCGGATGGCAATTAACGCTTTTAGATTTGTGGTGCTGGTGGTTCCTTCAACTATGCCCATGATCTCATCCACTTCGAGATAAAAAATATCGGTTGGTGTATGGATCATATCGAGGGCGGAAAAGTGTTTGCTTAACGCAACAAAAAGCCGACGAATATGACCAAACAATCGCGTGCGCTCAAAGCGTAGATTTTCACGATCCCGTACCCGATGGCGAGCATTTTTTAAAATCCATTGAAAGAGGTGATATTTAATACGTTGTGCTTGCAAGGCCTCATTGACTTGGCTTTCGGCACGACGACGAATATCGATTTCGATATTTTTCACTGGGTTGACGGGTTCTTGATGAATGCGTTGTGCCAATTGCCCGACTGACCTTAACAATAACATAGGGTCATCGTGTAAACTGAGGCTTTCCAGTTTCAATTCATCTAAACAACGATCCCCAAATTTTTCCAAGTAGGCTTGATATTGATCATAAAAAGCGGCATGATTTTCAATCGCCTGATGGATAATGTCCAGTGATCCTTCGGTGAGTATTTCTATTAGTGCCGGGTCCGTGGCGATGGTTTGCGCCATTTCACAGACGCGTTTCGCCGGTTCTGCACTGATCATCCCGCCTTCACCACAGAGCAAATCATTATGTAGCGTGTCATGGCTGTCGTGACACCAACGGGTGGAGAGCTTGCGCAGTACACCATGGAAGATCATGGCAAAAAAATCATTAATGAGAGGTGCGTCCCAGCGGGTGAGCAATTGGTTTTCCAAGGCATGATAATGCTGGCACAACTCATCGGGTCTCATCTCGGATAGGGTTTTGCCATGGCTATCTAAGGCGTTATTTAACCGTTGGTAAAAACGCTCTATTGTTTTAGTGAGTTTCCAGTGATTGCTGATTAAACCGCTGAACATTCTCAGTAAGTTGAATGCGTCGAGTAATTTATCGCCACTCCCAGCGCGATTCAATTGCTGGGCAATGTCCTCTGGCAGGCCTTGCTTAACGCCCATCATTTGTTCCATAAAACGGCGATTAAAAGTAAAGCCCGGCAACATCGCTAATACCCGATACCAGGCGAGCATATTATAGTACACTCGGCCACGGATTAAGCCCAGCATACGGCGATAGGTGTTATCATTGGCGTTAATGGTTTTACTCGGGACTTTTAAAATTCGGCAAAATTGACGATAGACTTCTTGATAGGCTTTACTGGCAAAAGTAAAGGTTAATGGGGTAGTCACACCGCCATAACTTTCGACGATATTGCTGTTATCCCAAATATTCAATTCCGCATCGGGGTCAGCGATATCGCGCAGTGAGGTGATCGGACGAGATTGCAATAAGTAGAGTTGCCGATGTTGATAGGCCCATTCGATGTCCTGAGGGTGGGCAAATACTTGGCTGGTGGCACGTACTAAAGCGGTTACTTCGCGGATCTGGATATCACTCAGCGCGGCTTGGTTGATTTTATCTGTGGCGACCGGCTGGGCACTGACGCCCTCCGGTTGATTTTTATCAAAACGGTGCCTGGTGGTTTTTTTGACAATATCCCGTTTTATAATGGCGTTGTGTTGATTAACGTGAAAGGTATCGGCGTCGGCTTCACCGGAAACCAGGGCGGTGCCAAGCCCATAGAGCGCGCCGACGACAGAGACTGAACGTTGACCGCTCACCGGGTCGGCGGCAAACGCTACTCCCGAGCTATCGGCGTTTACCATTTGTTGTACCAGTACCGCCGGGGTTTGTGGTGTGATCGGCAGACCGGCTTCTTGTCGATAAAGTAAGACGCGTTCGCTAAAGCCAGAACGCCAGACATCCACAAGGCGTTTTGCGATGTCATGAGGCTCGACAAATAAAAAACTCTCTAATTGTCCGGCAAACGAATGTTGTCGGCTATCTTCTTCCACCGCCGATGATCGCACAGCGACACGTTGACCGTCGGGGCAAAGTTGGGCAATGGCCGTTTGCAGTTCTGTCAATACGGGGCCATTCACCGTCAGTGCGGCGATGATGTCGTGAAATTGTGCGCTCGATGTGGCATTTTTCCAGGCCGTTTGCTGGGCTTTGGTTAAACAAGCGGTTAACGCCGGAGGAGATAAGACAAACCAAGGTGGAATAGGCAGGCTCGGGTGATGGAGTTTTGCCAGGGCGCTCGCTTTACCTCCGAACAAGCTAAGCTCATTCTGATCGGTGGGATATTGAATATAGTTCATGCTTGACTCCAAACGAGTGGCACCACACCCAGTGATAAATACATTAATAAGGTCCAGATACCCGATACCAGCTCAAATTTTTTAGCCAGTGAGGAAGTGGCTTGTTTAACAAAAGCTAAACTCAGCGCGCCGGCGATAAATAATAAACTCATCATTAATAAAACCGCTGGTAGCAAAAAGTCAATTTGCCAGGCCGCCATGAGCGCACAAGCTGTGGTTAACAGTAATGCACTCAACCAGGCAATAACGGCGCGTTGTTGGCCCCATAAGGCCGTATAAGTTTCCACCCCAGGTTCCTCGTCGTTTGGGCTACGTATTTTACGACCAATTTCGATGACCATGCCATTGAAAAAACTGACCAGAAGAAACCAATATAATCCGGCTGGCAGGCCTTCACCGGCGAGCAACCAATCGCAGGCGGTGGCGTAAAGATCAATCAGTGGCATAATTAACATGTGACTCAGCATATACATCATCGGGCGTTTTTTGAGCCAATCATGGATAAAAAATTCTTTGCTCATGAGCGCGAGATAGCCCCAGACCAGCAGCAATATAAGGATCAGGTTGGTGGTTAACCAGAGGGCAAGTACGAGCTGTATCAGTAAAGCGGCAATGGCAATGATCGCCAGTTCGTTTAATGTCACCAAGCCACGAGGGACGGGGCGATATGGGCGATAACGACAATCTTCTTCAAAGTCTTTGAATTCATCGGCAATACGCAGCAATAAAAAAAACAATAAAGCGCTGATAAAAGCGACGAGGGCGGGTATGAGTCCGGGCAGAGCAATATCGCCACGCAATAGTGAGGAAAAACACAGGGCAGAAAAGCTAAAGGCCGCGACTAAGGGAGCATGGGCGACAATGGGAAAACGTTCCCGCTGATAAATCCACCAGCGATTGCGGCTAATGATCGCCATCATTTGCGATTAACCTCGGGCTAATTGTTGATGGGCGCGGGTGAAATGGTCCGCACATAAAGCACCGATAATTGATAACTCTCCGGCCAAGACCAGGGCGGCGCTGACTTCCGCCAAGGCTTGTGCTTTACCGGTGCCAGCCAACCCCATGATCTCCAAGCAGGCACGTTGGCTTGGTAAGCCGGTCCCGCCACCCACCGTACCCACAATAAGATTAGGCAAGGTCACGGCGGCGTATAAGTCACCGGCCTTCGTTAATTCAAACCGCGTTACCCCGACGGCTGATTCTGAGACACAAGCGGCATCTTGACCGCAAGCAATATAGAGTGCCGCTAAACCATTGGCATAGTGACCTTGAACACCGATAGTGCCACTGAGTACACCACCGATGGCTGACATGCGCCAATAGTCCACCATTCTTTGCGGAGTGGTGTGCAATACTTGATGCACCAGCGCCGAAGAGAGGGTTATTTCAGCGGTGACTTTTTTGCCTCGCACGGATTGAAACGATTGTGCGCTGGCTTTTTTATCACCCGACAGGTTGGCTTCAATGAACGAATATTCGATGGGAACGGGACTGTTTTGTTTGATATATTGGCAAATGGCGTGGGTGGCAATGGTTACCATATTTTGACCGGCGGCATCACCGGTACGATATTCAAAATTAAGATATACGTGGTTACCTTCCACCGTGAGACGCATATCCTGCCATTGAACAAACCGGCTGGTGGATTCGGCAATGTTTTTAAACGGTTCAAGTTCACCCACCACCCAAGCGACAAAAGCACCGGCTTCGGCCAGCGTTTTAAATGCAAACCCTGGTGCGCGGCTAACTCCTTCACTCAATAACATGGCGGCACATCCGCCGGCTTTACTGATCAGGGTGGCACCGCGACTATAAGAGGCCACTAAGGCGGCTTCACTGGTGGCTAACGGCAGATAATAATCACCTTGGGCAAACAGCCCATTGATACGCAGCGGACCGGCAATGCCCACCGGTAATTTAACGGTACCGATAAAATTTTCAATGTTACGCTGATAGTCATCTTTTTGACGGTCGGTTTGCGGGTCTAGCAGTTGTTCCTGAATCGATTCAGACACCGCTAATACTTGCCAACGTTTTGCCAGCGCTTTTTCGGTAATGCGTGGGTTACGTGGAATGCTAGGGGCCGGGTCGCTTGTTTTGGGTTGCAGCCGTTGCTGCAGTGTCGCTAAATCCTGAGACTGAAAAATGCGTTCCAGGTACTCTTGTGCCCGGCGTTGTTGTGTCGACATTGATTTATCCTCGTTAAATTTAGAGTGTTTGTTATCCATTATAAAGCCTCCCGGAAGCATAAATCGGTCATCATGCTGATGAACTGAATTTAGTGGGATCATTATGGAGGAGGTTTATGTGGCAAAATGATGAAACAGAGTGTATGTTTTTTGCTCACTAAAGGTGATGACGTTGAACAAATTGAACTTAACCGAACGCGTTTAGCTTTCTTTCAAAAAAAGGTTTTATACCATCCGTACGGCGAAAATCTAGCTGAGCCTTCTATCGCTCCCTATACAATGAGCCGTCGTTTTGTTGCCGCGTCACTTACGGTTGAATTGATCAACGGCGTTAACACATCATGCTCAAAAGCTATGATTTTGTTAACGGCTTGATCCAAATAATGGGGGGTAATTGCTCGAAAAGTGGACGTGATGATGAAGATTTGTTCGATTGTTCGTGTTTGATAACAAAATTTCAAACGAAGGCTTGAGTTGTGTTGAGACTCGTGGTATCTTCCCCGGCTGTTAATTTTAGGCGCGTAGCTCAGCTGGTTAGAGCACCACCTTGACATGGTGGGGGTCGGTGGTTCGAGTCCACTCGCGCCTACCAGAATATATATGGACATCACATGCATGTGATGTCCTTTTTGTTTTTATCACGTGATCTTTGGTAGGGATCACCACTGAAGCCGATGGATCATTATGCCTGTCATTACACTTCCCGATGGCTCTCTACGATCATTTGATCGGCCTGTCACTCTTTATGACGTGGCGGCGGAGATCGGTGCGGGTCTAGCCAAAGCCGCTATCGCTGGAAAGATCGGTACGACGCTTGTCGACACCTCTTATCTGATTGAAGAAGATACTGCGCTTGCTATTGTGACTGCTCGGGATGATGAAGGTTTAGAGGTGATTCGTCATTCGACAGCACATTTGTTAGCGCATGCTGTCAAGCAATTATTTCCCAAGGCGCAAGTCACCATCGGTCCGGTGATTGAACATGGTTTTTATTACGACTTTGCTTATGACAAAGGTTTTTCACCTGAAGACCTAGTGGCTATCGAGCAGCGTATGCTTGCGCTTGCCAAGCAAAATATTCTTGTACAGCGAAAAGTGATGCCGCGTGAGCAGGCCATCCATTATTTTCGTGAGATGGGCGAAGAGTATAAGGCTAAGATTATTGAGGAGCTACCTAAAGACGAAGTCATTTCTTTGTATGAACAAGCTGATTTTGTTGATTTATGTCGGGGTCCTCATGTACCGAGCACCGGTTTTTTAAAAGCTTTTAAGCTGATGAAATTAGCCGGTGCCTATTGGCGAGGTGACGCGAATAATGAAATGCTGCAACGTATTTATGGCACCGCTTGGGAAGATAAGAAAGCCCTGAAAGCGTATTTGTACCGCTTAGAAGAAGCGGAAAAACGTGATCATCGAAAACTCGGCAAACGATTGCAGTTATTCCATACCCAGGAAGAAGCGGCGGGTATGGTATTTTGGCATGAGAAAGGCTGGGCGATTTACCTGGTTGTGGAAGATTATATCCGTCGTGTGATTAGCGATGACTACCAGGAAATTAGAACGCCGCAGATTGTAGACCGTACCTTATGGGAGAAATCGGGTCACTGGGATAAATTTGGTGACGATATGTTCACCATTCAGACCGAAAACCGCCAATATGCGGTGAAGCCCATGAATTGCCCTTGCCATGTGCAAGTGTATAATCAAGGATTAAAAAGTCACCGCGATTTGCCATTGCGACTGGCTGAGTTTGGTTCATGCCATCGAAATGAGCCGTCAGGTACGCTGCACGGCTTAATGCGAGTGAGAAATTTTGTGCAGGATGACGCGCATATTTTTTGTACTGAAGCGCAGATTCAAAGTGAAGTGGCGAGATTTATCGATTTATTGTACCGGGTATACGCCGACTTTGGCTTTGAGCAAGTGATTGTTAAGTTATCCACTCGTCCAGAAAACCGAGTGGGGGCTGATGCGGTGTGGGATAAAGCGGAGCATGCACTGGAGATGGCTTTGAATCACAAAGACATTGCTTGGGATTTGCAGCCAGGGGAAGGGGCATTTTATGGCCCGAAAATTGAATTTTCTTTAACTGACTGTATCGGGCGGGTGTGGCAATGTGGCACCATCCAGGTGGATTTTTCCACGCCTGAGCGGTTGGATGCGCAATACGTTGCCGAGGACGGTAGCCGCCAGGTGCCAGTGATGTTGCATCGGGCAATTCTGGGTTCGTTGGAACGGTTTATCGCGATTTTGATTGAAAACTATGCTGGTGCATTTCCTGTTTGGCTTGCCCCGATTCAAGTCATGGTCTTGAATATTACGGATAATCAGCAGGAATATGCAATGAATATTGCAAATCAACTAAAAGGGCGGGATTTTCGAGTAAAAACCGACTTGAGAAATGAGAAGATCGGTTTTAAAATTCGGGAGCATGCGATGCAGCGTGTCCCCTACATTATCGTGGTGGGGGACCGGGAAGTGACTGAGCAAACGGTTGCAGTACGCACCCGTAGCGGTGATGATTTGGGGTCGATGTCATTAGCGGATTTTGTTGGCCGTCTGTCTACCGATGTGGCAAGACGGGCTCGTTCTATTGTGGAGGGATAACCAATCGCTGGAAAAAAAGATGTTCGTTTAAATGAGGAAATAACCGTACCTAACGTTAGGCTTATTGGCGCTGACGGAGAGCAGGCGGGTGTTGTTTCCACAGCAGATGCATTACGTGCGGCTGAAGAGGCGGAGCTAGATTTAGTGGAGGTTTCACCCACGGCTGATCCTCCGGTATGCCGGGTAATGGATTACGGTAAATATCTTTTCGAACAGAATAAAAAGCAACAAATTGCTAAGAAAAAGCAAAAACAAACTCAGGTGAAGGAAGTTAAATTTCGACCTGGGACTGAGAAAGGCGATTATGAGGTAAAACTACGCAACCTGATACGCTTTTTAAACGATGGGGACCGAACCAAGGTGACATTACGTTTCCGAGGAAGGGAAATGGCTCATCAAGAATTGGGGCGAAATTTGCTCAAGCGGGTAGAACAGGATTTGAATGAATACGGTGCTGTTGAGCAATACCCGCGTCTTGAAGGTCGTCAAATGGTGATGGTGATTGCCCCTAAGAAAAATAAATAAATTATTTATTTAATGTATTTCACCGGGCTGTGGGATTTTCTGTTTTCTGAGAGATGAACTGGCGTCATGTCTAGATTCGCATGATATGGTGGGATATTATATAAAATCTGATAATAAAATATGGGTTAACAGCCCATCAATGCGGAGTTTAAAATGCCTAAAATTAAATCAAATCGAGGGGCCGCCAAACGTTTTAAAAGTACGGGCAGTGGCCGCTTTAAGCGTGCTCAATCTCATCGAAGACATATCCTGACTAAAAAAACGACTAAACGTAAACGTCAATTGCGAGCTGCCGCTTCCGTGCATGAATCAGATAAGCGTGCTGTGCAACGCATGCTGCCATATGCATGAAGCAACCGTTGAAGGGCGGATGCTTGAGTGTCGCCATTCGATTGACAGTACAATATATTGACCTAGATTCTGCAAGTGCAAGATTTTAGGTTTTAAGTTTAGGATTGAGGTTTTAGTACGATGCCAAGAGTAAAACGCGGTGTAACTGCCAAGAAAAGGCACAAGAAAATACTTAAGCTAGCCAAAGGCTATTATGGCGCACGTAGTCGTGTCTTTCGGGTGGCTAAACAGGCGGTTATCAAAGCTGGTCAGTATGCGTATCGTGACCGAAAACAACGTAAGCGTCAGTTTCGAGCGCTGTGGATTGCGCGGATTAACGCCGCCGCCCGACAGCATGGCATATCTTATAGCCGTTTTATCAACGGTTTAAAAAAGGCCAAGATTGAGCTAGATCGTAAAGTGTTGGCGGATATTGCGGTATTTGATAAGGAGGCTTTTGCTAAGCTTGCTGAACAGGCAAAAGCGAGTTTAGCCTGATATAAATGCAATCTGAGTAAGACAGGATGTCGAAAGGCGTATCATTGTGGAAACTACATGATGATACGTTTGTGAGTTGGTGATGGACCCTAGTATATGCGATACTTCTAGCCGATGGTTTTTCTGGTTTTGAGTATTTGCCTGATTTCCTAAAAGCGTGGCTGGCGAGTTAATCAACCGGGCCAATCCGATGCTGTCATGGTTCAGTGCTCTAGCTCAGGCTGAGTCATCGATTTTTTGAACATTTCATCATAAGTGCTGCGTCCTTTTTATTTAGGTCGACAAAAATAATGCCAAATTACTTATTGTCCGCAAATATGTCTGTTGTACCTACTTTTTCATTTTCCTAATCTAGTTAGCGGTATATAATTTAGTTAGCCATTGTTCCACATTTTGTTAAATGCAGAACAGAATACCAGCGTGTATTTGGGTGCTTAGAAATTTAGCTCGTTTAGCTTGAGCTAAAATTGCTGGTTAGGATATTTCCTTTGGCTCCTTTGCTAACGATATGGGGATTCGGCTAACAGTTTCTTGTGAAATTTTATTTTTATGGCTGAGCAAGCCATGTCTAAATCAAAACAAAGTCATTCGTATGTCAAATGAAGATCTGGTGCAAATAATACAAAATGCCTCAAACGCAATCAATGCGAGCACATCGCTTGCTGGATTAGATGAGGTAAGAGTGCAGTTTTTAG